>WBZM01000085.1_pt2 | contig 59314 bp, 52 predicted proteins | sample 5204271 | NCBI WGS metagenome assembly WBZM01 (sample SAMN12344346, study PRJNA552823) | activated sludge metagenome | biome: Activated sludge suspended growth; feature: Nitrification reactor; material: Wastewater; isolation source: activated sludge from nitrification reactor of wastewater... | reverse complement strand
ATTTCTGCTGAGCGCCTGCGGACCAAACGCAGAAGAAAAAGCCGCTGAGGCTAAAAGAGTACAAGATTCTATTGATGCTGTAAATGCGGCTGCTGCTGAGAAAGCCTATCAGGATTCTATGGCAATGGTTGCAGAAGCACAAGCTGCTGCTGAAAAAGCTGCACAAGATTCTATTGCTGCCGCTGAAGAAGCTGCTAAAAACAAAAAAGGTGGAAAACCGGCTACTAAAACAGTAACTAAGGAAGAGCCTAAAAAGGTTGAGCCACAGAAACAAAGTGGTTCTTTAAAAGATAAGATTGGTGCAGAAACAAAAAATGCAACAGATGCTGGGAAAAAAGAAGGCGAAAACGCACCTAAGAAGCTAAAAGATAAATTGAAATAATTTTATCTTAAGTAATACAAAAGAGGCTGCCTACTTTTGAGACAGCCTCTTTTTTGTTTGGGTCACACACTAATAATATTGGACACCACTTCAACCATACTTTTTGTATTGAAAAATATCAAGTGCAGAAAGTTCAATCTCATTAAAAAATACAAACTGACTTAAACAAAAAAAGAGGGCAATGCCCTCTTTTTTTATACTTTAAGCTAAGCAATTATTTGTTAGCAGTCATGCTATAAACGCAATTCTCAGGAACTGTAGCATCATACTCATTGATTGACAATGTTAGTGTGTTGCTGCTTAATGTACCTGTACCTGTGTAAGTAAATCCACTTACAGTTTGGTTGTCAAGGGTAATTGTGTTACCGTTTGCAGTAGCAACTACTGACAATTGGCCACCAACGCTAACGTTTACTTTTTCATCACCACCTGAATTTTCTGTAATAACTACAGCAGTACCTGCTGCAATTGTTCCGTTTCCAGAAACACCACAAGAAATTGTTCCTGTTGTTACAGAGAAAGAACCCAAGAATTTCTTACGATCAGGATCGCTGTCTTTTTTACATGCGGTAAATCCTGCTGTCATTAGAGCTAATACAGCACCTGTCAAAAGTGTTTTTGATAAGCTTAATTTTTTCATTTTTTAATAAAGTTTATAATGTTTATGCGGGCAAATATAGCATGAATTATCTTACCAAGACACTTTTTTTTAACTGAAAGTTATACACGTTTAAATGTGAAAACCCTAAAACCCATTAAAAGCAAAAAATCACCGCCACGTTGGCGGTGATTTTTAAAAGTATAACCCTAAAACCAAATCCGAATTTAAAATGCAGATGACGGGCTGTCTTACGGGGCAGCCCACACCTGAAACCAACCTAAAACTATTTTTTGCTTAGGTGATTCAACTTTTAGCCTTACAGGGCTAAGGCTGAATCATTTTTAATATTAACCTAAAACCAAACTATCTTAGTAATAATCTTTATCAAGAACGATATGAGCAATTTAACGCAGGCCTTGCGCCTTTTGTTACATTACTATAAACGCACATTACGTATGTAAGATTATAAACCTATTACAATCTTCACTTCATCTTAACATACAGAATAATGGCAAAAACCAACCAAATTGAGATGTAAGAATTTTAATTAAACATTGAAAAGCATGTTGTAAATTTGCAAAAACAGATACAGAGACAATGACTCCTGACAATACAATGAAATTGAATAGTATAGAAGAAGCTTTAGCCGATCTTAAAAATGGCAAAGCGGTGATAGTGGTAGATGATGCCGACCGCGAAAATGAGGGAGACTTTATTACTGCTGCCCGCAATGCTACTCCTGAAATGATAAATTTTATGGCCAGTCATGGCAGAGGTTTAATATGTGCTACCCTTACAGAACAACGCTGCGAAGAGTTGGCGTTGAACATGATGGTGGCAACAAATACTTCCTCTCACGAAACACCATTTACCGTTTCTGTTGATTTGCTCGGACATGGATGCACCACAGGGATTTCAGCCTCCGACCGCTCTAAAACCATTAAAGCATTAATTGACCCGGCCACAAAGCCTTCAGACCTTGGCCGCCCCGGACATATTTTCCCACTGAAAAGTAAAAATGGTGGTGTTTTAAGAAGAGCTGGACATACAGAAGCCGGTGTTGACCTTGCCCGACTTGCAGGATTTGAGCCTGCTGGTGTGCTGGTTGAGATTATGAATGAAGATGGAACCATGGCGCGACTTCCTGATCTTGTAAAAATTGCTAAGAAGTTTGACCTGAAAATAATTTCAATTGAAGACCTTATCTCCTATCGTCTGAAAACTGAATCACTCATTGATCGCGAAGTAGATGTTAAACTGCCTACTGCCTATGGTAGCTTTGAGCTTTTTGCATATAAACAAAATACAACCGGACAAGAGCATCTTGCCTTAGTAAAAGGTGAATGGAAAAAAGACGAACCCATTTTAGTGAGGGTTCACTCCTCCTGCCTTACTGGTGATATTTTTGGTTCTTGCCGCTGCGACTGCGGACCACAATTGCATAAAGCCATGCAGATGATTGAAAAAGAAGGAAAAGGCGTCATTGTTTATATGAATCAGGAAGGACGTGGTATCGGATTGTTGAATAAACTTAAAGCATATAAACTGCAGGAAGCAGGAAAAGATACCGTTGAAGCCAATCAGGAACTGGGCTTTAAACCCGATGAGAGAGATTATGGTGTTGGTGCACAAATTCTGCGTGATTTGGGTGTTTCGAAATTAAAACTCATGACCAATAACCCTACAAAGCGTGCCGGATTGATTGGGTATGGCTTAGAGATTGTTGAAATTATTCCTTTAGAAATTGAGTCCAACGAACACAACCGTCACTATCTGCAGACAAAGCGTGATAAAATGGGACACACTATTAAGTAATCAACCGAGTTTTATTTAAAGAAAAACATTGCATGTTAACCCGCCTTGTCATTAAAAATTATGTGCTTATCAGAGAATTGGATATTAATTTTTCTGATGGGCTGAGTATTATTACAGGCGAAACCGGAGCAGGAAAGTCTATCCTGCTGGGTGCAATGGGGCTTGTCTTAGGAGAACGTGCAGATGCAAAAACACTTTTCGATAAAAACAACAAGTGTATAATCGAAGCTGAATTTTCAATTTCGCATTACAATCTGAAAGATTTTTTTTCGCAGCATGACATAGATTTTGAAAACGACACCATCATCAGAAGAGAAATTAATGCTGAAGGTAAATCGCGTGCATTTGTAAATGACACTCCTGTAAACCTTTCTGTTCTTAAAGAACTCAGCAGTTTTTTGGTTGATGTTCATTCACAACATCAGACGCTGACATTAAACACTTCAGCATTTCAATTAAATGTGTTGGATATTACAGCGGGCAATCAGAAGCAGTTAAATGATTACAACAATCTATTCAATGAGTATAAAAAATTATTGAAGCAAGTTGCCGAATTGAAAGCGTTGGAAAATAAGAGTATTGCTGAATCAGAATTTCTGCAGTTTCAGTTTGATGAGCTTGAAGCTGCGGGCTTAAAGTCAGGGGAGTTTGAAAAAATTGAATCGGAACTACAAATACTTAACAATACTGAAAATATTGTGTTGACACTTGACAGCACAAGTGATATCTTGTCTGAAGGTGAGACAAATGTACTTTCAAATATTACACAAGCTGTTAACCGTTTAAATGGTATTGCACGATTACATCCATCGCTAACAGATATTCTTAAAAGAATTCAGTCATGTAACATTGAACTGAAAGATATTTCATCGGAATTAACTGCACTTAAAAGTCAGTTTAGTTTAAACCCTTCGCAACTTGAAATACTCAATGACAGACTTTCGGTTTATAACAAATTACTTCAAAAGCACAGAGTAAAAAATGCTGACGACCTGATAGTGCTGCAGCAGGGAATTGCCAGCCAGCTTCAATCTTTTCAATCTCTTGCAGATGAAATTGAGAAGTGCGAAAAACAAACTCAAGAGATTTATCACAGCCTTAGACTAATTGCAGAGGAACTGCATAACAAAAGACAGAAAGCTGCACAAAGTTTCAAAAAAGATATTTTAAAATTGTTGAAAGAAGTTTCACTCAACGATGCTCAGTTTGATATTGACCTTACAACCACAGAAGAGTTGACAACCGCAGGTACAACGGCTGTGCGCTTTTTATTTTCTGCAAACAAGGGAGTAACGGTAATGGAATTGGCGAAGGTGGCTTCCGGTGGTGAACTTTCACGACTGATGTTATGTATTAAAGCACTCATCGCCAACAAAACATCCATGCCAACCATCATCTTTGATGAGATTGACACAGGCATCTCCGGTGAGGTGGCTCATAAAGTTGGTAACCTCATTGAACAACTTTCAAAAAGCAGACAAGTACTTGCCATAACACACTTGCCACAAATGGCGGGTAAAGGTAAAACGCATTACTTCGTTTTTAAACATATAGAAAAAGGTATTGCACAATCAAGAATAAAAACACTTACTCCTGACGAAAGAGTTGTTGAAATTGCAAAAATGTTGAGCGGTGAAGAGGTTACAGATGCAAGCCTCCAAAATGCACGACATCTACTTATAAAATCATAATTATGCCCACATCAGAAGTTACCTATATAAGCGAATTAAGAGTGAAATCGGTTCATGTTTTTTCGGGAAATGAAATTATCACCGATGCACCTCTCGACAATCAGGGAAAAGCTCAGGCCTTCTCCCCCACCGACTTATTAGCAACATCACTTGCCAACTGCATGCTCACCATTATGGGTATTGCTGCAAGAACACATCAGTTTTCAATTGATGGCACACGTGCAGAAGTAACAAAAACTATGGCCTCTGACCCAAGAAGAGTGAGTGCAATTGAAGTGAAATTATTTTTTCCGAAAAATAATTATTCGGATAAGGAAAAGAAAATGATAGAAAATGCAGCACACACCTGCCCTGTGGCATACAGCCTCCATCCGGATATTAAACAAGATATCAGTTTTAATTTTTAATTAATGAGTAATCACAATCATTTTATGGAAGAGGCCGTAGCCTTGTCCAAGAAAGCAATCACTGACAATGAAGGTGGCCCTTTTGGCTGCGTTGTTGTTAAAGATGGAAAAATTATTGCTAAAGGAAATAATAAAGTTACCTCTACCAACGACCCAACAGCACATGCAGAAATTGTTGCTATTCGTGAAGCATGCAAAGCACTCAACAGTTTTCAGTTAGATGGTTGCGAAATATACACCTCCTGTGAGCCCTGCCCCATGTGTCTGGGAGCAATTTACTGGGCACGGCCTGATGTAGTTTACTTCGCCAATACCAGACAGGAAGCTGCTGCTATAGGTTTTGATGATGAATTTATTTACGATGAAATAAATATTCATCCTGCTGAGAGAAAAATAAAAATGGTGCATCTGCCTAACCAACAGGCTGCCGGTGTTTTTAACTCATGGCAAAACAAAACTGACAAAACAGAATATTGATATCAGCTACAGACCATAGATGAAATTACCATTTAAGAAACTCACCACACTCGTTTTAGGTTCTTTTATCGGTCCTTTTATCATGACATTTTTTATTGCACTCTTTGTGCTTTTAATGCAGTTTCTGTGGAAATACATTGACGACCTTGTTGGCAAAGGACTTGACTGGTGGACTATCACCAAACTACTTGGCTACACATCAACAACCTTAGTTCCTTTGGCCTTGCCATTAGCCATTCTGTTGTCATCAATAATGACTTTTGGCAACCTGGCAGAACATTATGAGATTGTTGCCACAAAATCAGCAGGTATATCTTTACAAAGGTTAATGCGCCCATTAGTGGTGGTGGCAATAATAATTTCTTTAGGCGCCTTTTACTTTTCAAACAATATTTTGCCTTACAGCAATCTTAAAATGGGCTCGCTGCTGTATGACGTGCGACAGCAAAAGCCTGCATTGTTTATTAAAGAAGGTGTTTTTTACAATGGTATTGATGGTTATAGTATTAAAATAGGTAAAAAAGCTGCTGACGGTAAATCAATTAAAAACGTCATGATTTATGATCACACACACAACATGGGTAATAAAAAAGTTGTGATTGCCGATAGTGGCACTATGGTGATGACAAATGATAAGCGTTATCTTATTCTAACTTTAATAAATGGGCATTCATACGAAGAACAACAAAACCGTAAAAAAAATTACGACACCAATCCACTACTCAGAACGCAATTCCAATCCGAAACTATTCGTTTTGACTTATCGTCTTTTCAGCTAAACAGAACCAATGAAGACCTGTTTAAAGACAACTACCAGATGATGAATGTCAAACAGCTTAATGCCATGATTGATACTTTTCAATTACAGGCAGCACAGCGAAAAACACGTTTTGCCAGAGACATAAAACCATATTATCAGTTTTTAAAAGACTCCACGTTGTTTACCCATGTTGGCAATGCTATTTCAAAACCTTTTTTGACTGACAGTATCAAACTAAACAACACTAAATTTGAAACAGCTTTGTCGCAATGTCGTGTCATCAAATCGTATATAGAAAGTGCTGATGATGATTTAGAGAGCAGAAATCGTGCCTATGTAAAATATCAAATTGAGTGGCATCGCAAATTCACTTTATCAATTGCCTGTTTATTGCTGTTTTTAATTGGAGCACCTTTAGGTGCTATCATCCGCAAAGGCGGCCTAGGACTGCCTATAGTAATTTCAATTGCATTCTTCCTCTGTTATCACATCATTTCTATTACTGGAGAAAAGATGGCAAAAGAAGGAATCATCAGTGTAGAAAGAGGCATGTGGCAATCGTCATTAGTGTTGTTGCCTATTGGAATTTTTATGGTTTACAAAGCCACACACGACTCCGCCTTGTTTGATATGGACTCTTATAAGTCATTTTTCAAAAAACTGTTCCGGAAAAAAACGGCTTGATGACTTTTTATTTAAGTAGGCGCGAGTGTATCGCTCGTGCCATTCTATTATTTTAGCTTTTAGCGAAAGAGAGATAAAAATTATGGCTGCAAGCCATTAAAATAAAAGGCAACGAAGCACAGCTTCGCACCTACGAAGCAGCATCATTCCTTAACAAACTTTTTAACTGTAACTCCTTTATCATTAAAAACCTTTACAAAATAAACTCCCTTTGAAAAATTACTCACATTTATTTTGATATTTTTTTCATCTGATTTTACGCTTTCAATTAAAACCACATTTCCAAGCACATTCGTAATTTCTAACGTTGCATTCGTAAATTCGTATTTAATTCGTAATTCGTAGTCCACAGGATTAGGAGAAATAAAAAACTGCAATTGGTGGTTTTCTATTTCATTTATACCTACCGTACAATCTACTACTGAAACATCATCTATGAACAAGTAAGCTCCCATTAATGTTCCTGATGTGGAGTCAACTAATGTATTTATGTCATCGTTAAAATTACCAATGGTAAGGTATTTTTCACCACCATTGGCAATGTATGTTCCTGAAATCTGCACCCAGTTAAGTGTATCATAAATTATATTGCCCGCAAGGTTTGAAATTTGAGGAACAAATGAAAGGTTGGTGTTTATGGTATAATCTACCGCACTGTCAACAGAAAGGTATAAACCTATGCCGTCAACAACGTATTTGAATTCTTCGGCAACCGAAACATAAAAGCTGACGCAATACTCATGCCCATGCTTTAATGTATCCGACAAACCTCCCCCTATGTATTCTCGTCTATTAGCAAAAGAAGGAAATGTAGTCGAAACAAATGGGCCTAACCCCACATAAGCAATACCAGTTCGGGCATATTGAAAGCCTACCTGATTTTGCGGAACATAAGATGTTGAACAAAATATATCAGGCTGCTCGCTGAAATAATCAGGACTGCCAACTGATGCTGAATACCAGTAACGACACTGCATAGCCCATGTTCCAATTGGACAGGTTATCGTATCTTCAAAACTTGGGTTTAATACAAGATTCTGCCCTTTACTGACAAATCCAAAGCATAATAAATTAATAAATAATAACAACCTTTTCATTGCACAACCTTTTTATTCTTTAATAATGTATAATTTCTGTACCACATTTTTTTGTCCATTCAAAGTCTCCCGCATTTCAGGGGACTTTGAATATGGAATTCCATGATACCTGGAATTTTAGTTTGGTAATAATGTTATTTTTTAAGATATGTAAAATTAATGGGATTTCCTTTTCATATCCAAATTAATTTACAATAAGGTTTAAGGGTGTTAATTTTTTTAAGTTTGCACATAAGTTTAGAATCCTTCTTTAATTTGAAAATCCTTCAACTGTGTTTGCGTGTTCCGTTGCCGCCTTATGATGGCGCCACCATTGCCATGTATAACCTTGCCGAGTCGCTTACTGCATCAGGCGCAGCGGTAAAAATGCTTTCGTTCAACACCAAAAAACATTTTATGGATGCAAATTCCATTGATGCTGCATTGCTTGACAAATATAAATTGGAAACAGTTTTTCTTGATGCCTCCGTAAACGCATGGGATGCTTTTACCAATCTGTTCAAACCAAACGAGTCATATAACATTGTCCGTTTTGACACGGAAACGTTTCACCAAAAGCTGAAAGAACTGCTGCAATCGGAAACATTTGATTTCATATTGTTTGAAGGATTATTTCTTAGTCCTTACCTACAAACAGTGCGTACATTCAGCAAAGCCAAGTGCATATTGCGGGCGCATAATGTGGAATGGCTTATCTGGAAAAGACTTGCTAAAGCAACAAAAAATCCATTAAAAAAAACTTATCTTTATTTTTTATCCGACAGACTTAAACGCTATGAGAACAAGGTGATAAACAACTTTGATGCAATCGTTGCTATATCGGAGCTAGATAAAAATCTTTTTCTGAAAGATGGCTGTAATATTCCTATTGAAGTGGCACCAACAGGAATGAATACTGCCAAATACAAGAACATCGAACAGATGGATGCTGACAGTCTTTCATTATTTCATCTTGGATCAATGGACTGGCTCCCAAATATTGAAGCCGTTGACTGGCTATTGAATGACATCTGGCCACTGATTCAACAAAAATCAAATAAGGTGCATTTGTTTCTGGCCGGTAAAAACATGAATCCGAAATATTTCAGTATTAAATCAAAAAACCTGATTGTTGCAGGTGAAATAAAAGATGCACTGAAGTTTATGGAAAACAAACAGATTATGGTTGTACCATTACTGAGTGGCGGTGGTATTAGAATAAAAATTCTCGAAGGTCTTGCCGCAGGAAAAGTGATCGTATCAACATCAACCGGTGCAGAAGGGATTAATTATTCTGATAAGAAAAATATTCTTATTGCCGATACCCCGGAAGATTTTACAAAAACCATTCTTTCATTATTAAACAATCCTAACCTGTTAAACAACATTGCAAGGGAAGCACAAATACTTGCCAGAACACAATATGACAATATTCTTATCGGCAAAAAATTGGCCGGTTTTTTAAAAACCATTTAAAAATCTCAGATCCAAATATCAAACATTTATGACAGAAAGTTTGATTTTATGCTGATGGTTGTTGAGGAAAACCAATCTGTCGAAGGAATTAATTTTAGTAAAATTATTCAGTAATAACTTATAAAATTCTGATGTGAACTTCCTGTTGGGTTCGGTGAAAATAATTTTTCCTCCATTTTTAGTCAGGCGTTGGAAAGCATTTATCACGGCAGGAAACATCCTGCCTTCATAGGCTACATCGGCAGCCAGGAGTAAATCACATTTTTCAATATTGTCTGGTATATTTCTCCAGTCAAGCATCATGGTCAGCGGTTGAGAGGTGTTATTCAGATGCCAGTTTGCCTCAGCAAATTGTAGTGGCGCCTCTACATAATCGCTCATCATAACTTTATGACCCAGTTTGCCACACAGCACCGAAGGCAATGCCATACCACAACCTATTTCGTGAATAAACGAAACTTCAGAATTCTCAAGTTCACTTACATATTCTGCCAAAGCAATTGCCGAGGGCCAAAGCTCTGCCCAATAAGGTATTCGCTCATCCATCACATTGTCATCATTACTATCTAGCTGGCTTAATGCTGCATACAAGGCATCAATATTAGTTACTTTAAAGTATGTAATTGATGTTTCTCCTATCTGAACCGTTGCTACTTCTGATGTAACCTGAATACCAAATTGAAAAACGTCAGGATTTGTCATGCAGCAAAATTAAACATCATCAACAAACAACTGCTATTTTAGCACCATGCAAATGGAGTTTTCTTTTATTCTGAATGAAATCAACATCAATAATCAATTGTATGTGGTGCATGCCAATTATCCGTCAGATAAAGAAAGTCGGAAACTGTTTCAAAAAGAAATTAATATAAAGTTGCTTAGACAAGTAACAAAAAACAGTACGCTTCAATTACACTATCAAGAAACAGGTAAACCATTCATTGATGGCAACCATGCAATTTCTTTTTCACACTCCGGAAATTATACTGCATTAATAATTACGGAATCAAAAAGTGCCGGTATTGATATTGAAATGACCGATAGAAATATTGAAGCTGGAATTGACTATTTTCTAAATGCTACGGAAATTGCATTTCTTTCTCAAAAGAAAAAAAATCTGCATGCACTAATGTGTTGGTGCATTAAAGAATCTGTTATAAAACACTTTAATATATCAGGAATAGACTTTAAAAACTGCATACAGATTCAACCATTTGAATGTTCAAATGAAGGTTTGGTGCATGCAATAGTACAACACAGTCAAAAAGATACAATTAGCATTAAATATAGAAGAGAAAAAGACTTTTTGCTGGCTTACACAGTAGCTTAGTCTTTAGCTATTTCGACATTTACTTTACGGCCTTTAATTTTATTGCCGTTAACGTTGGAAAGTACATCATTTAAAAACTCACCATTAACTTCAACAAAAGAAAACTTATCGTAAATATCAATAACACCGATGTTGCTGCTGCTCATATTACTCAAACCTGATACAGCACCTACTATATCACCTTTACTGACTTTATCTTTTTTACCTACGCTCAAAAACAAACGGATCATATCGGCTTCGCCACTGTGCTTACCCCGTTTACCTCTTCCGCCTCCATCATCGCGTTTACCTCTGCCTGAGCGTTCCTCTCTGCCAAATCGTTCTTCTCTACCCGAAGATTTACTGCTTGACTTACTTTGACTCTGTTGCAACATTGGTGCGAAATGCATTTTAAGTAATGCTGCTGCAAGTTGATGTAATGTTAAACCTTCCTGTTTGAAAGTTGCAAACATATTGTCGTATTGCTCCATATCGCCTTCCTCAATGAGCACTTTCAGTCTTGCCGCCAATTTAATTTTTGCCAACTCAATACGCTCTTTCCCTGATGGCAGTTGATGTCTTTCAATTCTCACTTTCGAATAATCTTCTATCTCACGGATTTTAGCCATATCATTTCTTCCGGAAACAAAACTGAAAGCTTTGCCCGAACGCCCCGCACGGCCTGTTCTTCCGATACGATGCACATAATTTTCTTCATCAAGTGGAAGATCGAAATTGAATACTGCATCAACATTCTCAACATCTATTCCTCGTGCAGCTACATCTGTTGCAACGAGCATATTCACATCACCTTTTTTGAATCGTGCCAACACATTGTTCCTTTGATTTTGTCGCAAGTCGCCATGAATGGCTTCTGCCTTGTAACCCAATTGCTGAAACTGCTCGGTTACCTCATCCGTTTTACGCTTGGTATTACAGAAAACAAGCATCAGTTTCAAATTGTGTAACTCAACTAACTGTGTTATTACATCAGCTTTTTGTGACGATGGAATATCGTAATAAATCTGTTCAATAGATGATACAGTCAATTCCTGTTTAGTGACCTTAACTAATTTAGGGTTGTTTTGAAAACGTTTTGTGATTTCCAGAATAGGCTTAGGCATGGTAGCAGAAAACAACACCGTCTGTCTTTCGTCAGGTGCATGTTGCAGAATTGCTTCCATGTCTTCTCTGAAACCCATATTCAACATCTCATCGGCCTCATCAAGCACTACCATTTGAATTTTAGACAGGTTTATGGTTCTTCTGTCCAAATGATCCATAATTCTTCCCGGTGTGCCAACAATGACATGTACCGGACGTTTTAATGCATTAATCTGCTTTTGTATTTGCTCACCACCATAAACGGCAAGCACAACAACGCCTTTTTTATACTTGGCCAATTTTTTAATTTCTTGTGCAACCTGAACGGCCAATTCACGGGTTGGACACATTACCAATGCAGAAGTAGCTTTTACTTTGGGGTCGAGCATTTCGAGCAAAGGAATACCAAAAGCTGCAGTTTTTCCGGTACCTGTTTGTGCCTGCCCAATTACATCCTGACCCTGCATTAATACAGGTATAGCTTGTGCTTGTATAGGCGAAGCCTCGGTGAAGCCCATTTCGTCAATAGCCTGGAGCATTTCATGACTTAACGAAAGCTCATGGAAAGAAGTCTTGTTCATTTGAAGATGGAAGAACCGGAATTATCAGTGTTTTTCAAAAAATTATCCGGTTGATTATAATGTTAATTACGGGCGCAAAGATAGTATTTTAATCTGATTTAAAACATCTTGCGCATGAATTGTCTTAAAACTAATCTCATTACCTCTGAAAAAACATGTACTTAAAACATATCCATCTAAAGACACCGTACTTAAATCATATTCACCCGGAGCGGTAATTTCAGGCAAATTAGCAATCCCCTGACCTGTGGCTTTCCCTATAGCTTCCTTCTGTGTCCAGATTTTAAAAAAAGTTGTGCTGTCTGACCGGGCAATTTGCTTTTGTTCATCAGAAGTAAAATAATACTGAATCACATTTTCGTACTTATCTGCCGATTGAATTTTTTCTATATCTACACCCAATGGGTTATTTTTCTGAAATGCCAGAGCTATCATTCTTTCTGAATGACTCAAACTAAAATGTAACACCATACTGCTTTTTTGCTCCTTAACAAATGGCTTCCCACTAGGGCGTACAGCAATCTCAAGGTGCGTCTTTGTATTGAGTAATGTAGCAAGTAGTACTCTATTTAATCCATGTGCAATGCAATAGGTTTGTCTGTCCTTTTCAAAATTAAATTTTTGAAATCGCTCTGTTTCTTCTTTGCTTAATAATTTTTTCAAATCATCCTCGACTGCTGCAAACGAGTCAGAAGAGAATATAAAAACCAAACATTCATTATCCTGAATTAATAAGTCATTACAAAAAACTACTTCCGGAGTTATCTGTAAATCCATTTCAGTTGTCATTTAATTTGGTTTAAAGCCTGATTTAAATACTGTGCTAACTGAGTGTAATATTCCTTATGGGTAATGATGGTATCGTTATCGCTTCCGGGAATCTGATGCATTTCAATCTCACCATTTATCAGTCGTTTCCAACCTAATGTCTCATCATAATGCCTGGCAATTTCTTCTCCGGTTTTAATCAAAACTACTTTTTCAGAATATTCGCTTTCAGGCTGATAATTGAGTAAGGCTACTGAATTTACCCAACGAATATCAGGCTTAGTATTTACTTTAACTTCAGAGGTTGCAGTATTGCCGGAATCAAAAACCTTTGTCAGCTTGCTTAATACTTTCTTTCCGGCATTTTTAGTTTTTTCAAGTGCAAATTCAAGTTTATCTTCCAAAGTCATACCTTTAAACTCATCCCATGTTTCACGGATTTTATATTGCATTGGATTGGATGGTGGTGCATAGTTATTAATCATAAAAACAAGTTCAGCTGTTTCGCCTTTTGCTTTTAGCTGACGAGCCATTTCAAAAGCAGTAGTTCCACCAAAACATAATCCGGCAAGACGATAAGGTCCTACAGGTTGAATTTTTTTGATCTCATCAATATAGAATGATGCCATCGTTTCAACAGAATAATGATAGTCGTATTTTTCATCAAGTCCGCGTGGTTGAATAGCATAAACAGGTTGGTCTTTATTTATATGCTTTAAAAGTACTCTCCATCGCTGAATGTTTCCGTTGTGCATGTGAACAAAGAACAATGGTCTTTCTTTTCCATTGGGCTGTAAGGGAACCACTATAGGCCAGTCAATATGCAACTCCTCTGCATTCATCACCTTGGCTAATTGCGAAATGGTTGAAGCACGGAATAATGTTGGATAATCTAATTTAACTCCTGTCTTCTGCTCTATGGCTCCCATCATTCTAATTCCAAGCAACGAATGTCCTCCCAATTCGAAAAAGTTATCATGAATACCAATTTTATCAATTCCCAGCACTTCGCTCCAAATACCTGCAAGCAAACTTTCTAAAGGGTTGTGAGGCTCTTCAAAATTTGCACTTTCAACTTTAACTTCCACTTCGGGAACAGGCAATGCTTTTCTGTCAATTTTTCCGTTAGGTGTCAACGGAATATTTTCAAGAATCATAAATACTGAGGGTATCATGTATTCCGGAAGCTCTGTTCGCAGATGCTGTCGTAGTTCATTGACATCAATCTCTTTTTCAGCATTAGCAGAAAGGTATGCAACCAAAATTTTATTTCCGGGTTGATCTTCACGTGCCATTACAACAAGTTCTTTTATCTCCTTTCGTATTCGCAACATTGACTCTATTTCACCAAGCTCAATTCTGAATCCGCGAATCTTTACCTGATTATCTATGCGTCCTAAAAATTCAATATTTCCATCAGACATAAACTTTCCAAGGTCACCGGTTCTGTACATTCTTTGTCCGGGAACAAAAGGATTATCCACAAAACGCTCTTCAGTCATTTCAGGTTTATAGAGATAACCACGTGCAAGACCATCGCCTGCCATATAAAGTTCACCGGCAATACCAATAGGAACAGGTCGTCTGTTTTTATCTAAAATATAAACCTGCGAATTGGTGATGGCTTTTCCAATTGTATATGGGCCATCAGATTTTCTGAGTGTAAATGTACTGTAGGTAGTATCTTCTGATGGTCCGTACAAATCATACACTTTATGCACTGTTGTTTGCGAGTAAATTTTCTGAACAAGTTCAACCGACAAAGGTTCGCCTGCAAGATTTATTGTTTTTACGCTTGATGGAACTCCGCCTTTAAGTTTAAGAAGTTCTGCAATTGCAGAAGGAACTGTATTAACCAATGTTACACCTGCCTTTTCAGATAAGGCATTTAAAGCCATGGCGTCCTTTACTAAAACAATGCGTCCACCGCTGCTTAATGTAAAAAATATTTCGAAAATTGATAAGTCAAAACAGATTGATGTAGAAGCTAAAACACCTGCAAGTTCCTCTGAAGAATAAACTGTCTGTGCCCAATCAATTAAGGCAACAGCATTTCGGTGTTCGATAGCTACTCCTTTAGGTTTTCCTGTTGAACCAGATGTGTAAATAATATATGCTAACTGATCACACGAAATTTTAACATCAGGCTTTGCCGTTTTCTCAATAGAAATTTCAGTTACTTCTTTATCTAAGCAAATCAATCTTGTTCCTGTTTCGCCTAACTGTTTTGCGTATTTTGAAGAGGTAATCAAGAGTGGCGCTTTTGCATCGCTCATGATATAAGCAATTCTATCGGAAGGATAATTTGGATCTAAAGGCACGTAGGCACCACCTGCTTTTAATACTGCAAGCATAGCGACAATTAAATCGTCTGTTCTGTCGTGACAAATTCCAACTAATGTTTCCTGTTTAACACCTGCCTTTATTAGATAATGTGCTAACTGATTGGCTCGTTGGTTAAGTTGAGCGTAAGTTACTGTTTGTTTATTAAACCAAATTGCATTTGCATCAGGATGTGCAGATGCTTGCTTTTCAATCAAAGTATGAATACATTCACTCCTAAGATTATTCTCTTTTACAACAGGCCATTTGATAAACAATTTTCTTTTCTCATCGTCTGTCAGTAATGGCAAATTTTTTATCGGACTATCTGCATATTCAACCAATCCATTAAGAAGCACAACAAACTCCTGCATTCTCAATTGCATCATCTCATCTTCAAAAAGGTCGGTATTGTAAGTACATTCAATAATGAGCTTATCGCCCATACCGGTTGCATTCACAAACAATTCGAAGTTCTCAAACTTTCTGGCATTAGAGGTATATTCATAGTTCAAACCATGAAACGAAACACCTTGCGTCATGCCAAGATCAACATTAAACACAGCAGGTACTAATGGAATTCTTGAAGGGTCGCGCTGCAGTGGCAGTTTTCCGAGCAAGCTTCCCATCGTAAATTCCTGATTGTCGAATGCATCAAACATTAAAGGTTTTCTGGTTTTCAGATATTCACCGAAGTTGATATTCTCATCAACAAAACTTTTTATTGGTAACAGATTAACACAATGACCAACCATGGCATACATTCCCGAAGCCGATTGTCCGGCAGCAGGTAGTCCCAATATCAATGAAGGATTGGAAGTTAAACGAAAAAGAAAAACTTCAAATGCAGCAAACAAGGTATTGACATAACTGCTTCCATTTTTTGCACCAAGTTTTCTTAAATCACTTACTAAGCCGGCATCAATGGTTATATCAAATCGCTTTGCATTGAAGGTACGTGCAGTCGGGCGGGCTTTGTTAACCGGAAGATCGACTGTAGGTACATCCTTAGCATATAAATTGAGCCAATAATCTTCTGTACGTTTATACTCTCCGTTCAGTTTTCTCTCTTCCTGTCGCTTAACATAATTACTGAACGGCACAACAGGCTCAAGGTCAGGTTGTGTATTATTTACAAAGGCAGAATAAAATTTACTGATGTCCTGCATGATGATACCAATGCTCCATCCATCACAAACAATGTGATGTGCAGTGATGACTAATGCTGTATCAGCGTTTGAGATTTTAAAAATTGCAAAACGGATGACAGGACCATTCATCAGGTCGAATGGAATGGATACTTCACGCTGCGAAAAATGAAGTATGCGTGCATCTTTATCTGTCGGACTCAGGTCAGTTAAATCAACAAATGGAATTTCAATATTTACATGTTCATGCACCTGAAATGTTTCGCCTGATGAGCTGAAAGTGGAACGCAGTGCCTGATGTCTTTCAACAACACTTTTACAGGCTTCTGAAAGTTGCTGATGATTACACAAGCCTTTCAAATAAAGTGTAACACTTTCATTATAGGCTAATGATGCTGAATCACCTCCTATTTGTACGGATGTCCAGATCTCACGTTGCTCTTCTGATGTAGTAAAAATATTGTCCGGAATAACTTCTTCAAAAGGGTTAAAATCAACCGGGATAAATTGCGATGCCATCTTCCTTTGTCATTGGTGGTTTAATAAAAACTATACGAAAATAACCTAAATTGGTTTCGCTATTGAATATTTTACACCAAGTATTTTAAAATTGTGGTGAGTGGGCGGTTTATAAAACAAAGAAAAACAGCTTATTCATTACCACTGATAAATCCACCCAAAAGCCCTCCTATTCCCCTGTTTTCATCCCTTGCACCACCCCATTTTGATGCGGCAATAATTCTATCAGCCATTCTTGAAAAGGGTAAACTTTGTAAATAAACTGTACCTGGACCAGTTAGATGTGCATAAAATAATCCCTCTCCTCCGAAAAGAACATTTTTAAAACCTCCTATAAACTTAATGTCATATTCTATGGTTGGTGCAAAGGCGACCAAGCATCCGGTGTCAACACGAAGTCTTTCACCAACAGCCAACTCTCTCTTAATAATTGTGCCTCCAGAATGAATAAAGGCATAGCCATCGCCCGCTAACTCCTGTAAAATAAACCCTTCGCCACCAAAAAGTCCTGCACCCAGTTTCTTTGTAAAAGCAACATTAATCTCGATTCCCATTGCTGCACATAAAAATCCGTCTTTCTGGCATAAAAAACGTCCTCCATATTCAGCAGGATTAACAGGAATTATTTTTCCGGGATAAGGTGCAGCAAAAGTTATCTTACGCTTTTGTCTTCCATGATTTAAGTAGTTGGTGATAAAAAAACTTTCACCGGTTATCATTCTCTTCAATCCCTTAAAAATTCCGCCTCCGGTATTGGTCTGCATTTCTATATCATCTTCCATATACATCATCATACCTACTTCAGCCCTTACTCCTTCTGATGGATCGAGTTCCACTTCCAAAGCCTGAATGTCATCACCAAAAATTTTAAAATCAAGTTCGTGTGCCTTATTCATAAAGTGTTTTTTAATAATCGCCCAATACCTCTCTGAAAGTATCAGTAAACATTCTGCTTTCTTTTTCCTGTTTATAAACAAAAGTTCGTTTTACATCTCTTGGCACACCTCCGGGACCCCGTACCAATTCTGCAATATATACCTGAAGTTTCTTTTCCCTTCCCGACTTTATAATCTCTGCACTCTCAATCCTGGCTTTCTTTTTATAACTTGCTACCATACGAAACTGTTGCATATTGTAATCCATTGCACCTACTGAGGTAGGAACAAGAATACATAAAAAATAAGTCAAAGTACTGTCGCTATTGGTTATCAGATTGCCGTGTTCAAAAATGCTATAAGCATAAACAACTTTTTGTGTAGATGTATTAAAAGTATCACTGAGCAGATATTTAACTTCATTAGCCGATTGCGGTGCAATTCGCTTAACAAAATCTTCATTGCTCTCACCTTGATTTTTTTGAAATGTTTGCGCAACTAACATGGTTGGCAGTAGTAAAAAGAATAATAATATTTTCATAATCTTTTGTTTTGAACTGTAAACATAAATAAAAACTGTTAACCTGCAATACTATTGCATTACTGCTCTAAAAATGGCTGAAGCGCATTCACAAGGTCTTCTGTTCTAAGATTCAGTCCCGAAATCTGAATCTTTGCCTGATTGTAGAAAGGCGCCCTTTCAGTCATTGTTTCCATAATGTACTCCATTAAATCTGCATCATTAATGTGGCTAATCAATGGTCGTTTAGCTTTTGATGGTGCAATGCGGTGATATACTGTCCCCGGATGTATCTTCAGATAAACAGTAATGCCTTTTTCATTCATCCATTGCATATTATCAAAAAAGCAAGGTGTGCCACCACCTGTAGCAACAACTGCATTTTGTTTTTCAGATATTGTTCTTAAAGTTTCACACTCAACTTTACGGAAAAATTGTTCTCCCTTTAAATTAAAAATTTCTGAAACAGATTGTTTGTTTGCTTTTTCAATTAATTCATCCAGATCAACAGCTTCAAAACTTAATCTTGCAGCTAGCTTTTTTGCCTGAGAAGATTTTCCGGCTCCCATAAAACCAATCAGAAATATTAACATTGTTACTATTTCTTTATTGGGAAACGCATTTTGTAATCAACATCAACCTTGCCAATAGTAATGTCACGCAGTTTTCCTTTTATCAGTTGCTTTTTAAAAGGCGACAATTTCTCAACAAATAATTTACCATCAATATGATCGTATTCATGCTGAATTACCCTTGCTGCCAATCCTTCAAAAACTGTTTCATGTGTTTTAAATTCTTCGTCCTGATAACGCAGATGGATAATTTTTTTCCGCATCACATCTTCTCTGATTCCGGGAATACTTAAACAACCTTCGTTAAACTTCCACTCATCACCCACCTCTTCAATAATTTGTGGGTTAATGAATACTTTCTTAAAATTTTCTAACTCCGGTTCATCTTCTGCAAAAGGTTTGGTGTCAACAACAAATAGTCTGATGGAAATGCCAACCTGTGGTGCAGCCAATCCAACACCGGATGCAGCATACATCGTCTCAAACATATTTTCTATAAGTTGTCCAAGACCTTTATAATCTTTGTCAATTGGTAATCCCACTTTTTTCAAAACCGGGTCGCCATAGGCAATAATTGGTAAAATCATATTTTCAAAAAGTTTCTTTTATGTTCTAAGTAAGATTGTAACAGTATAACAGCGCTGGTCTGATCAATCAATGCTTTATCTTGTCTCTGTTGTTTTTTAAGTCCGGCTTCCAACAATGTTCGTTGTGCTATTTTTGAGGTAAACCTTTCATCATATCTAACGACCTTTGCATTTGGACATCTTTCACTAAGTTTCTTAATGAACAGCAAAATATTTTTCTCAATTTCAGAGGGCGTATTATCCATTTGTACAGGTTTGCCAACAACAACTTCTTCTACTACTTCAGCATTGCAATAATCACTGATAAATTCAACCGCTTTGGAGGAATGAACTGTAGTTAAGGCCGTAGCAATAATCTGCATTGGGTCTGTAACTGCAAGACCTACTCTTTTATTTCCATAATCAACTGCAAGTATGCGCGGCATGTCTGTATTGAAAGATGCAAAAATAAAAAACAACGGGCAATGAATGCATTATGGTAGTTATATTTGTAGCTGAAAAAAAGTATTTATGCCGGTCAGAGAAAAAATTGTCAATGATATTTGGGAAAACAGAGAGTTACTTAACGATGAATCCAACAAAAATGTAATACGATCAGTTATTGAAGACCTTGATAAAGGTAAAATTCGGGTAGCAGAGCCATTGAATAATAGTTGGAATGTAAATGAATGGATAAAGAAGGCTGTCATTTTATATTTCCCGATTCAAAAAATGGCTGTACATCATGCAGGACCAATGGAGTTTTATGATAAAATAGATCTTAAAACAGGATATGAAGATTTAGGTGTTCGTGTAGTGCCTCATGCCATAGCACGCTATGGAAGCTATGTTGCAAAAGGTGTCATCATGATGCCATCATTTGTAAATATTGGTGCCTATGTTGACAGCGGAACAATGGTTGACACTTGGGCAACTGTTGGCAGTTGTGCACAGATAGGAAAAAACGTACACCTTAGCGGGGGGGTTGGTATTGGAGGTGTTTTAGAGCCTGTTCAGGCAGCACCGGTAATTATTGAAGACAATTGTTTTATCGGCTCACGATGCATTGTTGTTGAAGGCGTCCGTGTTGAAAAAGAGGCAGTGCTTGGGGCTAATGTTGTACTGACTTTGTCAACAAAAATAATTGATGTATCAGGAGGTGCACCGGTTGAATATCGAGGAGTTGTACCTGCACGTTCAGTGGTCATACCCGGTTCAATTTCCAAAACTTTTCCGGCAGGAACCTTTCAGGTGCCATGTGCACTCATTATTGGCAAAAGAAAGCAATCTACCGACAATAAAACTTCACTAAACGATGCATTGCGTGAATATGATGTTGCAGTCTGAGACATATAAGTATGCATAAAATATTAATTGTACAGACAGCATATATTGGAGATGTAATATTGGCTACCGGCTTGATTGAATCCATTCATCAGGCATTTCCGGAAGCTCAGATTGATTTTGTGCTAAGAAAAGGCAATGAATCTTTATTGAAAAACCACCCCTTTGTCAATAAATTATATATCTGGGATAAAAAGAAAAATAAGTTCTCTAATCTCATAAAACTTATTGGTCAAATCAGAAAAGAAAGATTCGATTTGGTGGTCAACCTGCAACGGTTTTTCAGCACAGGTCTTATAGCACTATGTGCAAAATCAAAAAATAAAAGAGGCTATGATAAAAATCCATTATCATTTTGTTATCACAAAAAAACAGAACATTTCATTGGCAAAAACCATGAAACATATCGAAACTTTTCATTGATTGATGACCTGAAAAATATTCACTATCAAAAGCCACATTTGTATTTTACAGCGGAAGAAATTCAAAAAGTACAACCATTAAAATCACAACCATTTGTCTGTATGGCACCGGGCTCTGTCTGGTTTACCAAACAATTACCCATAGCCAAGTGGGCAGAATTAATTCTGACTATTTCTGACAATATAAAAATATATTTAATTGGTGCACCTGTTGATGCTGCACTTTGTAATGAAATAAGGTTGCTTTCATCACATCCCAAAATTGAAATATTATGTGGTAAATTAACACTGACCGAGTCGGCAGCCTTAATGCAACATGCTGAAATGAACTATGTAAACGACTCTGCCCCACTCCATCTTGCATCAGCTGTTAATGCTCCCGTGACTGCATTTTTCTGCTCTACAGTACCTGAGTTTGGCTTTGGGCCGTTGTCTGACAAAAGTGTCATCAAGCAAGTTGGTGAAATGAGTTGCCGGCCTTGCGGATTGCATGGTTACAAGTCTTGCCCTTTAGGTCATTTTGACTGCGCATATAAAATTGAAATTTAAAAATAACTAACGTTAACGGCATGTTCGCAGTTGTTGACATAGAAACTACAGGGGGAAGTTTAAAACAAGGCAGCCGGATTACTGAAGTTGCAGTTGTAATTCATAATGGCACCACTATTGAACACCGTTTTTCTACGTTGATTAATCCTGAAACAGACATTCCGTCTTTTATCATTGGGCTAACAGGCATAACCAATGAATTGGTAGAAAATGCACCATGCTTTAAGGAAATTGCCGGTCAGCTGCTTCAATTGCTTGATGGAAAAATTTTTGTGGCACACAATGCTTCTTTTGATTTTAGTTTCATCAAAGCTGAATTTAAACGATGTGGAATAGATTTTAATGCAGAAGTACTCTGCACTTGTTCTTTGAGTAGAAAATTCTTCCCCGGTTTTGGCTCCTACTCATTAGGCAATCTCACAAAAAATCTTGGAATAGTTTTAGAAGGTCATCATCGTGCCATGAACGATGCTATTGCAGCAAGTGAAATATTAGAGAAATTGGTTTCGGAAAGAGGTCTTGAACATACGTTGCTTCATCGCAGTGTGCCTATTAAAAATACTGAAATTCCATACGAACTCATTAACAAGTTGCCTGAAGTACCCGGTATATATTTCTTTACAGACAGCAATCATGAAATTCTGTATATCGGCAAAGCAAAAAATATTAAAAAAAGAGTTACCACACATTTTCGCAACAACAATTCCAAATCAAAAAAAATAAAAGCACTCTTGCAAGATATATGCTACATGAATACAGGATGTGAATTGCTGGCATGTCTGCTCGAAATTCAATACATTAAAGAATATCAACCTTTCTTTAACCGTGCCGGCAAATCAGAAAAAAATTTCGGGGTTTATATAAATGCTAATTTAAATGGCCTGTTAGGATTTACAATTAATGACATTGCAAAGGCAAGTTTAAAACCGTTAAGATATTTTGGTTCAAGAAAAGCTGCTGATGAATTTCTATCACACATCACTGCAAAATATAACCTCTGTCGTTGCATCAATAATCTTGAGAACTACAGTGAAAACTGCTTTTATAAACAAATTAAACAATGCAACGGAACCGACCTTGATAGCCATGAAAAAGACAACTATAACAACCGCTTTAATGATGCCTACTTTGAGGTTGTTGATGATGGCTTGCATGATGCTGCACTTGCCTATCCGATGGCTGATAACGATGAATGGGTTTACGTATTCAGACAAAATGGTTCAATAGGATATTATTTTGGGAAGAAAGCAACAACATTCAATACAAATCAAATTATTAGCGTAACTTTTTTAAAGAATCATTTAGAATCACATCGTATTTTTAATTCATTCTTAAAAAAACCATCAGCCAGAAGAATAAAAATTGTTTCAGACGAAAGCTGAGAAGTTACAGCAGAAGAAAATTCAAAAAAATGAATACTGATAAAAAACATGATATACTTACACCTGAAGATGTAGTATTAATGGTTGATACATTTTACAGTGCTATTCGTGAAGATGATTTATTGGGTCCGATTTTCAACAACAACATACAAGACCGCTGGCCCGAACATCTGAAAAAGATGTATGGTTTCTGGCGTAGTATTCTTTTCAACGAACCGTTATACAATGGTAGTGCATTTGAAGCACACAGACAGCTACCTATAGAAATGAAGCATTTCAAACACTGGTTAAAATTATTTGAAGTTACAGTAGATAGTTTGTTTGAAGGCAGAAATGCAGATACAGCAAAAACAAGAGCGGGAAAAATTGCAGAAGTCTTTTATTACAAAATAGAATCAGAACGCGGTAATGATCCTCAGAATTTTAGTCTTACTGCCGGTTAATCAGCGCAACTGCATAGGCTGCTACACCTTCTTCACGACCAACAAAACCCATTTTCTCATTGGTAGTTGCCTTAATTGAAACACAATCTAGGTCAATTTGCATTACTGAAGCTAATTTCTCTCTCATTGCCTGAATATAAGGAGCAATTTTAGGTTTCTCCAATACTACGCTCACATCAACATTACCAATTGCTATTGACTTTTCTTTTAATATTGAAACAACTTTTGCCAATAAAATTGAAGAATCTATTCCTTTAAATTCATTTGAGGTATCAGGAAAATGTTTGCCTATATCACCGAGTGCTGCTGCTCCAAGTAGGGCATCGCAAATAGCATGAATAATTACATCAGCATCGCTATGTCCTTTAGCCCCCTGATGATGTTCTATGCGTACACCACCTAAAAAAAATGGTATGCCCGGCTCTAACTGATGAACATCAAAACCAAAACCAACTCTGAAATTCACAATTTATTCGTTACTGTCACTTCCTTTGATTGAATCAAAGTTGAATGACAAGCTAAAACGTAAAGTATTTTCTAATGGATTGCGCTGCTCTGTTGGAATAAGATAAGCAAAATCAAGTCCGAAAATATTGTAGCGTAAACCTATACCTAAAGTAAAATACTTTCTGTTGCCTTTTGTTTTATTCTCGTAGAAATAACCTGCACGAAATGCAAATTGTTTATCATACCAATATTCCAACCCTCCGGCAATATTAATTTCTCGCAACTCTTCTTTTCCTCCTCCTGGCGCATCACCAAAAGATTGAAATATGCCTTGTGCCACACCTACGTTAGGATCTTTTCCTGCAAAAATAATCGGGTTCTCTTCACCGGCAATTGTGGAATCAGAATAAACCGGTGGCGTTGGTACCAAAAGTTTATTGAAATCAACCAAAAATGCCAACTCATTATAGTCGTTGAGCTTTATCTTCAAAGAAGGCCCTAAACGCAGATTAATAGGAATAAAATCTTTAGTTCCTTTATCTGTATAAGACATCTTTGAACCAATATTTGTAATGGCTAAACCTGCACCGAACTCTGCATCTTTTCCTGAAATTTCCAGATTTGTTTTATAGAAGAATGAAACATCGGCTGCAACAGAGTTTCCTGCTTTTGTTGCATTACCGCCTACTGTGATACCTCCTGTAAGGCTGGAATGGATATAACGAAGTGCTATACCTCCACTAAATTCATCTCCCAATTTTCGAGAGTAAGCTACATCAACAGCAAATTCATTGGGCTTGTATGATCCCATTGGATCGCCAGTTTCAGAAGTAAAGTCAATATTTCCAAGAGAAAAATAACGTAACGAAGCTCCAATAGCAGAAACATCATTAGGCTTGGTGAAAAAACTTACATAAGCCAGATTTATATCCGGTACTAATTTTCGTAACCAGGGTGTGTAAGAAATTCCGACACCCATCTTTTTTTCTGCAAACACCAGCTTGGCAGGATTCCAATGAATACTGTTAACGTCTGCTGAGGAAGCAACCCCGGCATCACCCATACCACCGGCACGGGCATCAGGAGAAATCATCAGAAATGGAACTGCTGTTGTAATAGTATTAATCTGACCTAATAGGTTGGCCTTATCATTCTGTGCAGATGCCTGATTTTGTATTGCAAGTACTGCTAATGATAAAGCACCGTATAACAATTTATATCTCATGTATAAAATAATTCAGTAATAAGTTTTAAAAGCTAAGTTTGAATAACGACAATAAGTGGTTTTTATTTTACGCTGTTACTTTTAAGAAGCGGCTGGCAAATATACGATAAAAAATAAAAAAGGTTTCTATTTAAGAATCACCAGTTTTTGCGTCTCTGAAGCCGACTCATCTGCTGTATTGAGTTTTACTCTGTAAATATATACTCCACGGCCAATTCTGTCGCCAAAGTCATCACGACCATCCCAAGTTAAATCATCAATTCTTGTACCCGGAGTAATTATCTTTTTAGAAATTGTTTTAACCAATTTACCCGAAATGGTAAAAATCTGAACCTGAACTTCTAAGTCTTCACAAGGCTTGTTGTATTCAAATGTAAACTGTGTATGTGTAGTAAAAGGATTGGGGTAATTTAAAACATGTTTCAGTGCTAATGATGCATCCGAAGCCACAACAAATTCTGTATAAGCTTCGCTTGAATTGTTGAGGATATCCCATGCTTTTACTTTAAGTGTGTGTCTTCCTTCAGAAAGTTTTGATAGCGGATAGGCCACTCTTCCACTGGAATAGCTGTCTAAATCTGCTTCATAATAATCATTGAGTACGTAAACGGGGTCAACCTTACCATCAATTATTGCAGTGATGTCATGCCCAACACCATTACCAACAGTATTGATACCTGTTGAATCTGAGAGCAAACATACAATTGTTGGCTTTTCATTGGTTGTACCACCAAATGCAAAGCGTTCATCATTAAGGTACAGCTTTATACCGGGTCCATCTGTTTCTGAAATAATATTTGCAGACGAACCACCAACCACTATACTATCGAAATATCCTGCACCATCTTCTACTCCATTTTCAGCATAAAAACTTAGCTTGCCTAAACCAAACTGATAGGAAATATCTTTGGGCACAATGAAAGTAAACGACCATTCACCATTTTTTACTGTAGCTTTCCCTTTATACAAAATATTTTTCTGAAGCTTAAATGTTATGTTAGGACTTGATGCATCATTGCGCAACATGGTAATGCTTGAAGCTTTGTCATAAACTGTTGGATACATAAACCCATTAAAATCAGACTGAAGTTGCCCACCTTTAACAATTCTTCCGGCTATGGTCACTTTTTCTAACGAGCTTAAAGTGTCGTTTAGTGCAATAATTGGTTGCGTGTTTATTTGTGTAGCCTCAATGTTGAATTTAGGATAATGTAATCTTAACGCAGGATCACCAAGCAAGCTAAAATTACGTGTATTCAGATTTAGATTTCCCGGATCGGTTTTGCTGGCTACCATTATATCACCTAAACGATAAGTTGGATCATCAAACATAAACTTTATCAAGGCTCTGTTCAGGACTTCGTTGCTGCTGGCAAATACCAGGCGTGTGGTAGAAAATAAAGCCACACCACCACCGGTAGCGCTCAATAATATTTTTTCGCCTGATGATGTTCTTGCAGGATCGTCCCATCGGCTAAACTCACAAGTGGCTGTAATAAATACCGGTAGTTTATTAATATTTGTCCATGAGTTAATATCATCATTAGTAAGTACGCGCTCTTCTGCCCATCCGGTTTCGCCTCCATGACCTACATAATTAATAATCAACGAACCTTTATTGACACGCTTATTTATAGCATCATTCACATCAGGATAACGCTGACCTGCCGGGGTTGATATTTGTTTGTAAGCATCCAGATAAATTTTATCAACGTTATATGTTTTATGATTGGTATTTAAATAATTGGCAAACGATTCGGCTGGTGGCACATGTATAGGCCCGTCTTCATCATCTGCTATAAATGTTACTACATTGCGCCAGTCGCCTAAAGTTCCTCCACTGCCATCACAACCGGGACAACCACTGTTCTGTGGTAATGATGCATATTGGATTGTTTTATCTGTAACGGTTTTGGCTTCGCTGATGTTTTGTGCAATGATCCGACCTACACCAATATCAATTTTTTCGTTACTTGAACATAACCCTTCATTGTCATCCATTAAACCATAAAAATCGTCAGCAACAAATGAACTTAAAAACGAATAAGAGTTTTCAGATTCAAAAGTTGGAATAAAATTAGTGTTATTAGGTCTGCGGTATTTGTTGTCATAAGAACCATCACCAAACAAAAGCAGGTATTTTGGCTCCGTTCCATTATTTATTCCTCTGTCATATAACATTTTTACAAAATTGCGAATGCCTGCAATATCTTGTGCTCCTGAAGAATATTCATTATATATCAAATCTGTTCTCACAACATTCACAGACATATTGTCCAAGGTTCTGTGCATATCTGCAATCCGGTTTGCCTGATCTTCAAATAATGGATGTGTTACAATAATTAAATCGGCTTGAGGCAATGAATGTAAATTTTGATTCGCCACTGCGCCAATGGCTCCGGGTGTTAAGAAATTATTTCCGCCAAAAGCTATAAATTGCTGTGTACTGTCAACCTGTGTAATATACGAACCATTATTGTGCAATTGTTGTCTGACATTTATTCTGTCCGTGATATTCCATACCGTCATTGATGCAGGCGCTGATGCAATATTAAACTGTGCAGTTTTTCCGAGACCTGAAGATTCCATACTGCGGAAAAACATCTGATCAGTAGTACCATTACCTGCAAATGTAAGTGCACGCTTTGCCAATAATTCTATATAGTTTAAAAAGCCAATACACTCTGTGTTTGCCGGAGTAAATGTAAAATCAATATTCACGACATCACCGGCAGAAGGCAAGAATGTTGAAGTTGTGGTTCGCTCCATTGCATAATCATCTGTATATTGTGAACCGGTTGTGTAAGTACCCGAAAACAAGGTTATATTTTGATAGCGTGCTGAAGCCGAACTGGTAACACCGGGAGAATGACCTGCAAACACTGTTTTTATAGTCACCGTTTGTTGCAGAATGTTTGGAAAGTTAAATGAAAATGTCTGATTCAGGTTAATGTCGAATGACTCACCATAAAATTCGCGTCCCGATTTGACAAAATTTGTTTTATCTAGTTCATGATATTGGTAATCATCAAAACTGTTTACAACAAAGTCAGGTGTCACTGATAATGATGCCGATTGCTGAATTCTTTTAGGATTTCCGGTTCCTCCATTAAACGTAATAAAATAAAATGTGGAATCGGAATAATAATTTGCCTGATGGTAATATCTGTTCTGCGATGAATTATAGTACCACTGTACCGGTGACTGTCCATAGAATAAAACATAGTCCTGATCATCCCATTTTCCTGCTGTACCTCCATCATTTACAAATACAGCATTTTCCTGCAAGTCATCATATCTAAACTGAGAGTTTAATAAAGGTAAAATACCACCGCCATTGCCAAATAATCTGAATGACTGAGGTGAGGAAGCAGACAAATCAATTTTTAAATGGTCTTTTAAAAAACTGTAAGTGATTTTATAAACTCCATCCTCTGTAACTGAAATTTTATACCATTCGCCAGAAGCCAGCACAGAATTTGCCGCATAAACTTGTGTTGAGACAGCTCCAATTTTTTGACTCTGTTGGCCCGATGTCACCTTAAGATTAAATGCAACTAATTTTTCTGTTTGCCCTGTAACAGCATTTTTTCTTACAGGTACAAACTCAATATACAAAGAAGGTTTACCTTTAAAGTAAGAAAGCTTTGTTTCCGGAAGTATTTCCGATGAAGCATCAATCGTATTATTACTAATTAATGGCTCATAAACAGGGTTTTCAATACTTACTTCTGCGACTTTAGTAATATCCGCTAATGGCAGACCGGTAGAGAAATAGGGCATCTTGCTGTCCTGTTTATAAAAACAATTGGTAAAATTCAGCCTGTCTTCGCCATTCAATACAACATTACTGCGCCAATCTATGGAATAAGTGCGTTTTATTGATTCATCCTGTTGCGCAACAGCAACACCTGTCAATCCTATTAAAAAAAATAGTGTGAAAAAACTTTTCATTTTTTGGTAATTGGGTTCAAAAATATGTTTCTCGAACAATACAACATGTATGAAACATGCAATATTGGATTTTATTTTGTTTGATATTAAAATAATTAATGCCTAACTTTGTTCCGATTAGATTTTTAACCACCAATATATTCGTGCAGAATTGTAACTATTTTAGTACTATACGTATAAAATTAAGTTTGAAAAGTAAATGAACTATGATTAAGCGTATTGTACTTACCATGATTATCAGCCTGGAGTTAGCTATTTGTTTTGGCCAGGACCCGCAGTTTTCGCAGTTTTATGCCAATCCGATTTATCTGAATCCAGCTTTTGCCGGCTCGGTTCGTTGTCCACGACTGGCATTGAACTATCGTAACCAATGGCCGGGGTTAAATAAAACATTCATCACCTTAAGTGCCTCATACGATCAGCATGTTGAAGCACTCTCCGGTGGATTAGGTTTAATCATTATGAATGACAAAGCAGGTAACGGAACACTAAATACTACCAATTTCTCCGGTATCTATTCCTATAACTTAAACATTTCAAGAAATTTCTCTATTCGTGCAGGTCTTCAAGCTACCTATGTTCAGGAAAAATTAGACTGGGACAAACTGACCTTTGGCGATATGATTGATCCACGCTATGGTTATGTGTTCGAAACACAAGAAGTACGTCCTGCCGAAAAACGAGGTTTTGCTGATTTTTCTGCCGGTGTTATAGGCTACAGCTCTAAAGTTTATGGCGGCTTTGCTGTTCATCATATTACAGAGCCCGATCAGGCATTTATTGTTGAGGGTTCAAGTCCGCTACCAAGAAAATATACAGCACACGTTGGTGCGTTATTACCATTAAAAGGCGCTTCAACTTATAGAGGCAAATTGGAAGGTACTTTCATCTCTCCAAACTTTCTGTATCAGCAACAACAAGGATTTAACCAACTTAACTTTGGTCTTTATGTCATCAAGTCGCCAATAGTTGGTGGTTTGTGGTATAGAGGCTATACAGGTAAAAAATTCCTGTCGAGCGACAGTTTCATTGCCCTCATCGGGTTACAAAAAGACATGTTTAAGTTCGGTTATTCCTATGATGTTACCGTTTCTAAATTAAATAACAATGTTACTGCCGGATCTCATGAAATTTCTTTAGGTTTGCAGTTTGAATGCCGTCCAAAGAAAAAACGGTTCAAGGCAATAAGTTGCCCCACATTTTAGTTTAATGACAAAAACCATATAAAGTTTCCAAATACGTAAAAATGAATCTCCGTAAAAATGCAAAAACCCTTGCCTTCGTTGCATTAGCAGTGATGGTAACAAATGCTTGCAAGCAAAAAGAGAAATCTTCAACCACAGGATGGAAGTACAATGACGAAAAGAATGGTGGATTTGAAGTTACTCCATATACCGAGCAGGAAACAGGTCCGGGATTAATCCTTGTTGAAGGCGGAACATTTGCCATGGGCCGCACAGAGCAAGAGATTCCTTATGACTGGGATAACATTCCTCGCAGAGTTACCGTTTCATCTTTTTACATGGACGAAACAGAAATTGCCAATGTACATTATTTAGAGTATCTCTATTGGTTGGACCGTGTTTATGGAACCGACTATCCCGAAGTGTATAAAAAAGCACTTCCTGACACATTAGTTTGGAGAAGTAAATTAGGTTATAACGAACCGATGGTTGAGTTATATTTACGTCACCCGGCCTATCAGCGCTATCCTGTTGTTGTCGTAAATTGGTTGCAAGCCAATGATTTTGCAAGTTGGCGTACCGACCGTGTAAATGAACAGATTTTAGTTCGTGAAGGAATTTTGCGTGTTAATCCTGCGCAGGTAAACGAAGATAACTTTAATACAGATGCTTATCTTGCCGGACAATATGAAGGTTTGGTAAAAAGTAAACTTCAGGATTTGAACCCCAATCGCGATGAGCGTAATGTGCGTATGGAAGATGGAATTTTATTACCCCGCTACGAACTTCCAACAGAAGCTGAATGGGAATATGCAGCATTGGGCTTAATTGGAAATACCGTTTATGAACGTGTTACCGACAGAAAAATATACCCTTGGAATGGTCACGTAGTCAGAAACTCTTCTGAAAAATATAAAGGTGAAATGCTTGCCAACTTCAAAAGAGGTCGTGGTGACATGATGGGAACAGCAGGTGCATTAAATGACAATGCAGACCGTCCGGCTCCTGTATTTTCTTATTTGCCAAATGACTATGGCTTATACAACATGGCAGGTAACGTTTCTGAGTGGGTTAAAGATGTTTATCGCCCATTATCACCTGAAGACATGGATGACTTTAATCCGTATAGAGGAAACGTGTTTGTAACACCATTACTTGATGAAGAAGGTCAATATGCAGAAAAGGATAGTCTTGGTCGTATGGTATGGCGCGAAGTAGATGAAAAAGAAAATGAATCACGCAGAAATTATACTAAAGCAGATTACATTAACGATTTAGATGGAGATGAACCTGACAATATCGAATATAAAATGGGTGGCACAACATTGATTGATGACAATGCACACGTAATTAAAGGTGGCTCTTGGAAAGACCGAGCATATTGGATGTCACCTGGCACAAGAAGATTTTTAGATCAGCAACAATCAACTGATTGGATTGGATTCCGTTGTTCAATGGTACGTGTAGGCAGCCCTGTTGGTTTTAATCAAAAAGCATCTAAGAAAGGATAATATCCTTCAACGTTTAAATAAAATACATAAGCCCCTTTTTTGGGGCTTTCTTTTTGAAAATTATTGCATATAAATGATAGCACATTTACATAGTTTATTACTGAGCTCAACAGGAGTTTGTACAGATACAAGGAAACTAATCAAAGGAAATATCTATTTTGCTTTAAAGGGTCCTTCTTTTGATGGTAACAAATTCGCTTTACAAGCAATGCAAAATGGAGCTCTTGCAGCAGTAGTAGATGACTCCTCAATAAAAGGTGAAAAAATTTATTTGGTAGAGAACGTACTGACGACTTTGCAGCATTTAGCTACCTATCACAGGCAAGCATTGAAAACACCTGTTATTGGTTTAACGGGCAGCAACGGAAAAACAACAACAAAAGAATTAATAAGCCGTGTACTTGGTTCATCATATAACGTTTTATTTACTGAGGGGAATCTGAACAATCATATTGGTGTTCCACTTACACTATTGCGATTAAATAGTGAACATCAAATTGCAGTAATTGAAATGGGAGCCAATCATCAAGGTGAAATTCAGGAGCTGTCAAAAATTGCAATGCCTAACTTCGGACTCATTACAAACATTGGCAAAGCACATCTCGAAGGCTTTGGAGGCATTGATGGAGTAATTAAAGGAAAAACAGAATTGTACAGACACCTGATGGAAAATGATGGCGTAATTTTTTGTCGTAGGAACAATGAATTGCTAACGAACAATCTCAATCATTATCAAAAGGTGATTTTCTACAGTACGCAACCGGATGTATGCATCTATGGCGAAATTTCTGCACCAGCATCTGTTGTCAAGTTTAATTGGTTCGAAAATCACAATAGGATTGATGAAATAACAACGCACCTTACCGGTGACTACAATCTTGAAAATCTTGTAGCGGCAGTATGTATTGGCAGATATTTTAATGTTACACCTGAAAAAATTAAGTCAGCAATTGAAGGTTACATCCCCGAAAATCAACGTTCGCAAATAGAGATTTCCGGAAGTAATACAATAATCATTGATGCATATAATGCCAATCCATCAAGTATGGAAGCAGCATTAAAAAATCTTTCAGAAAATTATGATGGCAACAAAGTAATCATTCTTGGAGAGATGCTTGAACTTGGTCAGGATGCAAATGCAGAACACCAACACATTGTTGACTTATTGAGTAGTATGGAAAAAGATTTACTCATTTTAGTAGGTGAAAATTTCCTGCATACAACACTTAATGATCATGCATTGCGATTTAAAACATCAGAAGATGCTTGTAATTACTTACAAAATCATGCTATTAATGAAAGTACAATTTTAGTTAAGGGTAGTCGCGGTTCTAAAATGGAAAAAGTGCTTGATGGAATCCGCAATCACAACTGATTTCTAAGAAATCTTTAGCTCAATAATTAAATAGTATAAATTCGATTCAATCTGTTTTCTTTGCAGTGTGATGAAAAATTCAAACTCCGAAATTTTTAGTGATGACATTAAATCATGTCTTGAAACATTAAGACAAGGTGGACTTATTGTTTATCCTACTGACACAATTTGGGGAATTGGATGCGATGCTACAAATGATGCAGCAGTAGAAAAAATTTTTAAACTTAAAAACCGGAGTGAGTCAAAAAATCTGATTACTCTGGTAAGTGATGAGGCTATGTTGAATCGCTGTGTACAGAATGTTCCTGCTGTTGCATGGGATATCATTGAATACTCCGAAAAGCCAGTAACAATAATTTATGAAAAAATCAGTCGCATCTCAGAAAAAGCAATTGCAGATGATGGCACTGCAGCCATCAGATTGGTGAAAGATCCATTTTGCAAAATGCTGATTCATAAATTTGGTAAGCCAATCATTTCCACCTCTGCAAACCTGAGCAACATGCCCTCCCCTGCTGTTTTTAATGACATTGAAGATTCCATACTTACCGGAGTGGACTATGTAGTAAAGTTCCGACAGCAAGAAACTGCCAAACATACACCATCATCCATCATCAGGATTTTAAACAATGGCGAAGTTAAAGTTATCAGAAAATAATCTGCAAACAGAAATGCTGGATCATAGTTTGTTCCGGCAGATTGCTTCACTTTGTGAAAAGCATAATTTAAAAGCTTTTGTCATTGGAGGATTTGTGCGTGACTGTTTTTTAAAAAGATCTTCAAAAGATATTGACATTGTAGTTAACGGTGACGGCATTGCCGTAGCTAAAGAACTTGCTGTAACGCTTGACGGAGAATTTGCCTTTTTTAAAAACTTCGGTACTGCAATGGTAAAATCTGAAGGATTTGAAATAGAGTTTGTAGGCGCAAGAAAAGAGTCATACAATCAACATTCGCGAAAACCAAAGGTTACACCAGGCACATTAGAAGACGACCAACTAAGACGTGATTTTACTATCAACACCCTTGCTTTCAGTCTCAACAGCGATGATTACGGAAATCTGATTGACCCGTTTAACGGAATGCAGGACCTGAATGATAAAATAATTCGCACGCCTGCCGACCCCGTAACAACTTACAGCGATGATCCGCTTCGTATGATGCGTGCTATTCGATTTGCAACACAACTCAACTTCAGCATTGAAGAAAAATCTCTTGCAGCCATTCATAGTGAACGAAATAGAATCAATATCGTTTCCAAAGAGCGCATCACCGATGAACTGAATAAAATTATTGCTTCACCACTACCATCAACCGGATTCAAATTGTTGATGGATACAGGATTGCTGGAGTTAATATTTCCACAACTTTACAACCTTAGAGGAGTTGATTATTTTGAAGGCAAAGGACATAAAGACAACTTTTATCACACGTTGGAAGTTTTGGACAACATTGCAGAGGTCACTGATAATTTATGGCTACGATGGGCTGCTATTCTTCACGACATTGCCAAGCCCGCAACAAAACGTTTTGAAGCCGGGCATGGCTGGACTTTTCATGGGCATGAAGACAAAGGCTCACGTATGGTTCCTCCCATTTTCAGAGAGTTAAAATTACCGCTCAATGAAAAAATGAAATATGTTCAGAAGTTGGTTTTATTACATCTGAGGCCTATTGTAATTGCTCAGGAAATTGTAACCGATTCAGCAGTACGCAGATTATTATTTGATGCCGGTGATGATATTGACGACTTGATGTTGTTGTGCCAGGCTGATGTGACTACTAAAAATGAATACAAGAAAGCCAAATACCGTAACAACTTTGAACTAGTTGTTCAAAAGCTAAAAGAAGTTGAAGAGAAAGACAGAATCAGAAACTGGCAACCACCCGTTACAGGTCAATTGATCATGGATACCTTTGGTTTGGCTCCCGGACCTAATGTTGGTATTATAAAAGATTTTGTCCGTGAAGCTATTTTAGATGGTCAGTGTCCTAATGAACCACAGGCTGCATTTGAGTTAATGATTAAAAAGGGGATTGAACTAGGGCTTACACCACAAAAAAATAGTTGATTTTTTCTACTTTTATTGTTGACAATCAATATTTGGGGAGGTAAAAAGTCTTATCTTTGCACCCCAAATAAAAATTTCATGCAAAATATCAGAAATGTGGCCATTATCGCCCACGTTGACCATGGTAAAACAACATTAGTTGATAAAATACTTCATCAGACACAGGTTTTCAGGCAAAATCAACAAACAGGAGAATTGATTCTCGATAATAATGATCTGGAACGTGAGAGAGGGATTACCATTGTTGCAAAAAATGTATCCGTTCAGTACAAAGACGTTAAGATAAATATTATTGACACACCGGGTCACGCAGATTTTGGTGGTGAAGTAGAACGCGTGCTTACTATGGCTGATGGTGTAATTTTGTTAGTAGATGCTTTTGAAGGTCCAATGCCACAGACACGTTTTGTATTGCAGAAAGCATTGGCATTAGGATTGAAACCAATTGTTGTAATCAATAAAGTTGATAAAGAGAATTGTCGCCCTGACGAAGTACATGAATCGGTTTTTGATTTGTTTTTTCACCTTGAAGCAACAGAAGATCAGCTTGACTTTCCAACATTATATGGAAGCAGTAAGCATGGCTGGATGAGCACCGACTGGCGCACAGAAACAGCTGACATTACACCTTTGCTTGATGCCATAATTGAAAAGACCCCTCCTGCAAAATCACTTGAAGGTACACCACAGATGCTTATCACATCATTAGATTACAGCAACTATGTTGGTCGTATTGCAATTGGCCGAATTGTGAGAGGGACATTGAAAGAAAATATGCCTGTTACCTTGATGAAACGTGATGGCAGTGCAAAAAAATCCAGAATAAAAGAACTGTTTGTTTTTGAAGGATTAGGCAGAAAAAAAGTTGACAGTGTAAGCAGTGGCGACATTGCAGCAATTGTAGGTGTAGATGATTTTGAAATTGGTGATACCATTGCAGATTTTGAAAATCCTGAAGCATTAAAATCAATTGCAGTTGATGAACCAACCATGAGTATGCTTTTTACCATCAACAACAGTCCGCTGTTTGGTAAAGAAGGAAAGTTTGTCACATCTCGTCACCTTCGTGATCGCCTTTATAAAGAAACAGAAAAAAATCTGGCTATGCGTGTTGAAGAAACCGACTCACCGGATGCATATCTTGTTTATGGTCGTGGAATTCTTCACATTTCTATTCTTGTTGAAACCATGCGCAGAGAAGGTTATGAGCTTCAGTTAGGGCAGCCTCAGGTATTATATAAAGAAATAGATGGCGTTCGTTGCGAGCCTGTAGAACACTTAGTTGTTGATACACCCTCTGAAGTAGCAGGCAAAGTGATTGAACTTGCCACGCAGCGTAAAGGCGAACTTACCAGTATGTTGCCAAAAGGAGATTTACAAAGACTTGAGTTTAATATTCCTGCAAGAGGATTAATCGGACTTCGTAATGCAGTACTTACTGCCACTGCCGGTGAAGCTATAATGGCACATCGTTTTAATTCTTATGAGCCTGTAAAAGGTGCAATACCGGGAAGGAACATGGGTGTGTTACTTGCTAAAGAAGCAGGTAGTTCAACTGCATACTCGATTGATAAATTACAAGAGCGTGGAGCATTTTTTATTGATCCAGGCGAAACAGTTTATGGTGGTCAGATTATTGGTGAACATATCCGCCCTGGCGATTTGGTGGTGAATGTATGTGAAGGAAAAAAATTAACCAATATCAGAGCATCAGGTAGTGATGACAATGTGCGCATTACTCCGAAAATTAAATTTTCTTTGGAGGAAGCCATGGAGTATATTGAGAAGGATGAATATCTTGAAGTTACTCCGCAGAATATCCGTATGCGTAAAATTTATCTCGATGAAAATGAGCGTAAGCGCATGAGTAAGAAAGCAGAAATGGCATAATAAAATAAGTTAGGATTGTATATTTATTTTTATTATTATTGTAAAAATTAAACAATAACGTACAATGAAGGCAGTGCAGAAAAAGCAAAAAGTAAAAATGGAGTTTCCAATGCGGTCTTCTCCCAAAATATTATACGGATTTTTATCTACCCCATCAGGATTATCAGAATGGTTTGCAGATGATGTAACTATTCGTGAAGGAATTTACACTTTCCATTGGGATGGTGATGAGCAACAAGCCAAGATGACGCACAAAAGAGAAAATCAAATGGTGCGCTTTAAATGGATTGATGACAGCGATGATGCTTTTATTGAATTTGAAATTACGACCGATGAATTGACTTCAGATGTATCGCTCATGGTATCAGACTTTGCAGTAGAGGATGATATTGAAGAAACACAGCGTTTATGGGACACACAAATCCATAATTTGCGTCATCTGATTGGGTCTTGATTATACATTAGACTTCACTTACATTAATACTTTATAACAACGAAGCGTTTCATGAAGAAGATGTTGCTACGTATGATTTTTAAAATTTTGGATAAATATTTTAAAAGTCAAAATTATGTTAATGCACAAAATAAGTATTTCAAATCTCACTATGCTTTTGACATTGAAACTCAATTAAGAATAAGAGCATTACAATCAACTTGTGAGTTTATTGAGAAAAACATGTCTCATCTTCCAATGTTTAAAAATAAACAAGATGCCTTAGATTTCTCTTTAAAGCAAGTAAAAATTAGTGGACTATATTGTGAGTTCGGAGTTTATAAAGGTGCTTCGGTTAACCACATTGCTAAAGTAACCAAGCAAGAAGTTCATGCATTTGACTCATTTGAAGGGTTGCCTGAAACATGGCTCACCACTCATAAAGAAGGGCATTTTGCTTTGGAAAAACTACCACACTTTGAACCCAATGTTGTTGTTCACAAAGGTTGGTTTAATGAAACACTGCCTGACTTTACGGAGAAATACAAAGCCCCACTTGCATTTCTACATATTGATTGTGACCTGTATTCTTCTACTAAAACAGTCTTCGAAGCATTAAATAAACAAATTATAAAAGATACTATTATTCTTTTTGATGAATACTTTAACTACCCGCATTGGCAGCAACATGAATACAAAGTATTTAAAGAATTTACAGAAGCCAATAAAATTAGTTTTGAATATTTATGTTACAGTTCCAATACATTTGGTTCTAAAGTAGCAGTCCGTATTCTGGACAGAGAATAAATTATCTGCTTACAAATACCCCATTACTTTATAAACTGCTATTCCAAACCATTCATGAAATAGCAAGTCCCAATCAAGCAGTACTTCCGGTGATGGCAAAAGGAGTTTGTCTGGTGTAAACATTATCTGACCGGAATGTTGGTCAACTGCAAAGGGGATTACATCAATTCCCTGTTTTTGAAAACACAACATTGACCTTCGCATATGAAATGCAGATGTCACTAATAAAAAAGGTGGCTTAAAGTCTGACTTTTGAATAATCTCTGCTGTATTCTTTGCATTCTCATAAGTATTTCTTGACTGATTTTCTGCAATCAGTTTATCTGCAGGAATACCAATTCGTATCATCTGATCACGCAGTAAATCTGCCTCTTTAACATCTGTATAAACTAAACTTCCCGAACCACTGGAAATAATTATGTGCCTTGCTTTATTCCTATAAAATAGTTCCATGGTTTGAACATATCTATCGGCACCTGAACCAAAAACCGGTCGTTGCATCTGTCCGTTTACATAACGAATTGCACCACCCATCATGATTACAGCATCGTACTGCTTATGAATGGAATCCATAGGAACTGACTGAACTTCCCATGCATGCATCACTAAATTCAACACAAACGGATTACTAAAAAACAGCAATGCCCCTATTGCCCAATACAAACATTTTCGGCTTCGTTTTTTATTCTTTGTAATTATTGAAATCAGCAACAAAATTACAATCCAACTAAGTGGTGATAATAAAAAATCTAAAACTTTAGAGAGTAAAAAAAATATATGTTGCATTAAATCAAGTTACAACAAAAAAATCATGCTGATGAATAAACTTAGCGGGATATTTTTACATCGCCCCAGTTTATCCCTCTCTTAATTCGAAGTAGTTGCGTTTCCGAAACGTGAAAACGGTCAGATATTTTTGATAATGCCTCACCTTTATGAATCCGCTTCTTTATTTCAGCTACTTTCTTCTCATTGAGTTTATAGCCCGATGCATTTTTCGGACGCTTGCCAATGCGCTTTTTCTTCTCTTTTATAACCACAGGATTTTTCTTTTGATGTTCAATATTATCTTCCTGAGTCATCCACTTCAGATTTGAATAATGATTGTTGCTTTTGTTATAATCAATATGGGCAACAATATCATGTTTCTTAGATGATTGTTTTACGAAGTTATCTGCAACAAGGCGATGTACCAAAGGTGCATAGTTAATTGTTCGCTCCAATTCATCCTTTCTGAATGCCTTTCTATACACTTCCTTTATTCCGGTCAGTTCTGCAGTAACAAGATCAATTTTCTTTTTATGACTGTTATAGGCAGGTGAATTTTTTTTATGAGATTTCAATTCTGATTTTACATCGCGAAGTTTACCTGTCAGTTGTTCAATTTTTCTTCGTTTCTGATCCAATTGCTTTTGTGCCTCATCAGATCTTTTCTTGAAAAGCTTAAACCTCACAATCGGATATCCATTTACCAGAGTACCTTTCAGCACTCTGTTTTCAGCAATTTTAGTTGAAGTTCTGACTCTTCCAAAATTTGACACTTCAATTTTCAAATTATTGGTAAATCTAAATGGTGGCTTTACAAGCGACCATTTTTCATTCTTAAAATCATTTTTCATTGTTTGAAAATTTACAATTAGAATTCAATTGTGATTTTATGATTCAATAAATATAACCGGTTAAAATGGCAAATCGTCCTTATAATCTTCTTGTGGCAAATCGGACATAGATGGCATTGGTGACTCCATTGGTGCCTCTCCTGCAGACGTTCTTTCAATTTTCCATGCATCAAGTGATGTAAAATACTTAATCTCTCCGGAAGGAGATTTCCACTCTCTGCCCTTAATATTAAAAGAAACCGATAGTTCATCTCCGGGTTGAAAACTCTCTATCAACCTGCATTTGTCATTTGCCAGTTGAAAAATGACAATTTGAGGGTATGATGATTTAGCATCTATTGTAAGTGTAAATTCTCTTTTGCGAAACTTGTCTGTTACTACCTGTTCTGCAAATTTCTGTTTTAATATTCCTGTTACCTGAAGCATTTTGAATTTTTTTTCAAAAGTAAAAATAAATTTAAAAAATCAAATCTTTTAGTTTCAGAGCATTCGCTTTATTATTGAAGTTTTCCATAAGAATTTCTTCCCGTAGCGAAATATCTATCTGAGTAAATTCCTGCTTAATCATGGCTGCAAGTGCTTCACGCATTGCTTCAGGTGTGTCTGCTACAGTGCAAAGTTGCTCCAATCCGGTATTTTGAACCATTGGTGTATTTACGAGTGCAAAACGACCACTAAAAAGCGCAGAAAGAAGTTTTAGCTTTATCCCAGTTGGCTGAAAAGTGGGTAGCACATTAATATGTGCGTCTAAAACCAGATCGTTAATCTGCTTAGTATTCAAATCACTTAATAAAGTAACATTATTCTTTCGTTGCACAGCATCTCTTAAATTAACACCGGGTTTGCTGCCTGCAATGAGTAAGGTAACCGGTGAGTTTTTAAAAACTTCCTGTACTAAATATAGCGCAGCCATATCATTCTCACCAATAGCCAGATTACCATGATAAAATGCATATGCTCCCTTGCCAACTCTCGAATTTACTTTTGTAAAGGAATGAAATGCCGGTATGTAATGTGCATTACCATACTTACTATTAAAATATTTGGTGTCGTTAGGAGAAATTGCTGCAATAATATCTGCATTCAATAAAATGCTTTCGTAGATTTCCAACTTACTTGACTCATTATAAAAATAGTATCGCTTAAAGATGTTTGATTCTGCTTTTGCTAAGTTTTTATAATATTCATGTTCTATATTGTGCGTCCTGACAATTTTCTTTCGCTTTTTTAGTCGTTCATCGTTCAAATAATGAGTACTGTGCAATCCTTCAAAGAGTATTGGATGATCATCTGACAGCAGGTTTTTAATCAGTTGCTCTGACGATCGTGACACAACAATATAAGGCTCCTTTAAAAACAACTGCGACTTGGAAACATCTCGCTGATAGTAATGAACTGACTCGCACAGTTCTTCCAGAATTTTAGATGACTGACGGCCATACTGAAATGCATGAAGGTGAACTTTTACTCCGGCAGATACGAGAGCGCGGAGCTTATAAAACACATCAATGACTCCACCATAATTTGCAGGATATGGTATGTCAAAACTAATAATGTGTAAGTGCTTACCGCTGTTTCTCACTATCTGTTTTAAAGTTTATTTGTCTTTTTCTCAGAACATAAAATTACCTCAATCAATATCTTCTTCTCATTTTGCCAACATAAATCCGTAGCTGCAATACTACAATTTTCTTTATAGTTAATGTAAAGTTCTTTCTCAATTATTAAGCGATTCATAGCTTCAGCTACAGCTTGTGTAGTGTACTTCGGTAACACAATCCCCGTTTTGTATTCGTTTACAATTGCTGCAACCTCAGGCAAGTCTGAAGCTATAACAGGAATCCCTGCATGTATATAGTCGAATAATTTGTTTGGCAAACTAAACCTATAATTGATGTTGGTGTCTTTATCCAATGTAAGCCCTGCAAAGCATGATGACGTTATGGCAATCAATTCCTCACGTGCAACTTTAGGGTGAATAATTACTTTTTGATCTACTTTTTGTTTGATAGCCAATTCTTGCAACCGATGAAAAACATCTCCACCACCTATAATAAGTAACACAGCATCAACCCTTTTCATTGCTTCAATTGCCTCTTCTGCTCCTCTGTCAATATTGATTCCTGCGCCTTGCAAAATAAAAACCTTTTTATCATTAGAAAGCCCAACAGATTTTTTCCATTGCATTACATCAAAATTAATGCTATCTGTTTTATCAGGAACATTACGAACAACTTTCACATCAATACCATACTGTTGATGATATAGATTTGCAATTGATTGATTAACTGTTATTACATTTTTAAGTTTTGGGAAAATAAAAGCCTCAACCTTTGTCCATACTTTGCGTGCAAAATGATTATTCTGCAATTCAGGAACTCCTGTAAAATACTCATGGCTGTCGTATATCAAAGCACATCCTTTCAGTCGAGACACTAAATAATTCGGCAAGAGTGTATCTAAGTCATTTGAATATAGTATATCCGTTTTCTTAAAAAATAAAAAAAGAAAAAGTCTTATCTGAAATAATGCATAAAACAGAGGGCCTGTGTTTATAAGCAACCTAAATCGCTTTACCGACAAACCGGGCATCTCATAAACAGGTAAACTATATGGGAACTTTCGTCCAACAATAAGAACCTGATAATCGAGCTCAGAAAATACCGATGCTGTTCTCCTAACCCGTTGATCGGTTGCTATGTCATTAATTACTGAAATTATTACCTTCTTTTGCGCCATTCTTTGTTGATGTGGCGAAGGTAAAACATTGCCTCTTTAGATTATAATCAGGCTAAATAATCTTTAAGCAATTTATTTCGAGAGCCTGAACGCAATCTTCTTATGGCTTTCTCTTTTATTTGCCTTACACGTTCTCTTGTCAAACCAAACTTTGCACCAATTTCGTCTAATGAAAAACTATGCGAAACACCAATACCATAAAATAATTTGACTACATCGCGTTCACGCTCAGTCAATGTTTTTAAAGAACGATCTATTTCTTTTCGAAGTGACTCATTCATGAGGCCATAATCTGTATCCGGTGCATCATTGTTTTGCATAACATCAAGCAAGGTGGCTTCTTCATTGCCTGCAAATGGCGCATCCATGCTGACATGCTTGCCCGGTGATTTTAATGTGTCTGAAATTTTTTCGATAGGCACTTCCATTATTTCAGCTACTTCCTCAGCAGAAGGCTCACGCTCATACTCTTGTTCTAATTTTGAAAAAACTTTATTTATTTTTCTTAACGAACCTACCTGATTTAAAGGAAGTCTGACGATGCGTGCCTGCTCTGCAATAGCCTGCAAAATACTTTGACGAATCCACCATACTGCATAAGAAATAAATTTAAATCCTCTGGTTTCATCAAAACGTGATGCAGCTTTAATTAGTCCGAGATTACCTTCGTTTATCAAATCAGGAAGACTTAATCCCTGATTCTGGTATTGTTTGGCAACAGAAACAACAAATCTTAAATTAGCTCTTGTTAGTTTACTCAAAGCCTCCTCATCGCCCTCACGAATTCTTCGCGCCAAATTAGCTTCCTCATCTGCAGTAATCATGCCTTCGCGGCTTATTTCCTGAAGGTATTTTTCCAACGATTGACTCTCTCTGTTTGTTATGGACTTTTGAATGCGCAGCTGCCTCATAAATTGTTTCGGTTTATCTTACAAAGTTAATAGTAAAAAAATCATTAATCCAAAAAAACATTCAACCAAAATACACTATTTGTTCAAAAAGATTTCAACAAGCTAAAAAATGTCATTACAGGATATTTTGTAATAACGGCAAATAATTGATTACTTTGTGTCATCAAAAGGGGTGCTTCCTGTAATAAAAGGAATGCTGAGATTATACCCATAACCTGATCAGGATAATGCCTGCGTAGGAATAGGTAACATTCTTTTATTGCACTGCTACTTTTTTTGTGATGTTACTTATTAAATAAACAAAAAGATGATTAAGAAATTTTCTCTGTTGCTTTTGGCTTTATGCTTTAGCCTTTATTCTAATGCACAGTTTGACCTGTCAGGAGTTGTGAGTACTAATGATGGTAAAAAAGTAGATAATGCAGTTATTACTCTTAAAGAATCACTGACTCGACATTTTTCAGATGAAAAAGGAAGGTTTACCTTTTTTAATCTTAAGGCTGGCAAATACACTTTGCAAGTATATCAGCTTGGTTACCACGAATACAGCAGTGAAATTAACCTGACAAGTAACCAACATGTAGAAGTTGTACTTTTCAAAAAAGCTTTTGTAACTGATGAGGTAATTATACAATCATTAAAAATGAAAAATAAAATACCCATTGCACAAAACAATCTGAATAAAAATGAAATAGAAGAAATTAATTCAGGGAAAGATGTACCTGAAATCATGGATCAACTTACAGGTGTCGTAATAAGCAGTGATGCAGGTGCCGGTGTTGGTTACACAGGTATGCGTGTGCGAGGTAGTGATGCCACAAGAATTAATGTTACTATAAATGGTATTCCAATAAATGATGCCGAATCGCAAAGCATGTATTGGGTTGACATGCCTGACTTGCTTAGCTCAACCAATCAGATACAACTTCAGAGAGGTGTAGGTACTTCAGTAAATGGCGCAGCTGCATTTGGCGCAAGTATTAATATTCTTACAGATCATCTGTCAGAAAAACCATTTGCAGAAACCAACTTGAGTTACGGGACCTTCAATACAAAAAAGGTAAATCTTATTGCCGGTACAGGATTACTTAATAACCATTTTGCATTTGAAACCAGACTATCTTCCATACAGTCTGACGGATATGTTGACAGAGCGACCTCTGATTTAAAATCTTTTTATTTTTCAGGCGGATACTTTGGTCAAAAGTCAATGTTGAAGGCAATAATGTTTTCAGGGATAGAAAAGACTTATCAATCCTGGTATGGTGTGCCGGAAGCAAGATATAAAAACGATACTCAGGGAATGATGGACTATATTTCACGTAACGGCTTAGATAACGAAGATGCTGCCAACCTTCTTGAATCAGGAAGAAAATACAATTACTATTTATATCCGGGGCAAACAGACAACTACCAACAGGACAATTATCAGTTGCACTTCTCACATCAGATAAACAACTTGTTTACATTAAATGTTGCAGCGCACATGACACGCGGAAAAGGCTACTATGAGGAATATAAAAAAAACGCAAAGTTTGGTGACTATGGGCTACCTCCTATTCAAATCCAGGATACATTAATTACAAATACAAATCTTGTTAGAAGAAAGTGGCTCGACAATTATTTTTATGGAATGATTTACTCACTGAACTATGAGAATAAAAACATTGAAATAAAAACAGGTGGTGGTATCAATCAGTATGATGGTAATCACTATGGTAAAATAATTAAAGGTGATTTTATTCCATTAGCCTCTGAAAATTACACTTACTATCAAAACAATGGCTTAAAGAATAATTTTAATCATTGGCTAAAAGGAACTTTACACCTGGGTGAACATTTCATTGCTTATGCCGACATGCAATATCGCTACGTACATTATCGGTTTACCGGATTTGATGACTTTGCAACAAATGCCAATCAGATTGCAGCGTATCATTTTTTAAATCCAAAAGCCGGTGTTACATATTTAAGAAATGATAACGAAAGTGGATGGCTGTCAATTGCTGTTGGAAACAAAGAACCATCAAGAGATGATTTTACCGAGTCAACTGCAAAATCACGACCTAAACCTGAAAATCTCATAGACTTTGAAGCAGGTTATTCAATTGAAATAAAAAAATTAAAATTAAGTTTTAATGCCTTTTATATGCAATATAAAGATCAACTGATTTTAACAGGTAAAATTAATGACGTTGGCAATTATACAAGACAAAACGTAAAAAATAGTTTTAGAAGAGGCTTAGAGGCAGAATTCAATTATGATGCGAGCAAGTTTTTAGTTGTTTCAGGCAATGTAACATTAAGTGAAAACAAAATTCTGAACTTTAAGGAATATGTTGATCAGTACGATGCAGATTTTAATTATATAGGGCAGCAGGAAATCATCTATAAGAAAACCCACATTGCCTTATCTCCTTCGATAATTGCTGCAGCAGGTGTTGAAATAAAACCCTTAAAAAAGCTTAGCATTAAACTCACCGAGAAGTATGTTGGAAAACAGTATTTAGATAACACGTCTTCCGAAGAAAAATCACTGAAGTCATTTGCCTACACCAACATTTCAGCACATTATACTTTTAAGATTTTTAAAAACATTGAAACTGACGCAGGAGTTTCTGTATTTAACCTGTTCAATGAAATGTATTCAAGCAATGGCTATACTTATGGCTATCTATATGATGGCATGAGGGTTAACGAAAACTTCTACTATCCACAGGCAGGAAGACATACCATGATATCTGCTAAATTCAGATTTTAATTTCACCATCAAAAACTTTCATAGCAGAGCCTGTCAAGACAATTTTATTGTACTGATTATCCTTGACAGTGAATGTAACATTCAGACTTCCGCCACGCGCAATCATATTCACAGAAGTGCTTTTAGTTAAACCAGAATAATGTGCAGCAATAGCTGATGCAGTAATACCGGTACCACAGGCAAGTGTTTCATCTTCTACGCCACGTTCATAAGTTCTGATGTTTGATGCTTTGCTTTTATATGCTACAAAATTCACATTAATACCTTTTGCCTTAAAAGTATTGTTGTTTCTTATTCTTCTTCCTTCTTTAACAATATCAATTTTCTCTACATCATCAACAAATTTTACATAATGTGGAGAACCGGTATTCAGCACAAAATTTCCATTATGCTTTTTTATCTCCGATACATCGGACATTGAAACACTCACAATTGCACTGGCAAAATTGTTTACCGCATTGATTTTAGCAGTGTGCAAACCATCATAAGCCATGAATTGAGTCTTTTTACCTGCAACACCAATTTGTTTTCCAAACAAAACTGCACATCGTGCACCATTGCCGCACATACTTCCAATGTTACCATCTGCGTTATAATAAACCATCTCAAAATCGGCATCTCTGCTATGCTGAATTAAAATAAGTCCGTCTGCACCAATACCAAAATGCCTGTCGCATAATATGGCAATCTGTTTTGGTTTCAGCGTACTAAACTTACTTGACCTATTATCAATCAAAATAAAATCATTGCCTGCGCCCTGATACTTGCTGAATTTTAGATGCATTTTTATTCTTTAAAAAACTAAATCTTAATATTAAACGTTGTAAAACTACGTGATTATTTTGAAACATTGTTAATGATTGTTAACGTTCACTTCATAGTCATTTCACTGAATGTAACATAACTTCGTTGTCAAATTAGAAAATAAAACATAAAAGATTACAGATAATGATCAGACAGATTAAAAAAACAGCCGGAATACTTGCAATTGCAGCAATAGGCGGCTTTACTTCATTGGCCATTTATAAACAAACTGAAAAACCTGTTTTGTTTGGCCAACAGGAAAACGTAGTGCCCGTTAAAAGGGTAAGCATAACAGGCAACACAGAAACTGCCATGTTTGATTTTACAGAAGCTGCAGAAAAAACAGTTCCTGCTGTTGTACACGTTAAAACAACTTATCCATCACAACCAGTTAGTGGTAATTTTTTTAATCCATTTAACTTTTGGGGAGCACCCGGCTATGGCGCACCACAACAACCACAACAATCAGCAGGTTCAGGTGTAATTATTTCTGATGATGGATATATTGTAACGAACAATCACGTTGTTGACAATGCAGACAAAGTTGATGTTACTTTAGATGATAAAAGAACTTTCACTGCCAAAGTTATCGGAAAGGATCCTTCAACAGATTTAGCATTGCTTAAGGTTGACCAGACAGGTTTACCCTATTCAAAATTTGCAAATTCAGACGATATTAAAGTAGGACAATGGGTGTTGGCTGTTGGTAACCCATTTAATCTTACTTCAACTGCAACTGCAGGTATCGTTTCAGCAAAAGGTCGTAACATTCATATCTTAAACGATCAGCAGTTTCCGATTGAGTCATTTATACAAACTGATGCAGCTGTGAATCCCGGCAACAGCGGTGGTGCATTGGTAAACCTGAATGGTGATTTGGTAGGTATTAATGCTGCTATTGCCTCCAACACCGGCTCTTATACCGGCTACTCATTTGCCATTCCTGCAAATATTGTACGAAAAGTAACTAAAGACTTATTGGAATATGGCAAGGTTCAACGAGGATTTATTGGTGTTACATTAAGAGATATTGACCAGCAATTGGCTCAGACCAAAGGTTTGAAGTCTATGCAGGGTGTATATATAGATGGCGTTGTGAGTGGTGGTGCCGGACAAGCGGCAGGTATAAAACCAGGTGATGTCGTAACAAAAGTTGGTGAGACTACAGTTAATTCTGCAAGCGAACTTCAGGAACAGATTGGTCGTTTCGGTCCCGGTGACAAAGTTAATCTTACATTGAATCGTGATGGCTCTGAAAAAAACTATCAGATTGTACTTCGTGATAACAGTGGTGGTGAACGTGTTGAACGTGCAAACAACAATGTCAACATGATGGGTGCTGAATTTGGAGAAGTGACCGATAAAGAGAAAAAACAATTAGGCATAAGTAATGGTGTAAAGGTTGCTGGCTTGCAATCCGGTAAATTGAGAAGTGCAGGCATACGTGAAGGATTTATAATTACCAGTATTGACAATAAGAAAATCAACTCTCCGGACGATATTGAATCAGCATTAGCCAACAAAAAAGGTGGTGTACTTATAGAAGGTGTTTATCCCAATGGCATGAGAGCTTATTATGGATTTGGATTATAGATAGTTTTTCATAGGTTTGGTTTATAGCGAAGGGGGATTCTGAAAATGAATCTCCCTTTGCATTTAATGTGACAAATGAATTGCAATATTGTAAATACACTTCTATTAAAAGTTAATTATCTTGTGTTGAAAACCAATTTTACTTAACTTGCATTGGCTTAAAATTTCAATTTAAAATAGCATACCTTTGCAAGATGCAAGAAAACAATAAAAAAAGTCAAAACAGGTTATGTCTGTTTACGTATCACTGTAAATGCAAATAATGTTTAGAAAAATCGTACTTTCTCTTTTACTTCTGTTCATCGGTCTGCAATTAAGTGCTGATACACCTTTATTAAAAAGAGTTGTTTGCAGTTACGATGATACAACACGTTTGAGTTTTGTTTCCAACACAGATGTTTTTGCTGAGAGATGGGACACGCTTCAACAGGTTAAATTTTGGCAGGAAGTAATCAGACAGTCTGCTGATACGGCACTGATTAATGTTGCATCTACACGATGTATTTTACATAAAACTCCATTTGAAGATTGGAAATGTCAGTCTGAATCAGAAAAAACAGCCTATAAGAAATTTATCAATTTAGCAAACGGTCTTGATACCAACACTACACTTTACGTTACATTCGGAAAAAAAGAGTTTTATGAATACAAAAGGGTTATTCCTGTAATCGGAAAATCCGTTGAGATTTTTAAAAATAATAATGTTGACCCTTGGTATGCACAAACAATTTTACTGATTGAGAATCCCGGAAAAAATCACAACAAATCTTATGTTGGAGCCAATGGCCCCTTTCAACTGATGAAAAGTGTTGCTATAAAATTTGGTTTAAAAGTTAACAAGCATGTTGACGAAAGAACTGACCTTAATAAATCTGCATATGCTGCATCGCAACTCTTAAAAAGTTCATGTATCCCTAAGGTAAAAGGCTTGCTGATTGAAAAAAACATTCCGTTTAACGAAGATGATTTATGGTTCCGCCTGCTTGTAATGCATGCCTACCATGCAGGACCGGGAAATGTAGCCTGTGTGATTAATGAGCTTAACCCTAAAAAAGGTGGCATAGAATTGTTTACACAGATCTGGAAAACAGAATGTGGTGGATTTAAAAATGAATCACAAAACTACTCTCAGATTGCACTTGCCAACATTGTGATTTTTGAGCGTTTTCTTCAGTCAAATAAAGATTCATTGTGGTTAGTTGAAGGGGAAAAAATGATGGCCGATTATAAAAAAAATAAAACTCCGGGCATAGCAGGAATAAACAAGCTTAAGCAAAGTCTTGAACTTTATAGCGAAGATTTAATGGACGGAACAATATCGGCTGATTTCTTTATTTCCCGGATGACAAGTATTCAGAAAGAACTTGCAACATATAAGGTTAAAAAAACAAATGAAGAAGAAACTAATCTGAGTATGACACAGTACTTAGCTATTGGAAAACAACTCATTCGTAAACGCCATTTGGATGATGCAATTAAGATTCTGAAATTAAACATTCAGCACTATCCTAATTGCGTAACTGCATACGACTCTTTGAGTCGCATTTATAAAATTCAGGGTAATAGACAGATGGCCCTATTTTACAATCAAAAAGGTGCTTCTATAAAAAATCCTTCTTATTAATCTTTCAAGCTATTTCTTGTAGTTTGCCGGATTCAATGCAGCAGGTGACCATTGATTTAAAAATTCAATAACACTTTCTTTATTATACCCCTCACCTTGCTCAAGATAGCCGGTAGATTGTGTATGTAGTCTTTTTCCATGGGCATCAAGAATTACAAACACAGGAAATCCAAATCGTTGCGGAAATTCCAGTTGTTGCATCAATGAATCGTTTTTGTTTTCCTTGCTGCTATTAATATGTTCAATTACATAATTTGCCTTAAATGCTGAGTCAACCGACAAATCTGTCTTGCTGAAGGCATCAAACATACGACACCATCTGCACCAATTACCACCAATCATCAGAAAAACATGTTTCCCTTCTTTCTGTGCAGTAATTTCTGCTTGCTTTATCTGTTCAAATGCATTCTTTTCAGGATGGTAAATTGCAACTTTTTCTTGCGCATTCACCTGACTAATCATTCCAAAAGTCATAAGTATCGTCAGCACTGTGTAAACTTGTTTTCTCATAATATATTTTGAATTGATTCGTTTAAAATAATACCTGAATCCTTCATCTGATAAAGGTTCGATTTAATAACTTTGTAAAGTTCAAATAAACAAAAAAATGAGGAAAGTTATTGTAGCACTATTAGTTCTTTTTACGGCCTGTCAACCTAAGACTTCAGAGCCTGAACAGAAGACAGCACCGGCCCTTGAAGAAAAAGAATTTCCGGCAAAACCGGACATTGCATTAGCCTCGGATATTGATCCGGTTTGTAAAATGTCTGTTAAAGAAGAGTTTTCCGATACAGCAATGTATGATGGCAAAATTTATGGTTTTTGCGCTTCGGCATGTAAGGATGATTTTCTTAAAGAACCTCTCACCTATCTTGAAGAAAAATGAGCTGCATAAGTTGTAAAAAACTTTGGTCAATCCCTGCTTTGGAATGGCTCATTATTTTAATAACTATAACTTTAGGATTATTGTGGACATCGTGTAATGAAGACAGACCATTACGAACATTGCCTGTTTATGGAATGCAGGATGAACAAAACAAATCCAATCATAAAATAGGACCTTTTTCTTTTATTGATCAGAATGGGGATACGGTTACAGACAAGGATTATTCCAATAAAGTTTATGTGACTGATTTTTTCTTCACCACGTGCCGAAGTATCTGCCCTGTTATGACCACCCAAATGCAACGTGTTTTTGAGCATTACAAATCAAATCCTGACGTAATGTTTTTGTCCTATTCAGTAAATCCGGAATATGATACACCTGCGGTTTTAAAAGAATATGCAGATAAACATCATGCAGATGCTAAGAAATGGCATTTTGTGACAGGTGACAAACAAAAGATTTATGACCTTGCACGCATTTCCTATTTAGTAACTGCAACAAAAGGTGATGGTGGCCCGGATGATTTTGTGCACACGCAAAACTTTGCGTTAATTGATAAAGAAAAACGAATCAGAGGTTATTATGATGGCACTGATTCTATTGATGTCAACAGATTGATAACTGAAATTGACTTGTTACTTCGTGAATACAAGTATGCCGATAAATGATGAGAAAATTACTCTTATTTTTTATTTTATCTCCATTTTCAGGTTTCAGTCAGGATAATGTGCATGTTCATTGCAAACGTATCATTTCAGACAATTCAAAACTACATAGCTTAAACAAAGTTAGCACAACAGGTAGCGATTTTGATGTAAAATACAATCGTTTTAACTGGGTAATAAATCCTGACTCAGTATATATTTCCGGAAATGTATTTACATTATTTGAAGTAAAATCATCGCTTAGCAAATTGGAGTTTGATTTTTCTTCAGCTCTTACAATAGATAGTATTCTCTATCAGTCAACTTTACTCCCCTTTACAAGCAGTAGTGATATTATAACAATTTTACTTCCCGGCATAATCTCAACGGGGCAATTAGATAGCGTAGAAATTTTTTATCATGGTGTACCACCCACTTCAGGTTTTGGATCATTTAATCAGAGTACGCATAATGGAATCCCGGTATTGTGGACGCTTTCAGAGCCTTTTGGCGCCAGCGATTGGTGGCCATGCAAAAACTCGCTTACAGATAAAGTAGATAGCATGGATGTTTTTGTAACTACTGACACAGCATATAAAGTTGCATCCAATGGAAAATTAATTTCTGAAATTTCTTCAGGCAATCAAAAAATCACACACTGGAAAAGCAACTACCCTACTGCATCTTATCTTATTGCCATTGCAGTTACTAACTATGCTGCTTATTCCGACTATGTGCCTATGGCAGTTGGAGATTCTTTGCAAGTACTCAATTATGTTTATCCTGAAAACTTATCGTCAGCACAATTGCAAACACCGGATATCATTCCTATCATTCAACTTTATGACAGCCTCACTATTCCATATCCATTCAGGAATGAAAAGTATGGGCATGCTCAATTTAACTGGGGCGGTGGCATGGAACATCAAACAATGAGTTTTATGGTTAATTTTAATCAGGACCTGATGGCACATGAATGTGCACATCAGTGGTTTGGTGATTTAATAACTTGCGGTAGTTGGGAAGATATTTGGCTAAACGAAGGTTTTGCAACATATTTTGAAGGATTAACCAAGGAACATTATATCCCATCGTTGTGGTATAACTGGAAAAGACAAAAAATTAACAATATCACCTCTCAGCCGGATGGCTCTGTGTTTTGTACTGACACCAATGATGTGAGCAGAATATTTAATGGTCGCTTAACGTATAATAAAGGATCGTATTTATTGCACATGCTTCGCTGGCAACTTGGCGACTCTGTTTTTTTTAATGCATTAACTAATTATCTTAATGACACTTTGTTGAAATATGGTTTTGCAACGACACCTGACTTAATAGCTCATTTACAAAACACAAGTGGACAAAATCTGAGTACTTTTTTTAACCAATGGTATTACAATCAGGGCTACCCTTCCTATCATATTACCTGGAATCAGAATAACCCTGCAGTTTGGCTAAAAATTGATCAGACAACATCACACCCTTCAGTTGCATTTTTTGAAATGCCGGTACCTGTTCGGTTCTATGGTAATGGCACCGACACCACATTGGTATTTAATCATACATTTTCGGGGCAACAGTTTACTGCGGCAGTCCCATGGCAGGTAGATTCGGTTGTGTTTGACCCTGATTTATGGATTTTGTCGGCCAACAATCTTGTTACAACAGGTATTGAAACAAAAGAAATTAGTAACGAAAAGCAACAAATTTATCCAAACCCTGTGCATGATTTTATCAATGTAGTATGCAAAACAAATTGCAATTACACCATAACAGATGCAAATGGAAAGATAATTTCAAAAGGAGAATTACATCAAAGTAACAACAGGATAAAGTTGAATTCAAAACCGGGCATTTACTTTTTAAATACTTCAGCTGAAAACAAATGGCTGTGTCAATCATTCATTATTCAATAGCAAACATTAAAGGTTATGCGGATTAAATCAATCTTAATCACACTTCTTGCAATAGCAAATCTGCGAGCTAACGCTGCACAGATTCTTATTCCAATGGATGATACGCAAGCCAATCATTTAAAAGCTTATGGTATTGCCTATTGGGTTCTGCAAAGCGGAATAGAAATTAACTGGATGTTGAATTACAGAGGCGGAAGTTTTATGTTTATTCAGAATCCGAAGTTTGAAAGCGAGTTAAAATTACGTGGTGTTAGTTACAATGTCATTTCAGAAGGTCAGGCCAATCAGATTGTTTCTGAAATATTAGACCCACAAGTTAATCAGGACGTTGTTAAATTAGAGAAAGTACCTAAAATATGCGTATATTCTCCTAAAGATAAACGCCCTTGGGATGATGCTGTGACACTTGCACTGACCTATGCAGAGATACCTTATGATGTTATTTATGATGAGGAAATTATTCAGGGTAAATTAGCACTATATGACTGGATGCACTTACATCACGAAGATTTTACCGGACAGTATGGCAAATTCTATAATATGTATAGAAATGCAACCTGGTATCAGGAACAGCAAAGAAGTATGGAAAGTATGGCTAAGCAACTTGGATTTGCTAAAGTTTCGCAAATGAAACTTGCCGTAGCAAAAAGAATAAAAGAGTTTGTTGCAGGTGGCGGATTTTTATTTACCATGTGTTCGGGTACAGACACGTATGACATTGCACTCTCTGCAGAAGGCTTGGATATTTGCGAAAGCATGTATGATGGCGATGGCACATCATCTAATTACAATGATCATCTGGATTTTTCAAAAACATTTGCATTTAGAGATTATACTTTAAGTGTCAATCCACTTGAATATCGCTTTTCAAATATTGATGTCACAACAACAAGAAGAGTACCTCGCGATGAAGATGTGTTTACCTTATTCGACTTTTCAGCAAAGTGGGATCCGGTTCCTACCATGCTTTGCCAGGATCATATGCAGGTGATTAAAGGCTTTATGGGTCAGACAACAGCATTCAACAAGGCTTATATTAAACCTGATGTTATCATCATGGGCGAAAACAAAGCTGCTAATGAAGCTAAATACATACATGGTGATTTTGGTAAAGGCACATGGACATTTTACGGAGGTCACGATCCCGAAGATTATCAACACATGGTTGGCGACCCTCCGACAGACCTGAATTTACATCCGAACAGTCCCGGTTACCGACTGATTTTAAACAATGTATTGTTTCCTGCCGCTAAAAAGAAAAAACAAAAAACTTAAAACGATTTAAGAAAGTTATTCAGATGCTGATTAAATGCCTCTTTATTTTCAAGATGACCCAAGTGACCGGAATTTTCTATTATATGTAAAACACTTCCCTGAATTTGTTGTTGCATAAATTCTGATTTTTCCGGAGGCGTCAGCATATCATGTTCACCGCAAAATATCATTACCGGAATTTTAATTGCTGCAAGTATGCTGCATGACTCTTCTCTTTCTGCCATTGCTTCTAATGTTCTCATCAACACATCATCATCAACTTTCATCATAAGGTTTAATGTCTGATTTATTATTTCATACTTCTGCTGAAATGTGACAGGAGAAAACAAAATCTTACACATATCCTCGAGATACTTTTGTTTTCCGCCATTTTTAACTAATGCAATATTTTCATATCGTTTTGCCTTTGCTATTGCATTGTCTGCATAGCACTGGGTATCGTACAAAACAAGTCCTTTGACTCTATCAGTATATCGCTTGACTAAATTAAGTGCAATGTAGCCACCCATGGACAAGCCACAGACAATAACCTTATTTACTTGTAAAGAATCCAGTAAAAAAATTAAATCATCAGCAAATAAATCAATAGAAAATTTCTCTTTCCCTTTTGAACTGCTTCCATAACCTCTAACATCATAGGTAATTATCCGAGCCTGCTCTGACAAGGCTATTACCTGCTCTTTCCAGATTGACTGATCAAAAGGATATCCATGAATAAAAACCAACACATCATTACCGGAAGATGTATCGGAATAATTCAACACCTCCCCATCAGGCTTTATCAAAGCCTTTGAATACATCATGGTAACAGGCTGCTTTCTTGTAATCATCAGTAAAATTTACTTCACTCAGTATCCTTGTATATTTTGGCTAACTTATCTTTATAGTTATCAAGAATAATTTTTCTGCGCAAGCTAAGCTTTGGTGTCATCTCATTGCGCTCTATACTGAATTCACGATCAAGTAACTCAAAACGCTTAATTGTTTCGTAATGCCCCAAAGTTTTATTCACCACTTCTACTTCTTCAGCAATGCGTTTCTTTACTACACTACTGGCTGCAATTTCTGTATTGGAATTAACCGCAATATTTTTCTTTGCTGCCCATTCTCTGATAAATGCAAAATTCGGAACAATAAATGCTGATGCAAATTTTTGATTTTCGCCAATTACCATTGCCTGTTCAATAAATCTTGATTCCTTTAATTTATTTTCTATCATCTGTGGCACAATATACTTTCCTCCTGATGTTTTAAAGATTTCTTTCTTGCGGTCAGTTATTTTCAAAAACTTTCCGTCTTCAAAAACACCAATATCACCGGTATGAAACCAGCCTTCAGCATCTATTACTTCAGCAGTCAACTCAGGACTGTTGTAATACCCAAGCATCACATTAGGGCCCTTGCACAATATCTCACCATCTGCAGCAATTTTCACATCAACATTTTCAAGTACAGTCCCCACAGTACCAAATTTAATACTGTCGGGCTGAAAATTATTCACTGCTATTACAGGACTTGTTTCTGTCAGTCCGTAACCTTCAAGAACCGGAATTTTTGCAGCATGGAATACTCGTGCCAGGCGTGGTTGCAATGCAGCACCACCGGATGCAATTGCCTTAATATTTCCACCCAATGCTTCACGCCATTTACTGAAAATAAGCTTGTTTGCCAAGCGCAACTGAAACTCATACCACCATCCTTTAGCACCTTTTAACTCATAGCGTAAGCCCAGGTTCAATGCCCAGAAAAACAAAGCTTTTTTTATACCCGCTAACGCTGCACCTTTTGAAACTATTTTATCATAAACTTTTTCCAGCAATCGTGGAACCGTTACAAAAATCTGTGGTTTAATTTCCTTTAAATTGTCTGCAATGGTATCTAAACTTTCAGCATAATAAATTGAAACACCGAAATAGACATAGAGATAGGAAAGCATTCTTTCGTACACATGGTTAAGTGGTAAAAAACTCAATGCCTTCCAGGACTCATGAAACGGACAAAGTACATCACAAAATTTAAAGTTGCTTACAAGATTATTATGCGATAACATTACGCCTTTTGGATTTCCTGTAGTTCCTGAAGTGTAAATAATAGTTGCCAGATCATTAGGTTTTATGCTATCTCTAATCTGCTTAACCTCTTCTTGTTTTGGATGTTGACGGCCTAGTTCAAGCAATTCACTCCAATGTGGCAAGTCCTGGTAACGGTCGAATAAATATATTTTCTCAAGTGCAGGAAGCTCGCTCTTAATTTGACTAACCTTCTTATGTAAATCGGCATTGGAAACAAATAAATAGCGCACTGCTGACTGGTTCAATGTAAATTTTAAATCATTCTCACTAATGGTAGGATAAAGCGGAACATCTGCTACAGCAATCTGCAGGCAAGCATGATCTACAAAATTCCATTCCGGTCTGTTATTGGCAATAATTCCAATTTTATCTCCGGGCTTTATTCCTGAATGTAACAATCCATAGCTAAGATAATTTACAGTTTCAATTATTTCGGCAGTTGCATATTTTTTCCAAACACCGTCTTGCTTTCCTGCCAAAGCATCTGCTTTAGGAAAACGCGAAAGCTGATATGGGAACAAATCTATTAGTCGTGTTACTTCCATTCTAAAATTAGTTTAGTTGTGCTGCATAAAAATATAAAAAGTATTTAAATGTTTTTTACTATTGCAATATGAACAATCATGATTTATTAAACAACTCAAAACCCTTGCTGATATTTGATGGCAGTTGTGCTTTTTGTACATCATGTATTCGTTTCGTTAAAAAACATGATGTCAACCAGCAATTTGACTATGCAGACAACAATCAGATTGTAACCAAACTAATTTTAGCTCAACACTTTATAGATTCTGAAACTTTAAACACAGTCGTTTTGATAGAAAACAACAATGTCCATATTCAGAGTGATGCAGTCATAAAAACCTTACTTTTTCTTGGTGGGCGTTGGAAGTTTTTAGGCAAATTCATGATTGTTTTTCCTGCCTCATTCAGCAATAAAGTTTACAATACGATTGCTGCAAATCGAAACAGATTCAATAGCCATTGCAAAATATGAAAACCGATTTTACCGAACAAACAGGCATTGCCTATCCAATTATTATGGCACCTATGTTTTTGGTAAGTAATGAGGCCATGATACAATCAGCCATTCAAACAGGAATAATGGGCGTGTTTCCAACATTAAACTACAGAAAACAAGATGAGCTTGATGCATTAATTAAACGATTACACCTGTTCAAGTCTGAAAAGAAAGGTAGTTTCGGTGTCAATTTAATTGTACAAAAAACCAATCCGCTTTATAGCAGTCATTTACAAATTTGTGTTGAAAACAAAGTGCCTTTTTACATTACTTCATTAGGAAGTCCACGCGAGGTAATTGAAGCTGCTCGTTCTTATGGAGCAAAAGTTTATTGTGATGTAACCAATATTACACATGCAAAAAAATGTGCTCAACTTGGTTGCGATGGCTTTATTGCCGTTGGACAAGGTGCAGGCGGGCATGCAGGACCCTATGCACAAACTGTATTGATTCCTGCTTTACGAAAGCACTTTCATACTATTCCTGTAATTGCTGCAGGAGGTATTGCCACCGGTGACGGCATTGCTGCAATGATGGCATTAGGTGCTGCAGGAGTAAGCATTGGAACAAGATATATTGTGTCTTATGAAGCCAAAGTAAGTGATGAATACAAAAACAGTGTTTTAAATTCAGGCATGGATAATATTGTAATGACAGAGAGGCTTTCCGGCACACCATGTAACATTATTAATACACCTTATGCAAAAAAAATAGGCTTTAAGCAGAATTGGTTAGAAAAATGGCTGAGTAACAAC
>WBZM01000444.1_pt1 | contig 59334 bp, 56 predicted proteins | sample 5204271 | NCBI WGS metagenome assembly WBZM01 (sample SAMN12344346, study PRJNA552823) | activated sludge metagenome | biome: Activated sludge suspended growth; feature: Nitrification reactor; material: Wastewater; isolation source: activated sludge from nitrification reactor of wastewater... | reverse complement strand
TAAACCAGAATCCGCTTGTCCCAAGGGGGAGTAGCTCTCCGCCGCGGCGTCGTCACTCCGATCGGTGTATCCGGTCCGGCGCCCGGGCAGCCTCGATGGCTGCGAGCAAGACCTTTGCCGAACTGGTAAAGGCTTGCCGCGAATCGGGTTCCGAATTCTCGAAGGCCTTGCGTCAGTTCCGGACGCAAGGCCTTTGTCTTTGGAACTCGAGGAGAGCTTGAGATGGAAACAATCGGTACCTGGTGGATGTGGGCGGGCTTCTTCGCCATCGTCCTGGTCATGCTGGCGGTCGACCTTCTGGCCGGCGGCGGCAAGCAGCATCGTCCCTCGTTCAAGGAAGCGGCAAGCTGGTCGGTGGTGTGGGTCAGCGTCGCCTTCGCCTTCGCCGGGCTGCTCTGGTGGTATCTCGACGGCTCGGCGGGCCGCGAGGTGGCCAACGAAAAGACGCTCGAGTACGTCACCGGCTACCTGATCGAGAAATCGCTGGCGGTCGACAACGTGTTCGTCTGGCTGATGCTGTTCTCGTTCTTCGCCGTGCCGATCGAGCTGCAGAAGCGCGTGCTGGTGTATGGCGTGATCGGCGCGATCGTGATGCGCACGGTGATGATCTTTGCCGGCGCCTGGCTCATCACGCAGTTCCACTGGATGCTCTACCTGTTCGGGGCCTTCCTGCTGGTCACCGGCATCAAAATGTGGTGGTTCGCCGAGCAGAAGCCCAACCTCGACGACAACCCGCTGGTGAAGTGGATGCGCGGCCACATGAAGATCACCACCGAATTCCACGGCGAGCGCTTCTTCGTGATGAAGGACGGCCTGCGTTACGCGACGCCGCTGTTCCTCGCGCTGGTGCTGGTGGAGTTCTCCGACCTGATCTTCGCCGTCGATTCGATCCCGGCGATCTTCGCCATCACCACCGATCCGTTCATCGTGCTCACCTCGAACGTGTTCGCGATCCTCGGCCTGCGTGCGATGTACTTCCTGCTCGCCGACATGGCGGACCGTTTCTCGCTGCTGAAGTACGGCCTGGCGCTGGTGCTGATGTTCATCGGCGCCAAGATGCTGCTGATCGACCTTTACAAGATTCCGGTCGCGGCATCGCTCGGTGTCGTCGCGGCGATCATCGGCATCTCGATCTGGCTGTCGCTGCGCCGCGAAGCCAAGCAGCGCCTTGCCGATCCCGCCAACCAGTCCGTCTGACAGGAGCCGAACCATGGAACGCAAGACGCAGTTCTCCGTCGGTTATTTCGCGGTCGCGCTACTGGCGATCCTGCTGCTGCAGAATGCATGGGTCGGCATGCGCACCATCGCGCCGCTGCCCTACAGCGAGTTCCAGACGCTGCTGCGCGAAGACAAGGTGGCCGAAATCTCGGTCGCCGACAACCAGATCCACGGCACGCTGAAGGCGCCGCTGGCCGACGGCAAGCAGAAGTTCGTCACCACGCGCGTCGATCCCGGCCTGGCGAAAGACCTCGCGCAATACGACGTGAAGTTCGCCGGCGTGGTCCAGAGCACCTTCCTGCGCGACGTGCTCGGCTGGGTGGTGCCGGCGCTGGTATTCATCGGCCTCTGGCTGCTGATCATGCGCCGCTTCGCCGACAAGATGGGCGGCGGCGGCTTCATGAACATCGGCAAGAGCAAGGCCAAGGTCTACGTCGAAACCGACACCAGGGTGAGCTTTGCCGACGTCGCCGGTGTCGACGAAGCGAAGGAGGAACTCAGGGAGATCGTCGGCTTCCTGCGCGACCCGCAGCACTACGGCCGCCTCGGCGGACGCGCGCCCAAGGGCGTGCTGCTGGTCGGCCCGCCGGGAACCGGCAAGACCCTGCTCGCGCGCGCCGTGGCCGGCGAGGCCGGCGTGCCGTTCTTCTCGATCTCCGGCTCCGAGTTCGTCGAGATGTTCGTCGGCGTCGGCGCGGCGCGCGTGCGCGACCTGTTCGAGCAGGCGCGCGCCAAGGCGCCGGCGATCATCTTCATCGACGAACTCGATGCGCTGGGCCGCGCGCGCGGCGGTGCGGCCGGCATCGGCGGCCATGACGAGAAGGAACAGACGCTCAACCAGCTGCTGGTCGAACTCGACGGCTTCGACGGTGCCGGCGGCCTGGTGCTGCTCGGCGCCACCAACCGTCCCGAAGTGCTCGACCCGGCGCTGCTGCGCGCCGGCCGCTTCGACCGCCAGGTGGTGGTGGATCGACCCGACAAGGCGGGCCGCATCGCGATCCTCGACGTGCACATGCGCAAGATCCGCCTTGCCGACGGCCTGAACACGGCCACCGTCGCCGAACTCACGCCGGGCTTCACCGGCGCCGAACTCGCCAACCTGTGCAACGAGGCGGCGCTCGCCGCCACGCGCCGCGGCGGCGACGCGGTGACGCTGGACGACTTCACCCTCGCCGTGGAACGCATCGTCGCCGGGCTGGAGAAGAAGAACCGCGTGCTCTCGTCTGCCGAGCGGGAGATCGTTGCCCACCACGAAGTCGGCCACGCGCTGGCCGCGATGGCGCTGCCGGGCAGCGATCCGGTGCACAAGATCTCGATCATCCCGCGCGGCGTCGCGGCACTCGGCTACACGCTGCAACGGCCGACCGAAGAGCGCTTCCTGATGACGCGCGAGGAACTCGAGAACCGCATGGCCGTGCTGCTCGGCGGCCGCGCGGCGGAAGAGATCACCTTCGGCCGCTTCTCCACCGGCGCGGCGGACGACCTGCAGAAAGTCACCGCCATCGCGCGCGCCATCGTCACCCGCTACGGCATGCACGGCGAGCTGGGGCACGTGGTGTACGACACCGAGCGGCCGAACTTCCTCGGCCAGCCGGGAATACCGGCGGGCGAGCGGCCCTACAGCGAATCCACCGCGCGCGAGATCGACCTCGCCGTGCGGGACATCGTTGCCACCGCGTATCGCCGCACGCTGGCGCTGCTGCGCGCGCGCCAGCCCCTGCTCGACGAAACCGCACACCGGCTGCTGGAACGCGAGACGCTCAACGAGGCCGATCTGGCCGACGTGCGCGCGCGCGCCGCGGGCGCCCACCTGCAACGTGCCGGCTGAGGACCGACGATGGAAAACGTGATTCGCACCCTGCCCTGGCGACCGGCGTTGCAGGACTGGCTGGAACGCCCGGTCGTGCAGCGCACGCTGGTCGCGCTGATCCTGCTCAACGCGGCGATCCTCGGCCTGGAAACCAGCCCCGCCATCATGGCCGACTGGGGCCCGCTGCTGGTCGCGGCCGATCGCGCGCTGCTCGCGGTGTTCGTGGTCGAGATCGCGCTGCGCATCGCCGTGCATCGGCTGGCGTTCTTCCGCGACCCGTGGAGCGTGTTCGACTTCGCCGTCGTCGCCATCGCCCTGCTGCCGGCAAGCGGGCCGCTGGCCGTGTTGCGCGCCCTGCGCGTGTTGCGGGTGCTGCGCCTGATCACGCTGGTGCCGAGCATGCGCCGCGTGGTCGGCGGCCTGCTCGCCGCGCTGCCCGGCCTCGGCTCGGTGGTGGCGATCATCGCCATCATCTTCTACGTCTCGGCGGTGATCGCCACCCAGCTGTTCGGCCAGGCCTTCCCGGAATTCTTCGGCACGCTGGGCGACAGCGCATTCACGCTGTTCCAGGTGATGACGCTGGAAAGCTGGGCGATGGGCGTGGTGCGGCCGGTGATGGCGGTCTATCCGCTGGCCTGGCTGTTCTTCCTCGCGTTCATCCTGTGCTCGACCTTCACGCTGCTCAACCTGTTCATCGCGGTGATCGTCAGCGCCATCCAGGCCGAACACGCCGCCGAGTCGGCCACGGAGGCAAAAGCCGATGCGGCAACCCTCGCGCAACTGCGCGACGAGATCGCGCAGCTAAGGCGCGACCTCGCACGGCCGCGCCGCGCCGGCGCAGCGCGCCCCTGGTACGCCGCACGGCGCAACGCCCCCGTCGCGGCAAGCTATCCGGCAAAGCCCCTGCCATCGACCTGAAACCCGCATGGAACGGCGCTCGCAGCCCGGCATGCCCGGCGAGCGCCATCCAATGCGCCTCGCAGGCATGGCAACCTGCAGCGCGCCTGTAAATGCGGATTGCGGGGCGGTGTTACGGCGGGGAAATGGGTGATTCGGGAAACGGCGCGGCACGTCGGTCCGTGTCGCCGGTGTTCGATTCGGCTACGGAGTTGTTACGCGAATCGCCTGGAATCAACTCGCGCCTGATCCGCCGCCACGTTGCGACGAGATGTATTCATCGACAGCCTTTTTCGCATCGGCAAGCCCAACGCCCGCTTCTTGCCGAAAGCGCTTGATGGCTGCTGCTTTTGTCTCGGGGGACATGGCCAGTTCCCGCCACGTCGGCGGTGCTTTCCATTCGTCTTCCTCGTTCGCGACCGAGAATGGAACGATCTGGAAATTGCGGACCTGGTTGTCGGCGTAAGTGGCCGTCACGGTGATTTCCTCGGACTGCCACGTATCGCTGTCCGGGTTCGGACGGTCGATGGGTACGCGCCCTTCGCCGATGACCCAGGTTCGCACCGGCGTCTTCTTCGCCAGCAAGTCTGCCCGCTTGTCGCCAAAATCAAAACCGAAGGGCAGCGCACCGGAGAACGCCTTGTGCCGATCCACGCCATCCGCATAGAGGAAAATGCAGCAGAGCGTACGGTTCTGCCGACGGCCGCCGATGGCATTTGCATCCTCGAACAACAGGTCGAATCCCCCTTCGCGCGAAACCAGATACTGGCTACCGTCGGCGGGCTTGTCGAGTCGGTGAGGCGGCGTGGTCGCCAGCAGCGCCTGCATGGCCGGGCTATCGACGCGTTCGCCGAACAGCTTGATGAATTCCAGGATGTCCATGACGCTCAGCGCCTGCTCGACGCGCTGCCGCCGAATGTCTCGGCGCACGGCCCGTTTGACGACCGGCGAAAGCGCCACGCCGCCGCGATGACGAGCGCCATGGCGCAAGCCGCGACAACCAGCAGCCCCCCGCGCACCTCCTCGATCTGCGTAACCTTGTTTTCCTCAGACACGCGGTAGGTGTTCCACGAGCGCCCGACCTGCGACGCGACGATGTAAATCTGGCTCCGATAGCGTCTCGTGTCGCTCGACACGGAACGGTAGGTCACCGGCACGTACGGCCCCGCGCCGATACCAGTCAGCCTCGCCGCCGCCACGGGCCAAGGATCGACCGTGCCGGCGACAACGCAGGCCAGGTAAGCGAAGACGATCGCCGACCAAAGGAACTTCGGACTGGAAGACGGAAGACGCGGATTCATCGGAAGACCAACGAAAGACACCGATCGCCGCGCACTGCGAAGAGTGGAACCCTCAATCTAAAGGCGGCCGATTTGATCATCACGTTTGCTCGGGCATCCGGCAATGAAACCGTTCGGGCCTGGGCCGTTCTTCGTTTAACTAAAACGAAAAGGAAACCGTGGTCCGTCCCCTTTTGTTCCGCGGTCCCCTTTTGTTCCGCGGTCCCCTTTTGTTCCGCGAAATCACCAGATGACCTTCCCTAGCCCACTGGACCCCGGAAACTGCCAACCCATATGGGTGACAGTACTAATCACGGAACACACGAGATCGGCCGCATGCCTCTGCAATTGAATGAGGAAGTGGCGATCAATTGCAGTTTCAAATACCTCTTTCTGGCGATTCACGAAAAAGGGGATAGAGGCTCCGCTCGCGTTAGGCGTCTTCCATGACCCATGACAAATGACGTTGCGGAGTGCAGAAGCCTTCCGAAGATCATCTAGGAGTTCATCCAGATTGCTGATGGTTGCCATCGGATGATCCCGAACGGCCTTTCCATAGTTGTTGATCAGATTGCCTAGTTGATCCGTAAGTGCATGTTCCAGCTTTGGGAGCCATTCGGCATAGGCCTGTTGAATTTCGTCTTCGCCGTATGGCCTTGTTGCCGTAAATGAAAATATCGCTTTCCCCAGTGTTTCTTCAAGGAATCCAAATGTCGCTACGCAGCGGCCCAGTGCCTCCCAGAATTCTGATTCGTGCGCATGTGTTGGAAACAGCTCTGGCACACCACGGTGATTAACGACGAACCGTCTCATCTGATTTCCATCGGACATCCACTGCTCCCTATTGAGAGGCCCAACGTAGAGCTAACCGGCGCTGCGCGGCTTTATCGCGCAGCGTCCAGCGACTGAAAGGAGCGAGGTTGAGCGCCATGTTATGCACCTTTGTACTCGGGGCATTGTGATTTAAGCCAACCATCAACCTTATTGAGGCGATCAAGAGTCTCGGCGCTGATGGCCTTCGATGGCTCGACTTGGCCATGAACCACGGCATTTCTTAACTGTTGCAACGAGGTAATTTCATCGAATATTTCGCGGGGAATCTTTCCTTCTTCCGCTAGCAACTGAATTCCAGCACGAAGATTTGGTGTGCGGCCATATGTCTCGCCGACGAACTCGCTGTACATGACGAGTCCTTTTTCTAGGTTGACCCACCTTGACAGGAACGCGCCAATCAGGCGCTCTTCTTTATCAGTGGGAGGGAACTCAATCGCGTCATCAAAGAGCGCCTTAAAAAGCTCGGCTGCCAATGAAAGGTAAACATCGACTTTTGCTTTTTCCACGGTTAGTCCAGAGCCATCGTGGTAAAGCTTGTTTCTCAGGCCGTGATGCCATTCGATTTCCCCCAAATCAATGTGATTCAGGCGCTCGCCGCTGTTCTTTTCAAGACACGAAATGACTGCGGGAAAACTCTCAAAAATTCCTTCAAGCTCTTTGCGCGGAATGTTTACGCTTGTGATTCGTTTTGGGAGGGAGAGAAACGTCTTTGCGATTACTTCGACGGCGTTATCAACAAGGATAAGTGCAATTCTGGTGCTCCCAGGCTGGCTTTCGGAAGCCATTCGATGAGCAGCTTGCAGAATTTCCTTTGGGCCTTCACACCATGATTTCATCTGTGATCATTCTGTGGTGCATAACGTTTGAGCTGAGCCGACCGTGGAGGCAAGGGCCACTGGCCGACAAGGGCAACATACCACTGCGCCCTGGGCGGCCAGTGGACCTTGCCGAAGCGGGTCGGCTCGAGCGAAGGGTTAGGCGTCACCGCGGAACTCCACGCAACATTGACGTCGCGAAAAGCCAAACCAATGCCGCAATCATCAGTTGAAACTGACGCATTGGGAGAACAAGCCTCAAATACTCTAGAAGTCCCGGATTAGCCAGCTTGCTGTACGCGGCGAGGTTGATCTGCAAGACGTTCAGCGGCGTAAAGACAGCAAAGAGAATCCACGCAAATGCAATAGTCATAAGTGCGGCGGCGGCCCAACCCTCATCCTTGCGCCACCGAAGTAGCAGTCCAACGGCTACGGGCAGATAGCATAGAAACATTCCAGGCCCAAAAGCGAAAGTCATCACGCTGGGATCGTGATGCCACCAGATGACAACGCTGTCTATCAGGAGGCCGCTCGGTAGAACCACGAAGACGATTGCGAGAAACGCTAGCGATGCTCGATCGAAAAGCGTTCGCCAGTCTGAAGAGTAGGTCTCATTGGACTTCTCGGAGGCAATGGAAGTTGTTTTTTCGAGGTCGGTAGCGACTGAGCTGCGTTGAGACGGTTGTACAGGGTCGCCATCCAGCGTACTTGGGCGCCGATCGACTGAGGCTTTCTGTTGCCATGCCCAACGCCAAAGTGCAAGGCCCAAGAGAAGAACCAAGACCGGTGACGCCAGCAATAGGAGCAGGAACAGCAGATCAGAGAAGCTCTCAACGCCGTCAGCCGCCGCGTACGTGCTCTACTCACAAGAAAGAAGTGCCCATCCGATCAACCAACAGCGCAGTCGATAGGGGCAACTCATGAACATGCTTCTGGATCGAGTAGGCACTACCATCAGCGCCATGTGACGCCTAACGTTTGAATTCACCGGCCTTGCGCGGCTTTATGCGCAAGGTCCGGTGGAATGATGGGTTCGGCGTCAGATCAGGCACGCCGATTCCACTTCCACTTCGTAAAGCCCTCTGACAGGATTTTTCGTTCGAGTTGGTGTGCCGGGTATTTGCCTGCAGGTAGCGTGATCTGATGCTTGGAGCAGAGTGACAGAACATCCCTGTCCGTCAATGTATACACACGAACCGGACCAATTCGAGTGAGACAGTCTTCTAAGTTGTGTGAGTCTCTGCCTCGACGCATTTGCTCATGATGAAAGCAAGACTTGCTTTCTGGATAGCTGCCGGTTTCGTTTGGTCGGCCGCGCCAATACCTAGAGCCACCAGAGCCGGAGCAACCTAAGTAAAGCAGGTCATCGTCTCCAAGATTGTTAACATCGGCTGCCTTTGGAAAGGCAGCATACAAGATGCCCTCGCGTGGCAAGTGATACTCCCGGAGGATGCCAATTTCGGCGCTGACCGTCGGCATCCCGCAGGGAGGTCGTTGCCTTCCTGAAGTAGTAGCGGTCACCAGACAATTTCAAGAGGTCAATGTATGGCCTGAAATATGGGATGACTGTAGAAAAGAGTTGCGTGGGCATTGGTTTCGGGGCTACGACAAGTCTGCGGGAAAAGTGCTCGAACGGGTTTTTGACGCCGAACGTAAAGTCTGCCGCCTAAAACCGTCGGAAAACTTTCCGACACTGAGATGGATAACACGACAGATAGGGATGCAATTTCTCATCGCCTCAAGCCCTTGGCAAAATTTAGGGGAACCTAAAAGGCAAGTCCGCATGATGCCAAAGGCGTCGCGGAATGCGCAATCGATATCGCCATCCACCATCGGCCGAGCGTTTTGCCGCTTCCGTTCGCCGAATGCTTGCGACGAGATCGCGGAAGCTCGCGCGAGGCAGCTTCCTGCCGTACCCACCTCGCCGTCTGAATCGAGCATCGACAGAACCCGGATGGAATGGCGCTCGCAGGCCGGCATGCCCTGCAAGCGCCGCCCGATGCGCCTATCGGGCCTGCCAGCCTGCAGAGCGCCTATCCATGCGGTTCGCAGGGCAGCGATTCAGCGAAAAACAGACACCTTCAATACAAGGCGCGGCGCGCACCGACCCATCCCGTGTGAGCCGCCGAGCAGCGCAGAGCTGTCGGGGGAAGTCGGCGAGCACTGTCTGAGCGAAGCGTAGCGGAGCGAGTTGCGCAGCCACCCGACAGATCGAGCAGCGCAGGGAACCTTGCGCGAAGCGCAAGGCGGCGAACCCGGGTCGCCTTTTGGTTCCGGCATAACGCGCTTCGCGCATTAGCCTCCACCGCAACTTCGTTGTCTTTGGTTACTTTCTTTTGGCGAAGCAAAAGAAAGTGACTTGCCGCCGGGCAACCCCCGGCGCAGCGATGACATCACAACAGACGATCGATGAATCCGACACGGGCTGGCGCACAGTCGTTGGGCTTCGCGTTGCCCAGCCCAACCTGCAAACCGCTATGCGCCCGGCACGAACCGAGCCCCGCCCGCCCCTCAGTGACTGGTGCCTTCCGACCGGTTGATCTTGTTGTACAGGTTGTACTTGCCAACCGGCTTGCTGGCGGGAATGCGCTTGACCTCCTTGAAGGTCTGCGCGTCGTAGACAATGATCGCGCCGTCCATCTCCCACAGGCTGGCGAGCGCGTACTTGCCGTCGCGCGTGAACTCGATGTGCGCGAGCGTCTTGCCGGGTGCGGCCTTCAGCTCCGCCACGCGTTCGAGCGTGAGCTTGTCGATCACCTGCAGCGTGTCCTTGTTGGCGCTCATCATCGAATCCACCCAGGCGTAGCGCGAATTCTCGTGGCTGCGCATGAAGAAGCCGGGGCCGAGCGTGGGAATCTGCTTGATGGTCTTCCAGTCCTTCATGTCGATCACGCTGACCACACCTTCCTTGAGGTTGGGCGTGGCCATGACGGTGCGGCCTTCGTGGGTGAACGTGATGCCCGAGCCCAGGTGCGGCATGCCGGGCAGGTCGAGCGTGGCGGTCTTCCTGCGCACGTCGAGGTTCACCACCTGGCCCTGGCCGCCCTGCCCGTCCTTGCCGCGGCTGGCGCCCATGACTTCGGAATAGTCGGCGGTGAAGAAGAAGTCGTCGAGCACGTCGTCGAGCACCGTGCGGCGCGGGTTGAGGTAGCCCTTGGCGAAGGCGCCTTCCTTGTACTGGTAGTCGTGCACCATGCCGACGGCGATGTCTTCGGCAGCGGGGTCGTAGCTGATCTCCCACACCTCGGGGATGTCCTTCATGGCGGCGACGAAGCTCTTGCGCGGCGCGGCGTCGTAGATGGCCGAGACGCGCGAGGTGGCGTCGCCCTTGGCGCTTTTCGCCGGCAGCACCTTGAGCAGGTTGAGGTCGGCGTCGAGCAGCACGATGTCATTGGGCAGGTAGTTGGCGACGGCGACCACCTTGCCGTCGGACGACACGGCGAGGTTGCGCGCATTGATGCCGGCGCGCACTTCGGCCACGGTCTTGAGGTTCCAGATGTCGAACTTGCTTACCCAGCCGTCGCGCGAGCAGAAGAACACGTAGCGCCCGTCGGGCGTGAACTTGGGCCCGCCGTGCAGCGCGTAGCGCGAGGGAAAGCGGTGGATGCGTTCGAGCTTGTCGCCGTCGAGAATGCTGACGTGGTGATCGCCGGTCTCGACCACGATGAAGAGGTTCATCATGTCGGCGACGAACACCGGGCCGTCCTTGAGATCGGCCTTGCGCACGTGTTCGACGCGCGAGGCGCGAATCTGCGCCTCGTCCCACGCCGGCTTTGGCGTGACCGGCGAGTAGATCCAGTCGGCGATTTTCTGGATGTCTTCGGCGGCGATGCGATCGCCGAAGCCGGCCATCTGCGTGGCCGGGCGGCCTTCGCGAATCACTTTCAGCGCCTCGGGCTTGCGCAGGCGCTCGAGGTTCTCGGGCAGCAGCGCCGGGCCGGTGCCGCCGAGCCTGTCGGCACCGTGGCAGGCGGCGCACTGCTCGCGATAGAGCTGCACCGGCTCGGCGGCGAACGCCGGCAGGCATGCCGCGAGCAAGGCGCCCGCGAGCAGGACGATGGCTGACCGCACGCGACGCTCAGCGCGCAACGACGGCCGCCGCGGCGGCCTGCGGCTGCGCCTGGGCCGAACCCCACGCCGCCGCGAGACAGACCATGACCAGAACCGCGGTGTGAATCAGGACTTTCATGCTGCTCTCCCTTGAACCAGACGTATCCACGGCTTGAGCGTCACGCGCTCGCCACCGGGCTCGATGCCGATTTCCTCGTCATCCAGGTAGCAACCCGGATCTTCCTGCCACACATCGCCGGTGACCTGCTCGGCGCGCACGCGCGAGCTGCCGTTGCAGATTTCGGCATGGCGGCACTTGCCGCAGCGGCCCTTGAGCGGGCGCGGCCAGGTGCGCAGGCCGGCGAGCAGCGCGTCGTCCGGGTCGGACCAGATGGCGGAGAACGGCCGCTCGCGCACGTTGCCCAGCGCGTGGTGCCACCACATGGTGTCCGGATGGACGTTGCCGAGGTTGTCGATGTTGGCGACGTTGATGCCCGAGGCATTGCCGCCCCATTGCCGCAGCTTGGCGCGCATCGCCTCGACATGCTCGGGGAAGTTGCGAAACACCCATTGCAGGAAGAAGGGGCCGTCGGCATCGTTGTTGCCGGTGGTGAATTCCTTCGCCTCTCCGCGCTCGATGCCGGCCCAGCACGTATCGAACAGCGCGTTCATCGCCGAGCGGGTGAGCTGGTGCCGGGCGTCGTCCTTGCGGTTCTTGTTGCCGCGGCCGGCGTAGTTGAGGTGCGAGAAATAGAAGCGGTCGATGCCCTCGCGCTCGACCAGCCGCAGCAGCGCCTCGAAATCGTGGGCGTTGTCCTGCGTCATGGTGTAGCGCACGCCGACCTTGAGGCCGAGGTCGCGGCACAGGCGGATGCCGGCGAGCGATGCATCGAAGGCGCCCTGCTTGCGGCGGAAGCGGTCGTGGGTTTCGCCCATGCCGTCGAGGCTCACGCCGACGTAGTCGAAGTCGATCGCGGCGATGCGCTCGATATTGGATGCGTCGATCAGCGTGCCGTTGCTCGAGAGTGCGGTGTAGAAACCGAGATCCTTGGCGCGCCGGGCGATGTCGAAGATGTCGGGCCGCAGCAGCGGCTCGCCGCCGGACAGGATCAGCACCGGCACGCGGAAGCGCTTGAGGTCGTCCATCACCGCGAATGCTTCGGACGTCGACAATTCGCCCGCGAAGTCGGTGTCGGCCGAAATCGAGTAGCAGTGCTTGCAGGTCAGGTTGCAGCGGCGGATCAGGTTCCAGATGACGACCGGCCCGGGCAGGCGGCGCGGACCGCTCGCCTGCAGGCCGTCGGACGGTGCGATGCCGCTGCGCACGCGCAGCGCGGACTCGCCGCTGCCGGGGGCAACCCGCGCGTGGAGATCGTGCATGTACTGGGTGATGCGAAACATGATTCTGTTCTGCCCCGGTTCGACGCCGGACGGACGGCGCCACGTCGCGAAGACTACGCGTGCAATCCGGCGCGGGCGTTGATTCGAGTCAAGCGTGAGCGTCCTCTTATATTTTTGGGTGCGGTGGACGCAGGCACGCGGCCGTGGTAACAATGCCGGAAACAATCAGACAACATAGGCCGGCGCTACGGTGATTGCCGTATCCACAAGCGGTCGAGGGATCCGCGCATGATGAGCCCGTTCAGGCTGTTCGACACCATCCACGGCAGCGGCCGCGGGTTGTCGGATAAGCTCGCCGTCCTCCACGACCAGATCCGCGAACGCCATGCGCACGTCGACCGGATGGCGATCGCGCTCTACGACGCCAAGACCGACCTGCTCAAGACCTTCGTCAATAGCGACAAGGCGGAGAACGTGCTGCTGGGATACCAGGCGCCGCTCGCTGCCGTGCCGTCGCTGAAGCGCATTGCCGAATCGGGCATTCCTCGCGTCATAGACGACCTGAACGACACCCTCTCGCCGGCGGCGGAACATTCGCACTGGCTGCTCGAACACGCATACCGATCGAGCTTCACCCTGCCGATCAAGCAGGACGGCGACCTGATCGGCTTCCTGTTCTTCGACTCGTTGCGGCCGCGCGCCTTTTGCACCGACGTGGTGCGCGACCTCGACATCTACGCGCGCCTGATCGCGCTCACCGTCACGCAGGAACTGACCGCCATCAAGACACTCGTCGGAAGCGTCCAGATGGCAAGGGATTTCGCCCATCTGCGCGACCTGGAAACCGGCGTCCATCTCGACCGCATGGCGCGCTACGCGCGCCTGGTCGCACGCAAGCTGGCGCCACGCCTCAGCCTGACCGACGAGTTCGTGGAACACGTTTTCCTTTTCGCGCCCCTGCACGACATCGGCAAGATCGGCGTGCCGGACACCATCCTCCTCAAGCAGGGGCGGCTCGACGAGCATGAGCGCCGCATCATGCAAACTCATGTGCACAAGGGTTGCGAGATGATCGACCGCATCATCGAGGATTTCTCCCTGACCGGGCTGCCGAACGTGGACATCCTGCGCAACATCGTTGCCGCGCACCACGAGCGCATCGACGGCAGCGGTTACCCGCAGGGTCTGGCGCAACAGGACATTCCGCTGGAAGCCAGCATCGTCGCGATCGCCGACGTATTCGACGCATTGACGAGCCCGCGCCCCTACAAGCGCCCGTGGAGCAACGACGAAGCGTGTGGCGAACTGCAGAAGATGTGTGCGGCAGGCAAGCTCGACCCGGACTGCGTGGCGTGCCTGACCGAGAACTTGCCCGAAGTGGAGCAGATCCAGCGCCAGTTTGCGGTACCTGCAGCCTGAGCGGCCGCGGCGCGGCAGTCAGCCGGTGTTGCGCATCGTGGCAAGGGTTGCCAGCAGGCGTTCAATCGCTTCGCGCGCGGACACGGATGCGCCTTCCGGCTGGCCCGGTGCCTCGACGAGCCGCGCCAGTTCCGCGACGTCACGGCTGGCGGATTCGATCAGCGCCACCTGCGCAGCCGATGCGCTGCGCCCTTCAAGCTCGCGGCGCAATTGTTCCAGCTGGCGCGCAAGCGCGCGCTGCGCGTCGTATTCCTGTTGCAGGCGCAACTGGGTTTCGTAGACTTCGGCAGTCCGCTCCGCAACGCGCGCACCCAGCCCCGCGTTGAACCGTGCCAGCTCCCGGCGTGTCTGCTCCAGCTCCTGTTCGCGCTCGCGCAACCGCTCGTTGGCACGACTGAGTTCGGCATTGCGCTGCGCGATCTCGGCATACATGCGATGCATCGCCTCGACCAGCGCGTCGTGGCTGGGATTGGCCTTGCCGCTCGCCCAGGCGTTCGCTGCTTCCGCCGACATGCCGCCCTGCACGGCGCGCACCTGCCAAGCCATCGCCTGGTCCTCGACCAGGATGTGTTCGGCGAGCCAGGTGATCAGGTAGCGCAACAGGCCGGGCAGCAACTTGTCGGGGGCGTCGCGCATGCATGAACGCATCAGGTCGAGCTGCTTGACGAAACTGCCGTGCGTGGCGACGTGGTCGTGCACGAAGGGTTCGTGCAGCCCGGCGTCGCGCATCAGCCGGTGTTCCATGGCAAAGTGGTCGCGTGCGTAGGCCGCGAGTTCGTCGAGTATGGGTTCGATGCCGCCGGGCTCCAGCGACTGTTGGCTGGCTTCGCCGACGCGATTGATGATGCCGACGAGTCCCTTGTGCTGGGTGTCGACGAGATCGATGCCGGTTTCATACTTGGCGCTCCAGACGAACACCTCGGCCCCCTCGTTCTGATCCCGCACCGCGTCGTCCCTCTCGTTCCGGCCTGGCTGGAACCGGTATCCCGAAACTGGAAACCGCAAGCGGATGCACGATGTCGAACGTGCATTCGATTGCGGTTTCACCGGTTGCCCTGCAGGGAAAGACTGTAAAGGGTTCAGCGCACGAGATTGTTGACCATGGTCAAACGCCCGGGCGGGGTGTCGCGTCAGCCGGAAATCCGCAGCCCGGTTTTCTTCAGGATGCGCGTGCTGAAAAGGACATCGTGCCCCGCGCACGCGTCGCCGAGCAAGCGGGCGATGCTTGCGATCTTTTCATCGACCTCGTCGCGCGAACGGCCGTGCACCATGGCAAACAGGTTGTAGGGCCAGGCGGGCACATGACGGGGCCGACGGTAGCAGTGCGTGACGAAATCGAGTGCGCCGACGCGCTCGCCCAGTTCGTCCACCCGCGCGTCGTCGACATTCCAGACCGACATGCCGTTGGCGGCGTAGCCGAGCGCGTAGTGGTTGGGCACGGCGCCAATGCGCCGGATCACGCCTTGCGCCAGCAACACGCCGAGTCGTTCCTTCACGTCGGTCGCGCTGACGCCAAGTTGTGCGGCCAGCGTGTCGTAGGGCCGCGGCACCAGCGGCAATCCGGCCTGCGTGGCAACCACTAGGCGCCGGTCGAGTTCGTCGGGAACGTAGTCGAACTCAGGCATCAGGCAGCAAGCTTCATCTCGACGAAGTACTCGCGCTCCTTGGGAAACGCGTGTACCGGCAGTCCCGTGAGCGACTCGATGCGTGCTACTGCATCGCCAATGCCCTGCGGCGTTTCGGTCGCCAGCACGAACCACATGTTGAGCGCATGCTCGCGGCGGTAATTGTGTGCAACCTCGGGCAGGGAATTGACCAGCAGCGTGACTTCGTCGAAACGCGCCTCGGGCACCGCGAGTGCGGCGAGCACGAAGGCACCACCCATAGCCTCGACCTGGAACATCGGCCCGAAGCGCGTCAGCACGCGCCGCGCCAAAAGGTCTTCCAGGCGCCGGATCAACTCGCCCTCGGTGATGCCGAGCGTCTCGGCGACCTCGCGGTAGGGTTCGTCGACGAGCGGAAACCCGCCCTGCAGTGCGTTGATGATGCGCCGGTCGAGATCGTCGATCTCCGCCACGCGTCAATTGCCCGGAACGGCCGCATAGCGCGCGCCGGTCTGCTTGAAGCGGCGCAGGCTGAACAGGACCTCGTGCTCGTAGGCACCCAGGCGATGGCGGCGGATCATGCCGTCGAGCGCGGCCAGGACTTCGTCGCGCTTGCGCCCGTGGATCATGCAGTAGAGGTTGTAAGGCCAGTCCGTGCCGGCCCGCGTACGCCGGTAGCACAGCGTGACGCACTGTTCCGCCGACAACATGGCGCCGATTTCGCCGACGCGATCGTCCGGCACGTTCCATACGCACATGGCATTGGCGCGAAAACCCAGCTCGTGGTGGTGCACCACCACGCCGACGCGCTTGACGAGGCCGTCGCGCAACCAGCCCGCCAGCGTATCGAGCACGTCGTCCTCGGTCATGCCGGCACGCATGCCCATGCGCGCATACGGCCGGGGGACAAACTCCAGACCTTCCTGCAGCACCGCCATCAGGCGGCGCTCGACGTTGGACAGTTGCGGTTGTTCCGTCGGATCGATGCGCCGCCGCGCATGCGCAATGCGCCGGGTTCCGGAAAGGTCGAACCCGAGATCGATGTGGAATTCCTCTTCGAGCGGCAACGAGATCACGCGGCAGCCGCTCCTGGCCTCGATCTCCCGCAGGGCCGCATCGACGCCGGCACGGTTGGGCGCGGTCACGACGAACCACAGGTTCCAGTCATGCTCGCGCAGGTAGTTGTGATTGACCTCGGGCCGGGCCGACACCAGCGCAGCAACCTGTTCCAGCCGCTCGGGTGGCGCCTGGAGTGCCGCCAGCGTGCTGGCCCCGATCGAGCAGGGCGCGAACACGGCGCCCACGCGGCTGATCTTGCCGCATGCACGCAGGTAAGTGAGTTCGTTGATCACCTCGGACTCGGGTTCGCCGAGGCATTCGCCAATCGACGCGTAAGGGCGTGCGACCAGCGGGAAGCCGCGCTGGAAGTCGTTGAGCAGCGAGAAGTGCAGGCTGTCCACGCCACCCAGCAAGGCATCCTGGACGGCCGCAACCAGCCCGTAGAGCCGCTGCGCCTCGCGCCCCGGTTCGAGCAGCGACAGGGGTGTGTTGGCATTCATCGATCAGAATCCAGTTCGCGCAGCGCGCGAGGTGAAGAAGATGCCGGATGGCGAATCGGCGTCGATCTTGCCGAGCAGGGCAAAGCTCGCCGTGTCATAGATGGAAACGCGGTGGTCGTCGCGCGCGGAAATCCAGACATTCTCGCCGCGCGGGGTGAATTCGAGGTGCAGCACTGCCTTGCCGGGCTCGAGCGTTTTCACGACGCCGCCGGCAAGGGTGTCGATGACCTGCACCCAGCCGTTGTCCGGAAAGGCGAAGTTCACCCACACCTGGCGACCGTCGGGCCGTGCCATGACGAATACCGGCTGCCCCTTCACGGGAATGCGCCCGACTTCCTGCCAGGTCGAGGTATCGACCACCAGCACCTCGTGCCTGCCGATTGCCGGCAGGTAGGCATTGCGCCCGGCGACCGCCCAGCCGCGCAGGTGCGGCATCTTGTAGACGGGCAGTTTCTCCTCGCCGCGGCCGTATCCGGAGAGGATGCGCCGCGCGCCGAGTTCCGGGCGCCACAAGTCGACCATTGCAACGCCGTCTTCGCCGAACAGGCCGGCAAGGTAATGGCGCCCGTCGGGCGTGACCAGCCCGTCGTAGGGCTGGCGGCCGACGTCCTTGAACTTGGTGACGGCCGGCTTGCGCGGATCGGCGAGGTCGACGATCCAGATTTCGCCGGCGTCGAACAGCGCATAGGCAACGCGGTTGCCGGGCACGTCGGCGAGTCCGACGACCTTGGAGCGCTTGCCTTCGGAACCATAGACCGACGGCACGTCCGAAAGCAGTTCAAGCGTTGCCGCATCGAAGATCTTGATGCCACCGGGCTCGTAATTCTGTGCGATGACCAGCTTGCCGTCCTGGGAGATCGCGCCACCGATCGAATTCCCCGCCTGCATGACGCGCCGATCGATGCGCCCCGCGAGCAGGTCGATCTTGGTCAGCCCGCCATCGCGGCCGAACACGTAGGCGTAGCGGCCGTCGCGCGAATACACGGCCGAGGCGTGCGAAAGATCGCCCAAGCCCTCGATCCTCGAGAGGCTCTTGCGCGCCGTGGTGTCTACGACCTGGACGCGCCCGGTTGCGCGCTCGATGACGATGCCCAGGTCACCCGTGCCGCGCAGCGCCGTCTGGGGTGGCGAACCCGCGCACCCTGCGCACAGGGCAAGGAAGGTTGCGAACATCGCGCCGAAGGCGAGGCGTATCACCGCTTCTCTCCCTGCGCATATTCCTGGGGGAATCCTTCGGCCAGGCGCGCAATCACCCAGCGCGCCTCGGCTTCGTCGAGAAAGCGCGACCACCCCGGCATGGCGGTGCCCGGCCGCCCCTGCAATACCGTCCATACCAGGGACTCCAGGGGACGCTGGGCGAGCGCAGCCGGTGTCAGCGCCGGCCCGAGGCCGCCCTGCAGGGTCAGCCCATGGCACGATCCGCAATCCTGCCGGACCATGCGCACGATTTCGCTGCGACGGGGTTCTGCCGGCTCGCGTGCGAAAGCCGGCGAACTCGCAAGCGCGACCAACGAGAGCAATACCGCAATGTGAATGACAAGTGGCGATTTCATGCTGCATCCGATCCGATGCGCGAATGCTGCGCTGCCTGCCGGGGGCGGGCATTGACTTCGGTCAAGGGTCCCTCCTCGCCCGGACCGGCGATCGGCGACGCTCGCTCGGCCGGCCCGTAAACGACGACGCGGCAGCCGTGAAAACGACTGCCGCGCGGGGTGTTACCGCCCTGCGATTCAGGTCTTACTGCTTGACCACATTGACTTCGGCCTTGGCATCATCGAGCCCCAACGTGTAGCCGAAGGAAACATGGTGGAAGCGGCCGGTGGCCGAATCGTCGTGGATGGCGAAACCGAAGTTGTACTGCTTGCCCGCCGCCACGGCGACATCGCCCTCGCCCCCGGTCAGCTTGCGCGTGAAGGTGACCGTCCAGGTGTCGCCCTTGAGTTCGCCCTTGGCATCGACCAGCGCCTTTCCGCCTTCCATCACGCGCTTCTCCGCGACATAGCCGTCTACCGGCTTGGCGCCCTTGCCGCTCTTCCACTGCACGAGGTCGTAGAACTTGCCGCTGGCGAGGCTGCCGCCTGCGACATACTTGGTCTTCTTGTCGTCCGCCGCGCCCGGCATCGTGCGGGCATCCTGGTGGCAGGTTGCCCAGCAGCCGCCAGCAGCAGCCCACTCGACCTTGTTGTCCTCGAGCATGAAGGCGAGCTTGATCGGGTTTTCCGCGTCGCCGCTGCCGCCCGTCGCACCGGTGTTCTTCCACGAGAAGCGCAGGTACATGTTGGTGCCGTCATGCGCGGCCTGCACGTTGACCGGGAAACCGCCCGGCTTGCCCTTGGGCGGGTTCGGTTCGATCTTCTGGCCCGACACCATCTTCTTGCCGAATTCGGCCAGTTCCTCCTCGTGACAACCGAGGCAGCGCTCGCCCTTCTTCATGCCCTTGAAGCCGCTGTGCTCGGTGCCCTTGGTGATCCACTCGATGGGCGAAACGCCCGGGTAGAACAGGATGATCTTCTTCGACGGCACCTTGCCCCAGTCGGCTGGCGCAGCGGCGTGCGCAGCACCGGCGCCCAAGGCTGCGAACAGCGCGACTGCGGAGAAAGGAATCAGCTTGTTGTTCATTCGGAAATCTCCTAGCTTCAGGTCAGTTTTGATGAAGGGGCCAATTGCGCGCCTGTCAGGACGCATCGTCTTCCTCGGTCATGCCTTCGGGTTTCTTGTGCGCGATGCCCTTGTGACAGTCGATGCACGTCATCTTATCTTTCTGCGCCATCTCATGCTGCTTGCGTGCGCGCTGTTTCTGCGCATCGGCATTCATGCCGTCGAAACTGTGGCAATTGCGGCACTCGCGCGAATCGGCGGCCTTCATGCGCTTCCACTCATGGCGTGCCAGTTCGAGACGCTTCGCCTCGAATTTCTCCGGCGTATCGATCGTACCCATGATCTTGCCCCAGACCTCCTGCGAAGCCTGGATCTTGCGCGCCATCTTGTGCGTCCAGTCCTTTGGTACGTGGCAATCCGAGCAGATTGCCCGCACGCCGGTGCGATTCGAGAAATGAATCGTCTTCTGGTATTCCTGATAGACGGTGTTCCTCATCTCATGGCACGAAATGCAGAACTCCAGCGTATTTGTGGCTTCCATGGTGGTGTTGAAGCCACCCCAGAACAGGATGCCGGCCACGAAGCCGAAACCCAGCAGTCCTATCAGCGAATACTTGGCGCTGGGCCTGCGCAGCCTCGCCCAGAATCCCTGGCGTCCGCCCAGTTGTGAGTCACTCATCCCCTTGTCCTCGTCGCGGCGTTAAACGAATTTCTGCTTTGTCGATTATTCTCTCCCTTGCAGCCACCCCCGGGGATCACCCGGGGGCGGCACAGGGGAGTCTTCTTAGTAGATGTCGTGCTGCGTGTTGTAGACGTTGAACTTGCCGGTCGGGGTGATCATCTTCGGATCGGTGATCACCTTCTTGACCTTCAGCGTGGCGTCGTCATACACGACGATGGCCGACTGGTCGGTCTTGCCGCCCCACAGCGAGATCCAGACTTCCTTGCCGTCGGCGCTGTACTCCGGATGCACCGCACGCTTGGTCGCCTTGGTCGGCGGCAGGCCGGAGTCCTTGGCCACGTTCAGCACGGCCTTGGGCTTCGAGAGATCGGCCATGTCCCATACCGCGACGGACTCGGCAAGATCCTTGTCCGGGTTCTGCGGTGCGTCGGCCCAGAAGTGCTGCGACTTGGGATGGGTCTTCACGAACAGGTTGCCCGGCACGTGCTTCATTTCCTGCACGACCTTCCAGTTGTACTCCTTGTACTTCGAGTGCTTCGGATCGTCCGATGGCGTCGAGATCAGCGTCACGACGTCGGCACCGAGGTGGCCCGTCGCCCAGACAGGCCCGAACTTCGGATGGACGAAGTTCGCACCCCGGCCCGGGTGGGGAATCTTGGCCGTGTCGATGAGCGCAGCAAGCTTGCCGGTCTTGGTGTCGACCGCCGCGATCTTGTTCGAGGCATTGGCCGCAACCAGGAAGTAGCGCTTTGACGCGTCCCAGCCGCCGTCATGCAGGAACTTGGCGGATTCGATGGTCGTCGTCTTAAGGTTCTTGATGTCGGAATAGTCGACCAGCAGGATTTGGCCGGTTTCCTTGATGTTGACAACCCATTCCGGCTTGATCTCGGACGACACGATCGAGGCCACGCGCGGCTCCGGATGGTACTCGCCGTCCACCGTCATGCCGCGGGTCGACACGACCTTGAGCGGCTTGAGCGTCTCGCCTTCCATGATTACGTACTGGGGCGGCCAGTAGGAACCGGCGATCGCGTACTTGTCGTCGAAGCCCTTGAACTTGGAGGTATCGACCGAGCGTGCGTCGAAGCCGACCTTCAGTTCGGCGACGACCGCGGGCTTCTCCATCCACAGATCGATCAGCGACAGGCGGCCGTCGCGGCCGATGACGTAGACATAGCGGCCGGATTTCGACAGGCGCGAGATGTGCACCGCGTAACCCGTCTTGACGATGCTGCGGATTTCCTTCGTGTCGCCGTCGATCAGCGCGACCTCGCCGGTGTCCCGCAGCGTGACCGAGAACATGTTCTTCAAGTTGAAGTTGTTCATCTGCTTGGTCGGACGCTGGGCCACCGGAATGATTTCCTTCCAGGAATCCATCGTGTCCTTGAAGCTGAACTCGGGCGGCACATCCGGCGTCGTCTGGATGTACTTCGCCATCAGAGCGATCTCTTCCTTCGACAGGATGTCGTCGAAGTTCACCATCCCGCCTTCGGTGCCGTAGGAGATGATCTTCTCCAGACGGCTTGCACCGAGCTTGAGCGTGCCACCTTCCTGAGTCTGCCCGTCAGGCAGCTTCTTCGTCCAGTGCGGCTCCAGGTTCTTGCCGGTCGCACCCTTGCGCAGCACGCCGTGACAGCCGGCGCAGCGCTCGAAGTAGATCTTTTTCGCCGCTGCCTTCTCGTCGTTGGTCAGCTTCGGCGCTTCCTGCGCGAAAGCGCTGCCCAAAGCCAGCGGCAGCGCCGCCATCATGAAAGCCTTGGTCAGCAATTTGCCATGCGATGCCATTTCACTCTCCCTAAGTAAGCTCTGACTGCGAACCCCAACTCACCACAGCGCGCACTTTCCGCTTGGAGCGAATACCCTTCCTTGACTCGGGTCAATTCCCTTCTCACCCCGAATCGATAGATTGCCGATCACGATTCCAGCCTGAGGTGGGGAACAAGATGGAGCCGGCAATTTCGATCGACGCGCTGCCCATTTCCGGCGAAGCGCCCCGCTGGTCCAGCCTGATTGCGCGGCTGCGCCAGCCCGAGCGGCGCCCTGCTGCCGCCATCCGCACGCCGCATTCGCATTCCCCGGCGGACGATGCACGTCAGCGAATTGCCGCGTCGAAACCGGACGGCAGGGTTTATCTGGTCGGCGCCGGACCCGGCGATCCAGACCTGCTCACAGTTCGTGCCGCGCGGCTGCTTTCGAGCGTCGATGTCGTCGTGTATGACCAACTGGTGGGCGACCGCGTGCTCGAACTGGTGCCAGCACAAACGCGCAAGATCTACGTCGGCAAGCGCGCCGGCAACCACGCCCTGCCGCAGGACCAGATCAACGCGCTGCTCGTGGCGCTCGGAAGCGAGGGTCTGCGCGTCGCGCGCCTGAAGGGCGGCGACCCGTTCATCTTCGGCCGCGGCGGCGAGGAACTCGAAGCATTGATCGAAGCCGGCATCGAGTTCGAGGTCGTACCCGGCGTCACCGCGGCAAGCGGCATGGCTGCCTATGCCGGCATCCCGCTCACCCACCGCGCGCATGCGCAAGCGTGCGTGTTCGTCACCGGCCACCTCAAGGACGGCACGGCCAACCTCGACTGGGAGGCCTTGGCGCGTCCCAACCAGACGCTCGTCATCTACATGGGCGTCGGCGGGCTCGGCATGATCTGCCGCGAACTGATTGCGCACGGCATGGCGCCGGACATGCCTGCGGCACTGGTCGAAAAGGCCACCTTGCCCGGGCAGCGCACCGTGGCGGGCACGCTCGCCACGCTGCCGCAGCGCGCCTTGGATGAAAACGTCCAGGCGCCAGCGCTGATCGTGGTCGGCAGCGTGGTGGAACTGCACCGGGACTTCGACTGGTTCGAGCGTCGCCCCGAAGCAAGATGCGCAGTATCGGCCTAACCAGCGCGATGGAAGGCGCGGTGCAACGCCGCGGCCGATTCTGCGACTGCCCGGTTCGCGTCGTCAAAGAACTTTCCGAGCGCGAAGAAGCCATGGATCATGCCCGCGTAGCATGAATAGGTGACATCGCCCCCGGCTTCGCGCATCCGTTCCGCATAGGCCAGCCCGTCGTCCACCAGCGGATCGTATTCCGCGGTCAACACCAGTGCGGGCGGCAAGCCGGCCAGGCCGGCGGCAAGCAGTGGCGAAGCACGCCAATCGGTACGCTGCGCCTCGCTGGCGAAGTAACAGTACTGGAAACGGCGTATCGAGGCCTGCGTCAGCAGGTAGCCCTCGGCGTAGAGCGTGTGCGACTGGCGCAATCCACGTTGGTCGGTCGCCGGATAGACCAGCAACTGGAAGCAGGGTTGCGGGCCGCCGCGTTCGCGCGCCATCAGGCAGGCCACCGCGGCGAGATTCCCCCCGGCGCTGTCGCCGCCGACGGCAATGCGGCCGGCATCGATCGCCAGTGTGCCTGCATGCTCGACGCACCACTGGAAGGCGAAATCGACATCCTCGACCGCCGCGGGAAACTTGTGCTCGGGCGCCAGCCGATAATCGACCGACATCACTGCGCAGCGCGCAAGGTTCGCGAGTTCGCGGCACAGCACGTCGTAGCTGGCCAGATCGCCGACCGTCCAGCCGCCGCCGTGGTACCAGACAAGCAAGGGCAGTGTCTCGACGTTGCCGGTGCCGGCGGCACGGTAATAGCGCGCACGAACCGATGGTCCGTCGGCGCGGTGCATCTCGATCTCCGTCGCCTCGGCAACCTGCGGCGCCTCGGGACGGAATCCGAAATGCATTTTCTGCGACTCGTGCCGCATCTGCTCGACCGTCAGTTCATGGAAAGGCGTCAGGCCGCGCCGGTGTACGCGGTCGAGCATGGCGAGCGACTGGGGATGGAGCGGCATGGGAAGGACGTGCCAGCGCCCGCGGGGCGCCGCAAGGATCAAAGGTCGAGCGTCTGGTTGCGCTGGTAGAGGCTCAGCACTTTCGGCACGTAACGCTGCGTCTCGCGATACGGCGGAACGGCGTTGCCGTTGCGTATGACCGACTGCGGGCCCGCATTGTAGGCGGCCACCGCCATCGTCAGGTCGTTGTTGAACATCGCGAGCAGGTCGCGCAGGTAGCGTGCTCCGCCGGCAATATTGGCAGCCGGGTCGCGCGAGTCGGCGACGCCGTACTGGCGCGCCGTCGTCGGCATCAACTGCATCAGGCCGACGGCGCCCTTGGGCGACACCGCGTTCGGGTTGTAATTCGACTCGGCCTCGATCACCGCATGCAGCAGCGCACCGGGCACGCCATGTTCCTGCGCGAGCGCCGAAATCACCTGCCCGTAGCGTTCGCGCCCTTTACTGTTGGTCGCGCCGCGAACCGGCTCGTTGCGCGCTGCGATGCGTTCCACCGGCTCGACCAAGATGCGCTCGAAGCGTGGATCGACCGGCAGATTGGTGAGGTTGACCACGCCCGCTTCGTCGATCCGCATGTAGATGTCGCCCCACGATGCCGAGGCGCACAGCAGCGCGGCAGCGCCGAGCGCGCAGATGGCGCTGTGACGCTTGCTGCCCGACAGACGTGGTTTTCGGGTGAGGCTCATCGTATTGCGTGCGTGTTCCGGCCGGAATTCGGTTTCCGCGGCGGGGCACTCGAATCGGGCGCGGCCCGCTCTGCGTGTAAAATCCGTCGCGGCTTCACGGCGCCTGCGGCTTGAAGCCGCCGCACGACCTGCCATCAACTGGTGCCGGGAGGGGGACTCGAACCCCCACAGTGTCACCACCGGCGGATTTTGAGTCCGCTGCGTCTACCGATTCCGCCATCCCGGCTGGATGACCATGCCGGCAGAGCCGGCGCCTCGAGAGGGCGCATTATCCATCAAGCAGCGACGCCCCACAAGAAAATGCACTTCACGCTCGACGATTTCGACTATCCCCTTCCGCCCGACCTGATCGCCCAACAGCCGCTCGCCGAGCGCACCGCGAGCCGGCTTCTTGTGGTGCGGGATGGCGGCACGACCGGCCTCGACGACCGGCGCTTCACCGACCTGCCGCAACTGGTTCGCACTGGCGACCTGCTGGTGTTCAACGACACGCGCGTGCTGCATGCGCGCCTGTTCGGCCGCAAGGAAAGCGGCGGCCAGGTCGAAGTGCTGATCGAGCGAGCGATCGGGCCGCACGAGGCGCTGGCGCAACTGCGCGCGAGCAAGCCGCCGAAACCCGGTGCCGTCATCCGCATGGCCGATGCGTTCGACATCACGGTGCTCGGCCGCGAGGGCGAGTTCTACCGCCTGGCCTTTCCGCACGACGAGGAGCTGATCGAACTGATCGAGCGCCACGGCAAGTTGCCGCTGCCGCCCTACATCCAGCGCACGCCGGGGGACGACGACGAATCGCGCTACCAGACGGTGTTCGCACGCCACCCCGGCTCGGTCGCCGCGCCGACCGCCGGCCTGCATTTCGACGACGCCGTGCTGGCGCAACTGCAGTCGCGCGGCGCCGAATTCGCCTACGTCACGCTGCATGTCGGTGCCGGCACCTTTCAGCCGGTGCGCGTGGCCAACCTCGCCGCGCATCGCATGCACCGCGAGCACTACTGGATTCCGCCGGCCACAGCCGACGCCGTGGCCGCGACGCGCGCGAGAGGCGGCCGCGTCATTGCCGTCGGCACCACCTCGCTGCGCGCGCTCGAAGGCGCGGCGCAGGCGCACGAGGGCAATCTGACAGCCTGCGAGGGCGAAACCGAACTGTTCATCCTGCCCGGCTTCGACTTCAAGGTGGCCGATTGCCTGGTCACCAACTTCCACCTGCCGAAGTCGACGCTGTTGATGCTGGTGTCGGCCTTTGCAGGATTCGCTACCATGCGTGCGGCGTATGCCCACGCGGTGGCGCAGCGTTACCGCTTCTTCAGCTACGGCGACGCGATGTTACTGACGAGGTCTGCCCCTTGAAATTCGATCTGCTCGGCTCTGCCGCCGCGGCCCGCCGCGGCCGCCTCACGCTGGCCCACGGCACGGTGGACACGCCTGCCTTCATGCCTGTCGGCACCTACGGCACGGTCAAGGCCGTGACGCCGCGCGATATCGTCGACATCGGCGCACAAATCGTGCTCGGCAACACGTTCCACCTGTGGCTGCGGCCGGGCTTGGACGTGATCGAGCGCTTCGGCGGCCTGCACCGCTTCATGGGCTGGGACGGGCCGATCCTCACCGACTCGGGCGGCTTCCAGGTGTTTTCGCTCGGCGCGCTGCGCAAGATCAGCGAGGAAGGGGTCACCTTCGCCTCGCCGGTCAATGGCGACAAGCTATTCCTCACGCCCGAGGAATCGATGCGCATCCAGAAGGTGCTGAACTCGGACATCGTGATGATCTTCGACGAATGCACGCCCTACCCTGCCACGCACGCCGAGGCGGCCGACTCGATGCGTCTGTCGCTGCGCTGGGCGCGGCGTTCGCGCGACGAATTCGAGAAGGTCGGCAATAGCAACGCGCTGTTCGGTATCGTACAGGGCGGCATGTACGAAGATCTGCGCGACGAGTCGCTCGCCGGCCTCGCCGGCATCGGCTTCCACGGCTACGCCATCGGCGGCCTCTCGGTCGGCGAGCCGAAGGACGACATGATGCGCATCCTAGCCCATACCGCACCGCGCCTGCCGGCCGAGCGGCCACGCTACCTGATGGGCGTCGGCACGCCGGAGGACATCGTGCATGCGGTGAGCCACGGCATCGACATGTTCGACTGCGTGATGCCGACGCGCAACGCGCGCAACGGCTGGCTGTTCACACGCTTCGGCGACATCAAGATCCGCAACGCGAAACACAAGGACGACCCGCGCCCGCTCGACGAAACCTGCGCCTGCTATACCTGCCGCCACTTCTCGCGCGCCTACCTGCACCACCTGACGCGGGTGAAGGAGATCCTCGGCGCGCAGCTCGCCACGATCCACAACCTGCACTACTACCAGCAACTGATGCGCGAACTGCGCGGCGCAATCGACGGCGGACACTTCGACCGCACGGTGGCGCAGTTCCACGTCGAGCGCGCGACCGAAAAGCGCGGCTGACAAGCAACCGACCGGAGACAGCATGAACCCGCGTTCCACCATTTCGACAACCGCCGCCATGCGCCTGGCAGTTCTCGCAATCGCGCTGACCCTGGGCGGTTGTGCCGTACCGCCCCGGCCGCCGGCGGACGCCGGCACGCCTGGGCAAGCCGCTCGGCCCGCCTCCGCACCGGCCGCCGAGGCGCCGAACGCGTCGCAAGCGGAAGAGCCGGCGATCCCGGAACAGCGCAACCACACACCTTTCGGCATGGTTCTGCTGACTGCCGAAGACCGCTACGGCGAGTATTTCTCGGTGTCGACCAAGATCAGCTTCGCGTTCGATGCGCGCGGCGTCCTCAAGCTTGCGGACACGCACGAACCGGTCATCGGCGCAGATGACGATCCGAAGGACGACCACACCTGCACCGACAAGGGCGGCGGCTACAACCAGCGCACCACGTGGTTTCCCGATACCGCAATCTTCCTTCGGGGCGGCGCCTTGCAGGCCGTCGAACTGGCCGGCGGCAAGCGTGCGACGCAACTGCCGCTGTCGGCCGACGAGGAAACGATGATGGTGATCGGGCAGGCGGCACGCGAGGTCGAGTACGCGTGGACACCCTGCGTCGGCCGCCATCGCGTGGACAAGGGGCACCGCCTCGACGGATTCCTGCCGCGCGGCGCCGCGCTGGCGGTGAAGCCGGTGCGCGGCGCGGCGATCAAGCTGCGCATGCCCGAGGGCGTGGTGCCGCACCTGCTGCTGCGCTACCAGCAAGGCGCGATGATCCCGGTGCCGATGCGCCCCGTGCTCGCGACGGTGGACGTCGAGGCGAGACGCTTGGTGGTGCAGTACCAGGCCACGTTCCCCGTGCGGCCGGCGCTGCGCGTGGTGGAACTGCGCGCCGTCTTGCCGGAGGGCAAACCCTCGGCCGGCGAGACGCCGCAGCGCTACCGCGAACGCACCGATGCGCTGCTGAACGACCTGCGCGGCTGCGCGGCGCCGACCCGGCCGATGGAGCCCTGCGCAACGCCGACGCGGCGCCCGGATCGGCGCATTTTCAGCCAGTAGCACCGCTTATGACGCTCCGGAGAGGCTCATGGATCGGCGTTCTCCGGGCACCCAACCCCGCAAGGCTCCCACCATGCGCCTTCGCAAGGCGGCAGGCCGCGGATCGCCTGTCCATGCGCCCTGCAGCCATGCCGGCCGGCAGCATCGCGCACCCGGCCGAGCAGCGCCTGGCGGGTCGCGGTACAAGCGGCCGCCGACTGCGAACTGGTACAATGCGCGGTTACGAAAAAACCGTCTCTGGAGACCTCATGCTGATTTCGAATGCCTGGGCGCAAGCCCCTGCCGCCTCCGACCCAACCGGCGGCCTGATGGGCATGCTGCCCATCCTGCTGATGTTCGTCGTGCTCTACTTCCTGATGATCCGCCCGCAGATGAAGCGCGCCAAGGAACACAAAACCATGGTCGACGCGCTGTCCAAGGGCGACGAAGTCGTCACCCAGGGCGGCATGGCCGGCAAGATCATCAAGGTCGGCGACGCCTACGTGCAGCTCGAGATCGCGCCGAACGTCGAGATCGCCGTGCAGAAGCAGGCCGTGGCCACGCTGCTGCCCAAGGGCACCCTGAAAGCCATCTGAGCCGCGACGGCGGACGCACGAAACGCCCGCGCCTCCGCCGATAGCGCCCGCCCCAGTCCCCTCATCTCCCGCCGCTTATGAATCGCTATCCGATCTGGGTCTATGTGACCGTCGCCGTCGCCCTGCTGCTCGGCGCCATTTATACCCTGCCGAACTTTTTCGGCGAGGTGCCTGCGGTGCAGGTGTCCAGCGCCAAGGCCACGATCAAGGTCGATGGCAAGGTGATGGATCGCGTCGAGGGCGCGCTCAAGGCTGCCAGCCTCGCGCCGACCGCCGTCACGCTCGACGCCACCAGCGTGCGCGCGCGCTTCACCAGCACCGATGACCAGCTCAAGGCACGCGATACCATCGAGAAGGCGCTCAACCCGGACCCGACCGACCCGACCTACGTCGTCGCCCTGAACCTGCTGTCGGCCACGCCGCAATGGCTGCAGAGCGTGCATGCGCTGCCGATGTACCTCGGCCTCGACCTGCGCGGCGGCGTGCACTTCCTGCTCCAGGTAGACATGAAGGGCGCGCTGACCAAGCGCCTCGACTCGATGTCGGCCGACCTGCGTACCCTGCTGCGCGACAAGAACATCCGCCATGCCGGCATCACGCGGGACGGCAACACGATCGTCATCAAGTTCCGCGAGGCCGACACGCGCGACAAGGCGAAAAACGCGATCGCCGACGCGAATGCCGATCTCACGCTGCAGGAACGCCAGGACGGCGCCGACCTCGCGCTCGTCGGCACGCTCGGCCCGCTGGCACAGAACAAGATCCAGGAATTCGCGATCAAGCAGAACATCACCACGCTGCACAACCGCATCAACGAACTCGGCGTGGCCGAACCGGTGATCCAGCAGCAGGGCACCGATCGCATCGTCGTGCAGCTGCCGGGCGTGCAGGACACCGCCAAGGCGAAGGACATCCTCGGCCGCACCGCGACGCTGGAAATCCGCATGGTCGACGACACGCCGGGCGGCCTCGAAGCGGCGATGCAGGGCCAGGCGCCGTTCGGCACCGAACTCTACAAGGAGCGCGGCGGCGTGCCGCTGCTGGTGAAGAAGCAGGTCGTGCTGACCGGCGACCGCCTGACCGATGCGCAGCCCGGCTTCGCCTCGGACACGCAGGAGCCGGCGGTGCATCTCACGCTCGATTCCGCCGGCGCGCGCATCTTCAAGGACGTGACGCGCGACAACGTCGGCAAGCGCATGGCGATCCTGCTGATCGAGAAGGGCAAGGGCGAAGTCGTCACCGCCCCGGTGATCCGCACCGAGATCGCCGGCGGACGCGTGCAGATCTCCGGACGCATGACCACCACCGAGGCCAACGACACCGCGCTGCTGCTGCGCGCCGGCTCGCTCGCCGCGCCGATGGAAATCGTCGAGGAACGCACCATCGGCCCCTCGCTCGGCGCCGAGAACATCAAGAAGGGCTTCGACTCCACGATGTGGGGTTTCGCGATGATCGCGGTGTTCATGATCGCCTACTACCTGATGTTCGGCATGATCTCGGTGATCGCGCTGGCAGCGAACCTGATGTTCCTGGTTGCGTTGCTCTCGCTGCTGCAGGCGACGCTGACCTTGCCTGGCATCGCCGCCATCGCGCTGACGCTGGGCATGGCGATCGACGCCAACGTGCTGATCAACGAGCGCGTGCGCGAAGAGCTGCGCAACGGTGCCAGCCCGCAGGCCGCCATCGCCGCCGGCTACGAGCGCGCCTTCGCGACCATTCTCGACTCGAACGTCACCACGCTGATCGCCGGCCTCGCGCTGCTGATCTTCGGCTCGGGCGCGGTGCGCGGCTTCGCGGTGGTGCATTGCCTCGGCATCATGACCTCGATGTTCAGCGCCGTGGTCGTCTCGCGTTCGCTGGTGAACCTGATCTACGGGCGCCAGCGCAAGCTCGACAAGGTTTCCATCGGCCAGGTGTGGAAGCCGGGCAACCAATGACCGCCATCGCGTAACCACACCACGCCCGCCGAACGTCAACCGACACGGAACAGAAAATGGAATTCTTCCGCATCCGCAAAGACATCCCGTTCATGAAGCATGCGCTGGTCTTCAACGTCATATCGTTGCTGACCTTCCTGGTCGCGGTGTTCTTCCTCGCCACGCGCGGCCTGCACTTCTCGGTCGAGTTCACCGGCGGCACGCTGATCGAGGTTGCCTACCCCGAAGCGGCCGACGTTGCCAAGGTGCGCGAAGGCCTCACCCGCGACGGCTTCACCGACGTCCAGGTGCAGAACTTCGGCAGCTCGAAGGACCTGCTGATCCGCCTGCCGCTGCAGAAGGAAAGCGACTCCGCCCGCGTCAGCGAAAAGGTCAAGGCCTCGCTGCAGGCCGTCGGCGGCAAGCCGGAAGTGCGCCGCGTCGAGTTCGTCGGCCCGCAGGTCGGCAAGGAACTGGCGACCGACGGCGCGATGGCGCTGCTGATGGTGGTCATGGGCATCATGATCTACCTGGCGTTCCGGTTCGAGTGGCGCTTTGCCGTCAGCGCGATCATCGCCAACCTCCACGACGTGATCATCATCCTCGGCTTCTTCGCCTTCTTCCAGTGGGAGTTCTCGCTGCCGGTGCTGGCGGCGGTGCTGGCGGTCTTGGGCTATTCGGTGAACGAATCGGTGATCGTGTTCGACCGGGTGCGCGAAACCTTCAAGAAGAAGCGCGGCCTCTCCACGCCCGAAGTGATCAACCATGCGATCACCAGCACCATCTCGCGCACCATCATCACCCACGGCTCGACGCAAATGATGGTGCTGTCGATGCTGATCTTCGGTGGCGAGACATTGTTCTACTTCGCGCTCGCGCTCACCATCGGCATCCTGTTCGGCATCTATTCGTCGGTGCTGGTCGCCAGCCCGCTGGTGATGTGGCTCGGCGTCTCGCGCGAGCAGTTCATCAAGCCGCAGGTGAAGAAGGAAGAAGCGGTCGTCTGATCGCACCGGATCGCTCCGCGCAAACGCCCCGCGATGCGGGGCGTTTTGTTTGCCGGCCGGCGGCGCACGGCTGGAATGATTCCCCGGCGGCGCCTGTTATGCTTTTCGTGTCCCCCCAGCCGGAATCGCCACATGCCCGCGCCAGATCCGTCCGAAACCCGCCCCACCCGCGTCTGGGACCTGCCGACGCGCCTGTTCCACTGGTCGCTGGTCGTGCTGGTGGTGTTCAACGGCATCACCGGCCGGTTCGCCGCCGACCTCGGCTCGGACTGGATGGCGCGCCACCTGCTGTCCGGCTACGCGATCCTGGCGCTGATCCTGTTCCGCCTCGTCTGGGGCTTCGTCGGCAACCGGCACGCGCGCTTCGCCGGATTCGTGCGCGGACCGCGTGCAGTGCTCGCCTATCTCGCCGCACTGCGCGGACGCGCCGCCGCGGTAACCCACGCGGGCCACAACCCGCTCGGCGGATGGTCGGTAATGGCCATGCTCGCCGCATTGACGGTGCAGGTCGGCAGCGGCCTGTTCCTGTCCGACGAGGATTACGGCGTCGAGGCGCCGCTGGCGAAACACGTCGCCAACAAGACCATCGACCTGATGGGCAGCGTGCACGAGGCCGCGTTCTGGGCGCTTCTCGCGCTCGTGGCGACACACCTCGCCGCGATCGCGTTCTACCGCGTCGCGAAAAAGGAGAACCTCGTGCGCCCGATGCTTACGGGCGACAAAGCGCTTGCCGGCGTGGAGGCGGCGCGCGGCGGCCCGGCCTGGCTGGGCGCGCTGGTGTTTGCGCTGGCCGGTTGCGCGGTGTGGTACCTGGTCAATCGGATCTGAAACCGGTCGGCCTGGAAGGCGCATGCAATGGCGCTCCCGGGCCATGCACTGCCGGGCGGCGCATGGATTAAAGGCTCCAGGCGTCACGGGCTGGAGAGCGCCTGTCCAGGCGCCTCCCAGCCCTGCCCTTCTCCAACGGTCAGTTGCGGAATTCCTTCTCGCGGTAATCGTCGTGGCAACCCTTGCAGGTCTTGCCGACTTCGCCGGCAGCAGCCTTCAGTGTGGCGAGATCGCCGGCTGCAGCGGGCAGCTTCTTCACTTCGGCCTGCATCTTCTCGTACGCGGCCTTGAACTTCTCCGGCTCACTCCAGACCTTCTCGCTCGCCTTGGTCGGCGCGCCCTTGTCGAGGCCCGGTCCGAACAGCGGTCCGGGCAGGGTGGACAGGGTATCCACGAGACCGGCGGCCTTGACGGCGGCATCCTTGTTATAGGGCACGTCGCCCTTCGCCATGCCCGCGAGCATGCCGAACTGGCGACCCATCACGTTCATGATCGACTGGCGGTAGCGGATCTGGTCTTCGGGCTTGGGGCCCTGCTGCGCGAAAGCGGTGGACGTGGCGGCCGTCGTGGCAACGGCGCAGAGGGCAAGCGTGGCAAGGCGAAGCTTCATCGGATTCTCCCGGGTTGTTGGTCATTCGGCAGCGCCTGCGCGCGGCCGCATTCCATGAACACCGCGGGCCGCGCGTTTATTCCACGCGGATCGGACGAACTGCGGGAGGTTTCGACTCAGGTCGCGAAAACGTGCTTGACGCGCAGCGTGCGCCCTTCCTCGATCAGATTGAGCAGCCGGTCGATGTTCGGGTGCTTGCCGGGATTGGCGCGCGCATCTGCGGTGTGCTCGGCGTAGAGTTCGAGCCCCTTGTTCGCCGCCTGCGGCGTGATCGCGCCGAAGGTCAGCGCGAGATGGTTGTAGACGGTGAGCGAGCCGACCTGCCCCGGCTTGTGCTCGACGGTGGCGACGACCTCGTCGCTGTCCTTTTCCAGCAGTTGCAGCGCGGCGAGGTGCGACACGCCGGGCAGATGCTTGATGTTGTCGGCAAATGCGCTCTTGCCCGCCGGCTTGGCCGGCGCCTGGTCGATTGCCGTTTCGGCTGGCGGGTCCGTCGCCGGATTCGTTGCCGGATTCGCCGCCTGGTCCATTGGATGGTTCATGTCGTCGCTGCCTCGCCGTCAGATGCGCCGGGCCAGTTCGACCGCCTTGCCGAGATAGCTGGCAGGCGTCATGTCGAGCAGGCGCGTGCGCTCGGTGGCAGGAATCGCCAGCTTGCCGATGAAGGCATGCAGGGCCTCGCGCGTGATGCCCTTGCCGCGCGTCAGATCCTTGAGCTGTTCGTAGGGATTCGGCACCGCGTAGCGGCGCATGACCGTCTGGATCGGCTCGGCCAGCACTTCCCAGGCGTTGTCCAGGTCGGCGGCCAGCCGCGCACGGTCGGCCTCCAGCTTGCCCAGGCCGCGCAGCGCCGAATCCAGCGCCAGCAGCGTATGGCCAAACGCCACGCCCATGTTTCGCAGGACGGTGGAATCGGTCAGGTCGCGCTGCATGCGCGACACCGGCAGCTTGTCCGACAGGTGGCGCAGCACCGCGTTGGCGAGGCCGAGGTTGCCTTCGGCATTCTCGAAGTCGATCGGGTTCACCTTGTGCGGCATGGTCGAGCTGCCGATCTCGCCTTCCTTGAGCTTCTGCTTGAAGTAGCCGAGCGAGACGTACAGCCAGATGTCGCGGCAGGCGTCGAGCAGCACCGTATTGGCGCGGGCGACGGCGTCGTACAGCTCGGCCATCGCATCGTGCGGCTCGATCTGGATCGTGTAGGGATTGAACGCCAGGCCGAGCGACTCGACGAACTGCTTCGCGAAAGCCTCCCAGTCGAAATCGGGGTAGGCGGAGAAATGCGCGTTGTAGTTGCCGACCGCCCCGTTGAACTTGGCCAGCAGTTCGACCCCGGCGATGCGGCTGCGCGCGCGCAGCAGGCGCGCGGCGACGTTGGCCATCTCCTTGCCGAGCGTGGTCGGGCTGGCCGGCTGGCCGTGGGTGCGCGACAGCATCGGCGCATCCGCAAGATCGTGGGCCAGTTCGCGCAGGCGCTCGATCACCTTGTCCAGCGCCGGCAGCAGGACGTCGGCGCGCGCCTCCGACAGCATCAGCGCGTGCGAGGTGTTGTTGATGTCTTCCGAGGTGCAGGCGAAGTGGATGAACTCCGAGACGCGCATCACCTCGCCGTTGTGGCCGAGGCGCTCCTTGAGCCAGTACTCCATCGCCTTGACGTCGTGGTTGGTGCGCGCTTCGATCGCCTTCACCTGATCGGCATCGACCACCGAAAAGTTGGCGACCACTTCGGCCAGCTCGTCGCGCGTCGAGGGCGAGAACTCGGGGATTTCCTGCAGGCCGGGCGCCTGCGCCAGTGCCTGCAGCCAGGCGATCTCGACGCGGATGCGGTTGCGGATCAGTCCGTACTCCGAAAAGTGCGTGCGCAGCGCGGCGACTTTGTCCTGATAACGACCGTCGAGCGGGGAAAGTGCGGTAAGCGGAGAGAATTCCATCTGGGAAGGCCAGCCGTACGGAAAGCCTGCGATTTTAGCATGCGCCCCAAGCGGCCCGCTGCCCGCATCGATGCCGGGCTGCGGGCGCCGGGTCCGGGTCCAGCGGGTCTTCCCCGTCTCGCCACGCCTGGGCGCTGACCGACGCGACGACGGCTGGCCGGCGAAACGATCGCCGGACGCACCCCCAACCGGCCCTCACCCCACCGGCAGCGACCCGCCTTCGTTCACGACAAAACCCGGACACACATTGACTAGGCCGCGCCGCATGGTGTTGTTTTCCGTAAACGGAATCGTTATCATTTGCGCTACTTCTCATTCAATCTGAACGGGTGCACCCATGATTCCGATGCTGGTCATGACCTTCCGCGAGGGCATCGAGTCCTTCCTGATTGTCGCGGTCACCCTCGCCTATCTGCGCAAAACCGGCCGCGACGCGCTGGTTCCGGCAGCGTGGTGGGGCGCCGCGGCCGCCTTCGCAGCGAGCGCGGGCGCCGGCTGGCTTTTTGCCCAGGCGGAAAACCAGCCGGTCTGGGAGGGGACGCTCGCGCTGGTCGCCGCCCTGCTGGTCGGTTCGATGGTCGTCTATATGCTGCGCGCAGCGCCGCACATTTCCGGCGAGATCCGCGCACGCCTGGACAGACACGCGGCACGCGAGGGCTTCGCGGCCCGGCTCGGCGTATTCGCCTTCGTGTTGCTGATGATCACGCGCGAAGGCATGGAACTCGCGCTGATCGCCGGTTCATTGGCGACGCAGACCGGCGCTGGCGACATGCTGGCCGGGGCGCTCGCCGGCATCGCTGCGGCCATCGCGTTGGCTTGGGCCTGGCAGCGCTACGGCCGGCGTGTCGATCTGGGCCGCTTCTTCAAGGTGACGGCGATCTACCTGCTGCTGTTTGTCGCCCAGCTGCTGTTCCATGCCTTCCACGAATTCACCGAAACCGGCCTGCTGCCGATCGACAACACGTACTGGCACCTCGCCACCGAGCCCTGGTCGCCCGAGGGGCAGTACGGCATCTACGTCACCGTCGCCATGCTCGCCATTCCGCTGGCGTGGCTCGCCCTCTCGTTCCTGCGCACGAAGCCGGCGCCCCGCACCGCAACGGCACGCGTCGCCTGATTTCCACGACCCCACCCACAATCAAGGGAGAACAAGTAGTGAAGACCCGCCACCACCGCCTGAAACGCCGGCCCCCGGCGTCCGTCGACAGCAGATCGGCACCGGCACCCGGGGAAAGCGATTTGCGCCTGCAAGTCACGCCGGCGCAGCTTCCGCTGCTGCCGCTCGGCGCCATGCTGTGCGGCATCGCGCTGATGCCGGCATCGGCAATCGCCGACACGCAGGACAAGGAGGCGCGCGAAACCACGCTGCAGACAATCAACGTCAAGGATGCCCGCGACGCACAGGACAACGGCTACCAGGGCGGCACGACGCGTGTCGGCAAGATCAAGCAGTTGCCCAAGGACATCCCGCAGGCCATCACCATCGTGCCCGAGGCGCTGATCCTCGACACAAATTCCGACACGCTGAAGAGCGCGCTGCGCAACGTCGCCGGCCTGACCTACAACGCCGGTGAAGGCGGCCGCATCGGCGACAACTTCAACCTGCGCGGCTTCTATACATTCGGCGACCTCTACCTCGACGGCATCCGCGACGTCGCGCAGTACAACCGAGAGACCTTCTATGTCGACCAGATCGACGTGCTGCGCGGCTCGGCCGCGATGCTGTTCGGCCGCGGCCAGGCCGGCGGCGTGATCAACCAGGTGCTCAAGTCGCCGATGACGGTCGACAAATCGCGCGCCAGCGTGACCGTCGGCACCGACCAGTACGCGCGCGGCACGGTCGACGTGAACAAGGTGATCGGCGAGAACATGGCGCTGCGCGTCGCCGGCATGTACACCGATGCCGGCAGCACGCGCGACGAAGTCGAGACCAACCGCCGCGGCATCCTGCCCAGCATCAGCTGGGGCATCGGCACGCGCGACGAGGTGAACCTCTCCTACCTCTACCTCGACACCCACAACATTCCCGATTACGGCATTCCGTTCTACCGGAACCGCCCGGTCAAGGTGCCGGCCGATACCTTCTACGGCACCGAGAAGGACTACGAGGACAACATCACCAAGATCGCCACCGCGACCTACACACACCGCTTCTCACCGGTGACCGAGATCCGCACCGTGCTGCGCGCCGCCGACTACGAGCGCGACCTCTGGGTCTCGGTGCCGCGCCTGGCCGCCGGCGCGACCGACGCGACCATCGCCAACGGCAGCGCGATCGTCAACCGCAACCGCTCCGCGCGCGGCAGCGAGGAGCACACCATCACCAGCCAGACCGATTTCACGACAATGTTCGCCACCGGATCGCTCAGGCACGAAGCACTGGCCGGCGTCGAGCTGCTGCGCGAGCGCGCGGGCCGCTGGAACTACACCACCAGCGCCGGCAGCGCGCCGCCGACCACGTTGCGCAACCCCGACAACGATCCGCTGCTCCCGGCCGGCTACGGCGGGCAGATCCGTTCCGGCATCGTCAAGTACGAGGGCGACTCGATCGGTCTCTACGCGCAGGACACGATCGAATTCCTGCCGGGCTGGAAGCTCCTCGGCGGCGCACGGCGTGACAAGCTCGACGCCGACTACACCAGCGGCGCCAAGGTCGACTTCAGCGAATGGAGCTGGCGCGCCGGCCTGATGTACCAGCCGTGGGACACGCATTCCTACTACCTCGGCTTCTCCGACTCATTCAACCCGACCGCCGACCTCTACCAGCTCACGCAAGCGAACAGCCGCACCCCGGCCGAGCGCAGCCGCACCCTGGAAGCCGGTGCCAAGTGGGAACTGTTCGACGGCGACCTCTCGCTGCGCGCCGCGCTCTACCGCGCGCAGAAGTTCTACGAACGCAACACCGACCTCGAGCAGGCCAACGTCGCGCTGCTGTCCAAGAAGCGCCATACCGACGGTATCGAGTTCGAGGCGGCCGGCCGCATCACCAGCCGCTGGGAAGTGTTCGGCGGCGTCGCCTTCATGGACGCCAGGATCGACGACCAGATGCCAGGCACACTGCTCGGCACCTTCGCCGATGTCTCGGGCGGCAACTACGCCGCCGGCCAGGCCGCGAATGCCAGCCGGCTCGTCTATCAGGGCAAGTACAACCCGTACACCGAAGGCCAGCGCCCGCGCAACGCGCCGGCCTACACCTTCAACCTGTGGACCACCTACAAGGTGTTCGACAACTGGAAGGTCGGCCTCGGCGCCGAGGGCAAAGGCGAGCGCGCGGCCTACGGCATCGGCACCTGCGACACGGCAACGCGCAACGCCACGACCGGCTTGTGGACCTTCAACCCCTGCACGAAGCCATCCATCAACAAGGCGCCGAGCTATGTGCGCTGGGACGCCATGGTCGCTTACGAGCAGCCGAGATACACCGTCCGGCTCAACGTGCTGAACCTCGCGGACAAGTACTACTACGACGCGCTGTACGAGAACGGCGCTCACGTCGTACCCGGCACCGAGCGTGCGTACCAGCTCACCATGGACTACAAGTTCTAGCCGGCTCCCGGGATCGTGTCGTGGCGCCGCGCCACGACACGATCCCGCGCCAGCGAGTCCAAGTTCAGCCAGCCACCGACCGGAGTCCCGCATGCTGCTGCAGATACCCGACGTATTCACGCCCGACGAACTCGCGCGCTGCCGTTCGCTCGTCGAATCGGCCGAGTGGGCCGACGGCAACATCACCGCCGGCACGCAATCGGCCAAGGCGAAGAACAACCGCCAGTTGCCCGAGGACGGCGAGGCCGCGCGCGCCGCGCGAACGCTGGTACTCGACGCGCTGTCACGCAGCGCGCTGTTCTTCACCGCCGCACTGCCGCGCAAGATCTATCCGCCGCTGTTCAACCGCTACGGCGGCGAAGCCAACGCCTTCGGCAACCACATCGACAACGCCGTGCGCACCCACGCCGCCAGCGGCACCCACGTGCGCACCGATCTCTCTGCCACGCTGTTCCTCGCCGGGCCAGATGAATACGACGGTGGCGAACTGGTGATCGAAGACACCTTCGGCACCCAATCCGTCAAGCTGCCGGCCGGCCACATGATCCTCTACCCCTCGTCGAGCGTGCATCGCGTCGAGCCGGTGACGCGCGGCGTGCGCATCGCCTCGTTCTTCTGGATCCAGAGCATGGTGCGCGAAGACGAGCGCCGCCGCATGCTGTTCGACCTCGACATGGCCATCCTCGCGCTGCGCGAAAAGCACGGCGACACCGCCGAGAGCGTCAGGCTCACGGGCTGCTATCACAACCTGATGCGCATGTGGGCCGACACGTGAATGCGCCGCTGCCCCGTGCCGGCCTCGCCATCGCCACGCCGGCGCACACGCGTTCCAGGCGGCGCGGCAGCCCGCTGCCGGCCGGCGTCACGCGGCGCGAGATCGCGCTCGCCCTGCTGGCGATCGCCACGCTCCACGTGATCGTCATCGCCGCGCTGGTGCGCGCCGGCATCATCGAGACGCCGCAGGTGGTGCAGATCATCCAGGCCGCACTGGTGCAGCCGCCGGCGCCGGAGGAACCGAAGCCGCCGACCGAACTGCCGAAGCCGCCGCAGCCACGCAAGACCGTGCAGCCAGCGCCGCAACCGCCCAAACCCGTGCCGGTACTGGCCGCCGCGCCTGCACCGAACGACACGCCGGTTGCCGTCGCGCCGCCACCCGATCCCAAACCGGATTTGCCGCCCGTCGCCGCCCCGCCCGCGCCGCCGGCCCCGCCGATTCAGGCCGCAACGCCGTCGCCGGTGGCGCCGCCGCGCTTCGACGCCGACTATCTCGACAACCCGACGCCGGCCTATCCGTCGATGGCGCGGCGAATGGGCGAGGAAGGCAAGGTCGTGCTGCGCGTGTTCGTCGAAGCGAGCGGCAAGCCTTCGAAGATCGAGGTGCGCACCAGCAGCGGCTCGACGCGCCTCGACGACGCCGCCAGCGCCGCCGTGTGGAACTGGAAATTCGTGCCCGCTCGGCGCGGCGAAGAGAACGTCGCCGCCTGGGTGCTGGTGCCGATCAGCTTTTCGCTCCGCAACGCCTGAGCGCGCAGCCCACGATTTCCAACAAGACTTTCCGACTGAATTTTCGCAAGGACCACCGCCATGAACGAATCCCTCGGCCTCGCCCACTTTCTCGCCAACGCCGATCCGGTCGCCCGCACGCTGCTCGCCATCCTGTGCGCCGCCTCGATCGGCACCTGGTTCCTGATCGTCATCAAGGGCGTGCAGAACTGGCGCCAGTCGCGCAACGCGCGCGGCTTCCTCGATCGCTTCTGGCGCGCGACCTCGCTCGGCGAGATTGCCAGCGGCATGAGCAGCCTCGGCGTCACCGACCACTACTCGCACCTGGTGCATCACGGCTTCAGCGCGGTCGAAGCATTGCGGGGCGACCGTCCCGCCAGCGCGCGCGGCCTGATCGCCAGCGGCTCGCCGGACGACTTCCTCACCCGCTCGCTCAAGCGCGCGATCGACCAGACGCGCACCCGTCTCGACTACGGCCAGACCTTCCTTGCCTCGGTCGCGTCGAGTGCGCCCTTCGTCGGCCTGTTCGGCACCGTGTGGGGCATCTACCACGCGCTGATCGCGATCGGCATCTCCGGCCAGGGCACGCTGGACAAGGTCGCCGGCCCGGTCGGCGAGGCGCTGATCATGACCGGCATCGGCCTCGCCGTCGCAATTCCCGCCGCGCTCGCCTACAACTTCTTCGCGCGCGCCACGCGCAACACGCTGGCCGAACTCTCGAGCTTCGCGCACGACGTGTTCGCGTTGCTCTCCACCGGCGTCAAGACCGATCCGCTGCTGGCCGATCCCAAGGCGACCGGCGAGCGCGTGTACTCGATGTTCCAGGACGGCCGCATGGCCGCCGCACGCTGAGGGTGGCCCGCATGGCATTCGCGAACTTCGAACAGGACGAGAGCGCCCCGCTGGCCGAGATCAACATGGTGCCGATGATCGACGTCATGCTGGTGCTGCTGATCATCTTCATCATCACCGCGCCGCTGCTCACGCACGCGGTGAAGGTCGATCTGCCCAAGGCGCAGAGCGAGGTCAACCACACGCCGCCCGAGCACATCCAGATCGGCATCGCCGCCGACGAGCAGATCTACTGGGCCGGCGAACCGGTCGACATCGTGCAGCTCGGCGAACGCATGAAGGCGACTGCCACCGCCGACTCGCGCACCGAACTGCAACTGCGCGCCGATCAGGCCGTCGCCTATCGCGTCGTCGCGCAAGTGATGAGCGAAGCCGCCCGGCACGGCCTTTCGCGCATCGGCTTCGTCACCGAGCCGGCCGCGATGCGCTGAAAAGCACCGGCCTGCAACCCGCATGGATGCTTTCGCTGCAGGCATGCAGTGCCAGGCGGCTCGTGGAATGGCGCCTTCAGGCCATGCCGGCCCGCACACGCCTATTCACGCGGGTTCCAGCGCAGCCTCGACTCACGGCTGCCACGCAATGCCAGCAACGCGTACGCCGCGAGCAGCACTGCGAAGAGAAAGGCGGTGCGCAGCGGTGCCGTGACATCGGCCAGCACGCCCTGCGGCGCGCTGCCGGCGGGTACGAGTTCGATAATCGTCTCCGGCGCTGCACTGGCCAGTTCGACGTGGTGCACCTGGCCGTCGGCCTCGATGCGCACGCGCGCACCGGATTCGCGCGCGGCGAGCGCGACGATCACCGACTGGCGCAGCATCGGGATCGTCGCCACCAGCGCGCCGTCGCCAGCGCGGCCCAGCCATGCCTCGCCCTCCCGCCGCCAGGCGCCCGCCTCCAGCGCGCCTTCGAAGCGCACGCCCATCCACGGCGGCAGCGATGCCGAACGCATCGCGCCGACCGCTGCGGTGCCCTGTTCCACCGCCAGCACGACGCGCCGGCCGCTCTGCGCGAGTTCCACCGGCGTCGCCACCAGCGCCACCATCGCGGCACAGATCGCACCCAGCGCCAGCGCAGCGGGGCGGTCGTTGCCCTGCGGCAACGCATGCGCGCCATCCCCGGCCGACGCCTCGCGTCGACGCTCGCGCAAGGCCAACGCGGCGCAGATCACGGACAGCCAGGCCGCGAACCCGCTCCAGTAGAAATAGCGGAACTCTGCGGACACGTTGAACGGAAAATAGGTCAGCAGGTAGATCGCGCCCGAGGCCGCAACCGCCGCGGCGAACGCCCCGAGGCGCGTGCATAGCAGCCCACGCCCGAGCAGCAGCGCACCAGCCAGCGCCATGACGGCCGCGAACACCCACGGCCGCCCGATTGCGTCGTTGACGCCGGATCGGATCCACGCGTGATGCCATGCGGTCGTGGCACGCGGCGGATCGCTCTCGATCTGCCAGTCGATCTGCGCCGAGCGCGGCGGCGGGTAGAGCATGGCGCGCGAGTTGGGCACCCACATCGAACGCGCGAAGGTCGCACCCATGGCCGCATACAGGGCGAGCGGGCGCGCCGCCGCTTCGCGCAGCCAGGCTTCGGTGAGTTCGCGCGAGCCCCACAACTTCTGCCGCACCAGCCCGACCTGCACGAAGCCGCACATACCCTGCATGCCTGCGGCATCCCACTGGATCGGCGAGTAGCAGGCATCGACGATGCGCCGCGCCTCCTCCGCGGACCACTGGCCGGGCAGCAGGTTCTTGCCGGCGAAGTGCGACAGCGCGACCAGGTGATAGGTCTTGATGCTGTCCGCCGGATGCGTCTTGCGCGCCTGCGCCAGTTCGCCAGCCTGTGGCGCCGCCCACAGCGCGAGCGCGACCACCGCGGCGCCAGTCGCCACCGAACGCCCGCGTCCGAGCCGGCTATTCGCGTATAGCAGCAGCGGCACCAGGCAAAACACCGCGTTCGGCCGGATCAGGAAGGCGAGGACTGCGCCGAGGTTCGCCGCGGCAAGCCACGCGACGAGCGCCCAGCCGCGCCGCATCGCGCCATTGGCGCCGAAGGCCGCCGCAAACGCCGCGAGCAGGCAGCCGGCGAGCAGCGCATCGCGATGCACGCTGCCGAGAAAGTTGATGGCCCCCGGCAGCAGCGGCACGGCAAGCACACAGAGCGCCGACGCGCCCACGCTGCGCGCCATGCCGCTGGCGAGCAGCGCGAGCGCGCCCCAGATCAGCAGGTTGTCGAGGGCGATGTAGCCGACCGGCCCGGGCAGCAGCTTGAGCAGGCCGAACCAGAGCAGGGTCACGAAGGGCGACTGCCAATCGTCGATGCGGCCGGCGAGAATCTGCCGCAACTGCTCGAACGAATCGGCGTTCAGGTGCCCGGGGTAGCCCGCGTGCAGGCTCAGCGCCGCGAGCGCGGCGGCAATCGCCCACGCCGCGGGCGCGATGCCCGCGCCGCCCTGCGCGCGTTCAGCCGCGGGGCGGAACAGATTGCGCAAAGACATGCCGCTTGCTCAGCGTGAAATTCACCGCCATGCCGGCAAGCGAACCGGCGGCGACCGCCGCCACCAGCCAGATCCCCTTCAAATCGAACCCGAGCACCAGCGCCGAATAGCACGCCAGGTTGACCAGCCCGCCACCGATGCACACGCCGACGTAGCGCGTGAACTCCAACCAGAGCGGATAGCGCCCCGTGCGCCCGCCGAAGGCGAACCGGCGATTCGCCAGCCAGGTCGTCAGCACCGCGGCACAGAATGAAAGCAGCCGACCGAAATGGGGCCCGGCGAACGGCGCCACCGCCAGCAGCACGCCAGCATCGACCGCGAAGCCCACCGCACCGGCAGCCGCGAAGGCGACGACGTCCTTCATCCGTTCAACTCCGGGATGCCCTGTCGCCGCCGCACGCGAGGTAGTGCAGGTGACGCACTTCCCTGCGGCCTATCGTCACCGTTTCGAGGATCAGCCCGGTGACAAAACTCAGCGCGCCGACGATGGCGATGCCGGTGCTCAGTATCGCCGTCGGGAAGCGCGGCACCAGCCCGGTTTCGAGATAGGTCGGCAGCAGCGGCGCCGCGAGCAGCACTGCCAGCACGAACAGCAGCGCGGCGAGGCCGCCGTAGAAGCGCAGCGGCCGCTCGACCGCAAACAGCCGCACGATGGTGGCGAGGATGCGCAGCCCGTCGGACCACGTGTTGAGCTTGCTCTGCGAATCCTCGCCGCGGGCGCCGTAGGGCGTGGAAACCTCGAGGCAGGGCATGCGCAGTTCGAGCGCGTGGATGCTGAGTTCGGTCTCGATCTCGAAGCCGTGCGAGGTCGCCGGAAAGGACTTCGCGAAGCGGCGCGAAAACACGCGATAGCCCGAAAGCATGTCGGCGAAACTGCCGCCGAAGATGCGGTTCATCGCACCGGTGAGCAGCCAATTGCCGAAGCGGTGCCCGCGCCGGTAGGCCGCCGCACCGCCGCCGTCGCGCACACCGACCACCATGTCGAGCTGCTGCGCGAGCAGCGCCTCGACCATCGCCGGCGCACTCGGCGCGTGGTAGGTGAGGTCGCCGTCGGCCAGCACGTAGACGTCGGCATCGACGTCGGCGAACATGCGCCGCACCACGTTGCCCTTACCCTGCAGCCGCACCGTGCGCACCACCGAGCCAGCCGCTGCCGCGCAGCGCGCGCTGGCATCGGTCGAGTTGTTGTCGAACACGTAGACCGTGGCCTGCGGCAGCACCTCGCGAAATCCCTGCGCCACCAGCGCGATCGCAGCCGCCTCGTTGTAGCAGGGCAGCAGCACGGCGATGCGCGGGCGGCGCACGGCCTCGCCCGCGCCGCCTGACTGATCGGGCCGCGGCCAGGTTTGGGTCTTGGGTTCGGCGAGGGTCATTGGAATGTCACGGCGCGGCAAAGACGTACATCGCGTTGCGGCGCGCCCGCTCGGTTGCGGAAGGCGCGATTATAGGCCGACACCGCACCACGCCAGCGCGCGTCGAACGAACCGCCATGCGCGCAGCGGGTCACGGCCTGTTCTCATTCTGTCCATGGATCGCGGAACGAATGAGAACCCACCCTAACCGTCTGCCAGCAGCCAGGCGGCGGCAAGGCTCTGCACGGTCGCGGCCACGGCGTCGCGCGGGATGCCGAGCGCAAGTGCGATTTCGTCGATCGTCGCGATGCCGTCGAGGCGCAGGATCACCGACCGCTGCATGGCGTCGAGATCCACCGGCGAATGCAGCAAATTGGTCACCGATGACGCGTCCCGTGCGACGAGCCGCGCAAGCGCCAGCGCGCGTGGTCGCTCGCCCGGCACGAGCGCTGCAGCGGGCGCACGCGCGAGCAACTGCCACCAGCCCCAGCCGTAACCGACCAGCACGCCCTCGCGTACCGCTGCACCGGCCGATGCGCCGGGCGGCATGGCGATGCCCGCAAGATCGGCCGCGACTGCATCGGCAAGCGCACCCGCCCCGAGCGGCTGCGGCCATGCGCGTGCAAGACGATCGAGTATCGCGATCAGCAACGCATTGTCGAGGCGCACCACGCTGCCGTCGCGCAACCGGAACGGGCGTACGCCGTCGGCCTCGGCCGGCAGCGGCTCGACCCGCGCGAGCACGGTCAGCCCGTCAAGCGCCGCATGGGGCGGCGAGCCGTTCGGCGGCAGGTCCGCATGGCATAACAGCGACTGGCGAAAGTAGCGGTTGCGAAGCAGATCGTGATACTGCTCCTGCCGCAGCAGATCGGGGGACACCGCTTCGAGCCGGCGTCGCATGTCGCCGCGCTGCGCGATCGCCGACGTGCCGAAACGCGCCTCCGCGACGTAGCGCAGCCCGGCCTGTGCGGCCTGCACCGCGAACTCCGCAAAATGCAGCGGATGGTTGTCGGCTTCGAGAAACTCGTGGAAGACGTAGGCGTCCTGGTCGTCGCGCAGCGCTTCGATCTCGCTGCGCAGCAGGCGCGCGTACTCGACGTCCGGTTCGGGCAGGTCGTCGATCATCTGCTCGAGCGCGGCGCGCGCGCGCCGCACGCGCTCGAGCGGCGTGCCTTCGAATGCCGCATGAAAGCGCAACGCGTCGAACAGCAGGCCGCGCAGGTGCCATCCCGGATAGGTGTTGTAGCTGAGGTAGACGATGCCGCCGGGCTCAAGATGGCGTTTGCATGCGCCGAAGATCGCTGACCGGACATCGGGCGACACCCAAGACAGCAGGCCGTGCGCGATCACGTAGTCGAAGCGGCCGAGCGATTCGTCGAGCGCCGCCACGTCGCCTGCCCTCAGATCGACATTCGCCGCCCCCGCGCGCACCGCGAGTTCGCGCCCAGCCTCGATCTGGCGGCACGAGAAATCGATGCCGACCAGCCGCGCGCCGGGTAGCGATTCGCTCATCGCGATCAGGTTGAAGCCGGCGCCGCAGCCGAGTTCGAGCACGCTGCATCGTTCGATCGGCGGTGCACGCAGGCCGCACAACATTGCCACCGCCGCGAGGTTCGCAGGGTGTGTGTGGAAGAACGCGAGGTCTTCGTAGGGCAGCGCGTCGTAGGTGGTATCGCTCATCGTCTTCATCGGTTCGGGTTGCCGGCCGGCGCCATCGTCGCACGGAACGCATCACGACGCAGAGGGCATCGCCACGAGCCGCATGGACTGGCGCACTGGGGGCACCCTGCCGGGGAAGAAGCATGGATCGTGGCTTCTGGACATGGGCCGCCTGAAAGCCTTATACCATGCGGGTCACCGGCCGATGTACATTCAGTCATCATCGGGAAAACCGATTCGGGTAACATGCAGTTTCCGCGGGTTTCCGCCCTCGCGCGCCGGCGGCCCGATCGACTGCCGACGTAGGAGGTTACCATGATGATCCCGCGTACCCTGCGCGCCACCCCGCTCGCCCTCGCCCTGGCCGCAGCAGCCGGCGCCCTCGCCGCCCCCGCCCATGCGATCAACCTCGCCCCCAACGGCAAGGGCGAGGTGCTGATCTTTCCCTACTACACGGTGAGGAACGGCTTCGACACCCTCGTCTCGATCACCAATGCGTCGGACCGCACGGTGCTGGCCGCGCTGCGACTGCGCGAGGCCAACAACGGCCGCACGGCGGGCGAGCTGCACCTGATCCTGTCGCCGCACGACATGTGGACGGGCGGGGTGACGAGCAACGGTGGCAGCGGGGCCTACCTGCGCAGCTTCGATGCGAGCTGCACCGCGCCGGCGCTGCCGGCCGGGCCGAGCGGCTCGAAGCAACTGGCGCTGAGTGCGAGCGGTTACGACGGTTCCGGCGCGCTGCCCATCGACAACGGCGGCGCCAGCCTCGATCGCGTGCAGGAGGGGTTCATCGAGTTGATCGAGATGGGCATCTCGACGGTGCCCGAATCCTTGATCGTTTCCGCCAGCCCGATCGAGTATGCGAGCCAGCACACGGCCGGTGTGCCGCGCGATTGCGCGCTCGTGGCCGGCGCTTTTGCCGAGGCGGCCAACTTCGCCGAGTCGGGTGCGGGTACGGCACAGTCCTCGTCGGTGTTCTCCAGTTTCGAGGCGCCGAAGAACGTGCTTTTCGGCAGTGCGACGCTGATCAACGTCGGCTCGGGCCACGCCTATGATGCGGCCCCGACGGTGGTCCAGAATTTCCGCAGCGGCACGCCGATCGTGTATCGGCCGCAGGCCGGCCAGCCGTCGCTGGCCAGTGGCGATGCGAACATGACAGCCAGTGGATTCGATCGAGACGGAAGGCCTTTCACGGTGTCGGACATCGCGCGCCCGGTCGATGCGGTTTCCACCGTCTTGATGGCACTCGAAATCTCGAACGAGTTCGCGGCAGGCGGCACTGCCACCAGCGGCGCTCGCACCGATTGGGTCGTGACGTATCCGACCAAACACTTCTACACCGATCCGGCAACCAGCGGTTCTTCGGTTCCACTTGCGCCGTTCGATGGATACAACGAAACGGTATTCCCACTTGCGGGAGAATCCTGCAATGCCTTCAACGGGTTTTACGCCGACCGGAACGGAGGTACGGACGTCGACCGCATCGACATGCTGCCCCCTTCATACTTTCAAGCCACTTGCTATGTCGCGAACGCGCTCCCAATCCGAATCTCTGATGACGACACGGGTAGCGTGCTTGGCAGCCAAAGCACTCAGGCAATACGCCCCAATGCTTACCCTAGGGCAACCCCATTTGCCTCTGGGTGGTTGATCATGTCGTTTCGGGGCAATCGGCAATTCGGCGAGCCTCTCGAAGCGGGCGATTCAGCTTACGGGTTGAACGGCTTACGGGGCGTTCCAGCCATCGGCTTCTCCGTCATCGAGCGCAACAACAGTGCCGATGCGGGCAACAACCGCAACTACGGCTCGGGCCGGCCGCACGTGGTCGACCTGATCGCACCGTAGTTCGACTCCGCCGCGAGGCGCATGGATCGGCGCTCGCGCGGCATGCCTCGCCACGAGGCGCATACACCCTGTCGCGCAGCGCATGCGTTCTGCAGATCCAGCATCCATGCGGGTTCCCGGCCTGCCATTCGTGTCCGGCGCCTTGCCGCCACGCAAGGAATGCAAGAACGACGGAATGTTATACTGCAGCAATTCGTCGCTCCGGGTTTCCCATGAAGCTTGTCGGTTCCCTCACCAGTCCCTACGTGCGCAAGGTCCGCGCCGTGCTCGCCGAGAAGAAGATCGAGTACGAGTTCGTGATCGATTCGCCGTGGACGGCCGACACCGGCGTGCCGAACCTCAACCCGCTCGGCAAGGTGCCGGTGCTGGTGCTCGACGATGGCTCCACGCTGTTCGATTCGCGCGTGATTGCCGAGTATCTCGATAACGTCACGCCGAACAACCGCCTGCTGCCGCAGACCAACCGCGAGCGCATTGGCGTGAAGCGCTGGGAAGCGCTGGCCGACGGCGTGGTGGATGCGGCGGTGACCATCGTGCTGGAAAGCAAGCGCCAGGAAAGCATGCGCGACCCGGCATGGATCGCGCGCCACCAGGGCAAGATCACCGCCGGGCTGGCTGCACTGTCGCACGACCTCGACGACCATGCGTGGTGTCACGGCAACGGCCTGACGCTGGCCGACATCGCGCTCGGCGTGGCGCTCGGTTACCTCTCCTTCCGCATGCCGGCGCTCGAATGGCGCGCGGCGCACGAAAACCTGGCGCGGCTTTACGACAAGCTGATGACGCGGCCGAGTTTCAGCGAAACGGTGCCGCGCGACTGAACGCCGCCCGGCGTCACGCGATGATGCCGCCGCCCAGGCACACATCCCCCGAGTAGAGCACTGCCGACTGGCCCGGCGTGACGGCCCATTGCGGCTGTTCGAACGTCAATATCATGCGCCCTGCATCGAGCGATTCGATGACGCACGGTGCATCGGTCTGCCGGTAACGCGTCTTGGCGCCGTAGCCGGCGCAGGCCGGCGGCGGCTCCCCGGCTACCCAGGAGAGGTCGTCCGCCACCAGGCGCGTCGACAGCAGCGCCGGGTGGTCGTGGCCCTGCACGACGTAGAGGACGTTGCGCGCGAGATCCTTGCGCGCGACGTACCACGCGGCATGTTCACCCGCGGCGTCGCCGCCCTTGATGCCGCCGATGCCCAGACCCTTGCGCTGGCCGAGTGTGTGGTACATCAGCCCCTGGTGACGGCCGACGCGCTTGTCGTCGTCGAGGCTGCGGATCTCGCCAGGCTCGGTCGGCAGGTAGCGCTGCAGGAATTCGCGGAACGGCCGCTCGCCGATGAAGCAGATGCCGGTGGAATCCTTCTTGGCGAAGTTGGGCAGCTTCGCCGCCTCGGCGATGCGGCGCACCTCGCGCTTGTGCAGGTGGCCGACCGGAAACAGCGTGCGCGACAGTTGCGCCTGATCGAGCCGATGCAGGAAGTAGCTCTGGTCCTTGCCCGGATCGACGCCGCGCAGCAGCTGGAAGCGCCCGTTCGCCTCGCGCACCTGCGCATAGTGGCCGGTGGCGATGTGCGCGGCACCGAGCGACATGGCGTGGTCGAGGAAGGCCTTGAACTTGATCTCGGCGTTGCACAGCACGTCGGGGTTCGGCGTGCGGCCGGCGCGGTATTCGCGCAGGAATTCGGCGAACACGCGGTCCTTGTATTCGGCGGCGAAGTTCACCACTTCGAGGTCGATGCCGATCACGTCGCACACCGAGGCGACGTCGATCAAGTCCTGTCGCGTCGAGCAGTACTCGCCGTCGTCGTCGTCCTCCCAGTTCTTCATGAACAGGCCGATGACGTGCCAGCCCTGCTGCTTGAGCAGCAGCGCGGAGACCGAGGAGTCGACGCCGCCGGACATGCCGACGACCACGGTACGTGCGGTGTCGGTCATCAGCGCCGCGCTCCGTCGTCCGGGTAAGCGCCGCCCTGCCAGGTGTCGATGTCCATCACTGCCGCTGGCGCACCGTTGTCGCGGAACCAGGTGTCCACGGCCCAGCGCGAAGCCGCCGGCTTCGCGTTCGCCGGCTTGCGCGGCAGCGCCTGCGGGCGCGGCATCAGCGCGCCGCCCTCGTCGTAGCAACCGACGCAGGTGTCGTAATCGACCAGCGTCGCGCGCGCGACGACGGGTGCCTCGCGCGCCTCGATGACTGCGGTGAAATGCTGCGTGAAGATGAAGCTGCGCCGCGCCGGTTCCAGCACGCGATGGTGGCGCAGCCAGCCATGCGCTTCGATCATGCGCAGCAGGCGGGTGGTGGTGGTGGCATGGTCGATGCAGTCCATGCGGCCGTCTTCACCGTCGTCCGCGATGTCGCCGCCCTTGTCGACATGGATCGGCAACTGCTCGCCGGCCCAACGGTAGAGCGAACCAAGCGCCCGCGCGAGTTGCTCGCGCTCTTCGGCAGCGTCGACCGCACTGCGCAACTGGTCGCGCACGAAGGCGAGCTGGCGGTCTTCGTAACGCACCGGCGCCTCGACCCCGCAGCCATAGTTGTAGCAGACGGTGACCGATTCACCGGCCCAGGCGCTTGCCGCGGCCATGGTCATCAGGAACAGTGCAATCTTCACGCGACGTTCACGCGTAATGGCGGATGAGGTCGAGCGGAAAGCGCCGCCCGGCCAGCCAGTCGTTCACGCACTGCACGACGAAGGGGCTGCGATGGCGGTCGGCACACGCCTCGATCTCGGCCGGCGTCATCCACACCGCGCGCACGATACCGTCGTCCAGGTCGCGCGTTTCGTCGAAGCCGAGCACCTCGCCGGCAAACGCGAAGCGCAGGTACGTGACATCCTTTTCCGGAATGCGGATCTGGTAGATGCCGACCAGTTCGGCAGGGCGGAAGATGTGCGCGGTTTCCTCGAGCGTCTCGCGCGCGCAGGCGTGCACGAGGGATTCGCCCTCGTCGAGATGGCCCGCCGGCTGGTTGAAGCGCAGGCCGTCGGAGGTTTCTTCCTCGACCAGCAGGAAGCGGCCGTCTCTTTCAATCACCGCGGCAACGGTGACACTGGGTTTCCAGATGGTGTCCATGGCAATTCCGTGAAACAGCCGCGTATTCTACCTTCGCGCCCTGCCGCGCTTCCGGGCCAAGGCTCAAATGCGCTAAAATCAACGTCTTTCGCGCACTTCGTGCGGTTATCAGCGCAGTTTCAAGGGATCGGAGATTTCAAGATGTCGATGGCGGACCGCGACGGGTTCATTTGGCATGACGGCAAGCTGGTGCCGTGGCGCGAAGCCACCACCCACGTGCTCACCCACTCGCTGCACTACGGCCTGGCAGTATTCGAGGGCGTCCGCGCCTACAACACGCAGATTGGCACCGCGATCTTCCGCCTCAAGGAACACACCGACCGGCTGTTCAACTCGGCGCACATCTACCGCATGGCGATGCCGTACAGCCGCGAGCAGCTGATGGAAGCGCAGCGCGAGGTCGTGCGCGCCAACAACCTGGAATCCTGCTACATCCGCCCGATCGCCTTCTACGGCTCTGAGAAGATGGGCGTCTCGCCCAAGGGCGCCGCTGTGCACGTGTCGATCGCCGCCTGGCCGTGGGGCGCCTACCTCGGCGCCGAGGGCCTCGAGAAGGGCATCCGCGTCAAGACATCGAGCTACTCGCGCCACCATGTGAACGTGTCGATGTGCCGCGCCAAGTATTCCGGCACCTACGCCAACTCGATCCTCGCCAACCTCGAAGCCACCGAGCACGGCTACGACGAGGCGCTGCTGCTCGACGTGGACGGCTTCGTTGCCGAAGGCGCCGGCGAAAACCTGTTCATCGTCAAGGACGGCGTGATCTACGAACCCGAGATCGCCTCCGCGCTGATCGGCATCACGCGTGCGACGGTGATCCGCCTGGCGAACGACCTCGGCTATGAAGTGAAGGCGAAGCGCCTGACGCGCGACGACGTCTATCTGGCGGACGAAGCCTTCTTCACCGGCACCGCCGCCGAAGTCACGCCGATCCGCGAACTGGACGGCCGCCAGATCGGCGAAGGCAAGCGCGGCCCGCTGACGACCAAGCTGCAGGCGCTGTTCTTCGACGTGGTCAATGGCCGCGCCGAGCAGTACCGCGAATGGCTGACGCCCGTCAAGTAATCGACGAACGTTCATTGATCGACGAGAGAAATCATGTCCGAACTGAAAGACAACGCCCGCCAGGTCGACGTCACCGCCAAGGATCTGCCGCTGCACTGCCCGCGCCCCGGCGCGCCGCTCTGGGCGCGCCATCCGCGCGTGTTCCTCGACGTGCTCAAGTCCGGCGAAGCCCTGTGCCCGTATTGCGGCACGCGCTACACCTTCAGCGGCGAGAAGCCCAAGGGACACCACTGAGAAGCAGCGACGCCCACGCCTGACGCGTGATGCCGCGCGTGCAGCCGCCCGCGTCGTCCGTCGCGCGTCCCGTGTCACGCATCCTCATCGTCGCCCCGTCCTGGATCGGCGACACCATCATCGCGCAGCCGCTGTTCATGCGGCTCACGGAGCGCGATCCTTCCTGCGAGATCGACGCGCTGGCGCAACCCTGGGTGGCGCCGGTGCTGCGTGCCATGCCGCAGATCGCGCAGGTCATCGAAAGCCCGCTGCGCCACGGCCGCTTCGATTTCGGCCTGCGTCGGCAGCTCGCGCGCACGCTTGCCGCCGGCCGCTACGACGAAGCCATCGTGCTGCCGAACTCGTGGAAGTCGGCGCTGATGCCCTTCCTGGCGCGCATCCCGCTGCGCACCGGCTTCGTCGGCGAATCGCGTTACCTGCTCCTCAACCGCCTGCACAGGCTCGACACCACGAAGCTGCCGCGTCAGGTAGACCGCTACGCCATGCTCGCGCAGCCACCCGGCGAGACGCTGCGCCAGCCGCTGCCCGAACCGCAACTTGCTCGCAACCCGGTGCGCGAAGCCGCCACGCTCGCCGCACTCGGCCTTGACGACGCGCGCGAGCCGATCGTGTTCTGCCCCGGCGCCGAGTACGGCCCGGCGAAGCGCTGGCCTACCGCGTACTACGCCGAACTCGCGCGCGCGCTCGCCGCGCGCGGCCACGCGATCTGGCTGCTCGGCTCGGCCAAGGATGCCGCCGTGGCCGACGAGATCGTCGCTGCCAGCGAAGGGATGGCCCTGAACATGTGCGGCCGCACCTCGCTCGCGCAGGCGCTCGACCTGATCGGCGCTGCAAAGCTTGCCGTCACCAACGACTCGGGCCTGATGCACGTCGCCGCAGCGCTCGGCAGGCCGCTGGTGGCGCTGTACGGCTCGTCGAGCCCCGACTACACGCCACCGCTGTCGGCCAAAGCCGCTATCATCTGGCGCAAGCCCGATTGCAGCCCGTGCTTCAAGCGCGAATGCCCGCTCGGCCACTTCCGCTGCATGAAGGAACTGACACCCGATTCCGTGCTGGAAACCGCCATCCGAAAGCTCGCCGATGCCTGAGTCGTCCGCCAAGGCCATCTACACCACGCCGCAACAGGCCGAAGCCGCCTTCTACGAAGCGATCGAACGCGCTGACCTCGACGCGATGATGGCGGTATGGGCCGAAGACGAGGAAATCATCTGCATCCACCCCGGCGGGCCGCGCCTGGCCGGCTACGCCGCCGTGCGCGACTCGTGGCGGCAGATTTTCGCCAGCGGGCCGCGCATGCGCTTCACGCTGGCCAACCAGGTCCAATCCCAGGGCATGCTGCTCTCGGTGCACAGCCTGCACGAAACCATCACCCTCGTCGGCGAAACCCGCCGGACCGCGCCGGTGGTGGCAACCAACGTCTACATCCGCGGCGCACTCGGCTGGCGCATGCTGGTGCATCACGCCTCGCCCGGCCCGGCCGGAAGCGAAGCCGCGATCGAGACGCCGAAGACCGTCCATTGAGTTTTCCGGACTATCGTGCGCCACGCTGGCTTGCCGGCGCCCACGCGCAGACGATCTGGCCGCGCTTCAACCCCGGCCCGCTGCCGGTCTACCGGCGCGAACGCTGGGACACGCCCGACGGCGACTTCATCGACCTCGACTGGATCGACGGCCCGCCCGGCGCGCCGCTGCTGGTGCTCTTTCACGGCCTCGAAGGCAGTTCGCGCAGCCACTATGCGCGCGCCATCATGCGTGCCGTGCGTGCGCGGCGATGGGGCGGCGTGGTGCCGCACTTCCGCGGCTGCTCCGGCGAGCCCAACCTGCTGCCGCGCGCCTACCATTCCGGCGACTCGGACGAGATCGACTGGGTGCTGCGCCGCCTGCATGCGCTGCACCCGCAGCGCGCGCTCTACGCCGTGGGCATTTCGCTCGGCGGCAACGCGCTCGCCAAGTGGGCCGGCGAGCACGGCGATGATGCCGGCCGCGTGGCGCACGCCATTGCCGCCGTCTGCGCGCCGCTCGACCTCGCCGTCGCCGGCCGCACGCTGGAGCGCGGCTTCAACCGCGTCTACACCGAATACTTCCTGCGCACCCTGCGTCCTGGCGCGCTCGAAAAGCTCGCGCGCTTTCCGGGCATCGCCGACCGCGAGCGCATCCTGCGCGCGCGCACGCTCCACGAGTTCGACGATGCCGTCACCGCGCCCCTGCACGGCTTTCGCAGTGCCGACGACTACTGGCAGCGCGCGAGCAGCAAGCCCCACCTGCACGGCATCGGCGTGCCGGCACTGCTGCTCAACGCGCAGAACGACCCCTTCCTGCCTGGCCACGCGCTGCCCGGACCGCACGAAACCTCGTCCTACGTCGTACGCGAATTCCCGCAGCACGGCGGCCACGTCGGTTTCGTCAGCGGCCCCATCCCCGGCCACACCGACTGGCTGCCGGCGCGACTGATCGCCTTTTTCGAATCGCTCTGAACACCCTGGCCACTGCCCTTCGGAACGCATGTGGTATGGCGATCAGCCATATTGCCCGCCCGTCTCGTGGATCCGCCTTGTCATTCAATCGCCATTAGATATAATGGCTCCCATATAGTCGCACGGCATTCGCTGTGACGGGTTTGCCCGACAGGCAGCGCTACATACGTTGTGCTGCATGGTTCAACAGTAACTGCTTGCCGTTCTGCCTCGTCATGACGAATGCGTCTTGCAGGCAGTTCCGGCTGGGAGGTGGTTCGATGCGTTCTATTCTTTCCCGTCTCATCGCCGCGCTCGCGCTTGCCGGTGCGTTCGCCGGCGCCGCGCATGCGGACGGCGTTGCCGTCACCTTCGAGCGCCTCGCGGGCGTTGCGGGCGTCAGTAGCACAACTGTATTCCGCGCCGATCTTTCCGGGCTCGGCCTGGCAAACGTGACCAGCATTTCGCTGTTCGACAGCAACAGCAAGCAAGGCGGCTCGCCGGGTGCCTTCTCGGGGTTCGATCTCGATGCGATCGTGCTGTCGACGACCAGGGCGACGTCGGCGACCCAGATGTCCGGGCTTTCCACGCTTCCTGCGTTCGATTTCACACCGGCGGGCACCCGCTTCAGCGCGGGCACACAGCGTCCGCCCGCCGCGCCCAGACTTGCCGGCACGGATCCGACCGGCCTCGACGTGGATCCTGCCGCAGCGACGCTGGGCAGCTTCGACGCGGTGTGGTTCACCCGCGGCTCGGTGAGCCTGGGCGACGGCGGCAACATCACCTTCAATCTCACCGCGCCCGTCTCGACCGCCGGCCTCTATCTCTACGTCGGCGAAGTCGGAAACACCGCGGGCGAGAACATCGGCGGCGTCTTTGTTTCGGCGGCGCCGGTGCCCGAACCGGGCAGCTGGATGCTCATGCTGGCCGGCCTCGGCCTCTGTTCCGCCTTCCTGCGCCGCCGCCCGCAGGCGTAATGCGGGCCCGCGCCTGTGCGCCATGGGCGTGCAGGCGTTGCCGTGAAACCCGCATGGATCGGCGTTCTTCGGGCGCCCTGCCGCGTCATCCCCATTAGCCGCCGTCCCCGGCGATGCCCGGCCTGCGAGGCAATCTGCATGCGCCTTGCAGGCCGCTGGTCACGCACGCGCCGACCGTTCAGGTCGCTCCGGCATCCGCCGCATGTCGAGCACAAACCTGGGCGCCGCCTTTCACGCCGAGCCAGCCGTCCTGCACCGTCTCCGGGTTGACGCGGCGGCGGGCGCCTGACCGCGACAGCGCCAGTCGCAGTGCACCACCCACCCTACAAAGTGTTACATTTGTCCGCTTGAACGCCTTTTCTGCCCAGAGCCTCCAATGAAACAAGAACTTGTCAGGTCAGCGCATGCCAAGCGCACATTCCGTCCCGTCCCGTCTTCGCTCTTCGTGGCCATCCTCGCCGCGTTGGCCGTGCCGGCGCTTGCGCAGTCGGCACCGGTCGAAGGTACCGTCCCGGCCAATCCCGGCGTCGAATCCAGCGCCAACCTGAGCTATGTCGGCGCACGTTCGCGGGTGGGTGTCGGCTACGACAGCGGCACACACCTGCGCGGCGAATTCAGCCACGTGCTCACCGAAAGCGCGCTCTCGGCTTTCATCGCCCAGGGCTGGCTGGCGCGGCGCAGCGGCGGCCTGCGCGCCGACTACAACTGGGTCGGCGGCAGCGACGGCAAGCCTTCTGCGGACAGCCTGGTAAAGAAGGTGTTCGGCGCAGTCGACCGCAATCGTGACAACGACCGCAAGGCCACGCTGGGCTTCGGTCTGGAGAGCGACAGCTGGTTCGGCCAACTGAGCTACAGCCATGGCCTGTCGGACAAGCGCCGCCGCGGCGCCGTCGACACGCTGACCGAAACGTCGCAGCAAAGCGGCTTCGACAACGACCGACCCTATGTCGACACCATCACCACGACCACCACGACGCAGTTGTTCGAGCGCGCCTACGAACACGGCATCGGCGTGCGCGCCGGCCACTACTACACGCCGGCGCTGCTGCGCCTGACGCTGGGCTACGACCGCGAGTGGGCCGAGTTCTCCTCGCACCAGAACACCGTCTCGCTCAATGCCGAGAAGTTCTTCGCCGGCTCGCCGCACAGTCTGGCGCTGTACGTCGAGCACTACAACAAGTCGGGTGATTACGAAACCCGCGGCAGCAACACGCGCGTGCAGGTGATGTATCGCTACAGCTTCGGCGGCTCGGAATGGGCCAACGCGGCCGGCTGGCGCCAGACGCGCGTTGCGCGCCAGCTGCCGGTAGAAACCTCGGGCACTGCGGCGCGCACCGAGCCGGCTCCGCCCGCACCGCCGCCCGCGATGCTCACACGCAGCGAAACGCGCATCGTCAAGACCACGGCGACGATGACGAGCGATGCCTTCTTCGAACTCAACAAGGCAACGCTCACCGACGCCGCGCGGCGCGAGCTCGACCGCATCGTCGACGTGCTGAAGGCCAGCGGCCACGCCGGCAACATCAAGATCACCGGCCACACCTGCGACCTAGGCAGCGACGCCTACAACCTCAAGCTCTCGATGCGCCGCGCCGCCGCGGTGCGCGACTACCTGGTGAGCAAGGGTGCGGGCAACGCCGACGTGTTCCTGACCGAAGGCATGGGCGAACGCGATCCGAAGTTCCCGAACACGCCCGACATGCGACCGAAGAACCGCCGCGTCGACCTCGAGTTCATCCAGTACCAGGACAAGAGCGAGTCGGTCGAGGTGCCGGTGCCGGCGCCCGCGCCGGTCGTCACGCCGGCCACGCCGGCCTCCACACGCGACGTGCCGCTGGTCGAATGGAAGACCGAGGTCGTCGAAACCGAGCCGGCCTGGGTGCGCCGCGCGCTGCACAACACCGTGCGCCACAAGCAGACCGTCGACACCTATCGCGGTGCCGACACACGCCGCACCGCGACCACCACGCGCGTCTACGGCAACCGCGTGCCGGTCGCGCTGGACGACGCGATCACGGTGGCCATGGGCGCAGCCGCCACGATCGGCGTGCTGGCCAACGACTCCGACCCCGACGGCAACACGCTCTCGATTGCTTCGGTCGGCACCCCGTCGCACGGCACGGCGACGATCTCGGGCACGTCGGTGGTCTATACGCCAGGGACCGGCTATGCCGGCAGCGACAGCTTCACCTATACCATCGACGATGGCCAAGGCGGCCGAGCGACGGCGCGCGTGAACGTGACCGTCGAAGGCACCAGCGGCAACCGGCCGCCCTCGGCGCGCGACGACCGCTATCTGGTGCGCTACGAGGGCACCAATGATCTCGACGTGCTCGCCAACGACAACGACCCCGATGGCGATGCGTTGACCATTGTCTCGTTCACTCAGCCGGCGCTCGGCACCGTCTCGCAGTCCGGCAATCGGCTCGTTTACACCGGCGCCGGCAAGTTCACGGTGCAGTACATCACCTACACCGTGAGCGACGGTCGTGGCGGCACGGCAACCGCCACCGTGGAACTGGTCGACCCCTGACCGACCGCTACCGATCACACTGACGCATACCGGCCGCACCCTCGGGCGCGGCCGGGTGCCGCCTCCTTGCGCAGCGCAACGCAGCCTTTCGTCGCCTGTCGCCCGGCGGTTCCCATCCTCCCGCCCATCATCCGCCCGGCCTATTCTCTTCCGGCCGCCGGCGTGGCAGTCTCGTTACTGCAGCTTGTTTGTGCCCGGCCAGCGGGTCGGGACGACCATCGGATGAGGGGAGGCGCCGCATGGACCCATGGCAGGCACGGCACGATCTCGACGCGGCCGCGTTCCAGAACACCTTCAACCAGCTCGTCGGCGTCGGTTACCGCCTGATCGACATCAGCGGTTATCTCGACGGCGGCACGCCGCGCTTCGCCGGCGTCTGGGTCAAGCAGGCCGGACCGGCCTGGCAAGCGCGCCACGCAATGACGGCAGTCAACTTCCAGACCGCGTTCAATGCCCTGTCGGCCCAGGGCTACCGGCTACGCCGGATCAGCGCCTTCGCCACGCCGGGCGGCACCCTTTTCAGTGCGATCTGGGACAAATCGCCGGTCGCGCAGTGGCAGGCGCAGCACGGCATGAGCGCCGCGGCCTACCACACCAAGTTCAACCAGATGGCGGCGGCCGGTTACCGGCTGGTCGATGTGTGCGGCTACGAAGAAGGCGGACAGGACCAATATGCCGCGATCTGGGAAATGTCGCCCGGCCCGGCCTGGCAGGCCTTCCACGCGCTCGACGCCGCGCAGTACCAGGCACAATTCAACCAGC
>WBZM01000443.1_pt1 | contig 59375 bp, 44 predicted proteins | sample 5204271 | NCBI WGS metagenome assembly WBZM01 (sample SAMN12344346, study PRJNA552823) | activated sludge metagenome | biome: Activated sludge suspended growth; feature: Nitrification reactor; material: Wastewater; isolation source: activated sludge from nitrification reactor of wastewater... | reverse complement strand
CGGCGTGCGCGACGACGCAGAGACGGCCAAGCTGGCGCGCTTCTCCGCCGAGCTGCAGGGGATCGAGGACGCCCTGCCCATCGAGCCGGCCTGGCGCAACCCGAAGCTCGGCGCGCTCGCCCCCATCCGCGTCGTCAACGAGGTCTTCGCCGCCGGCGACGCCGCCCGCGGCGTCACCACCGCCGCCTACAACCTGCCCAACGACGAGGTGGTGGTGCGGGAGATGGGCTCGAAGCGGGTCATGCTGAAGAACGTCCAGCAGGCCAAGTTCGAGAAGGTGCTGCGGCCCATCGCGGCGGTGGCCCTGGTCCCGGCGCAGCGCAAGCTGGTGGCCTTCGACCCCTTCTTCACGCACATCCTCATGCACGAGCTGGTGCACGGCCTCGGGCCCCACGCCGCGGTGGGGATCGGCTCCGCCGAGACGGTGCGGGCGCGCCTCGGCGACACCTACAGCGCCATCGAGGAGGCCAAGGCCGACGTGGGCGGCCTCTTCGCCCTGCAGAAGCTCCTCGACGACGGCAAGCTCGACCCGGCCATGCAGAAGACGCTCTACCCGACCTTCCTGGCCTCGGCCTTCCGCTCGCTCCGCTTCGGCCTCACCGAGGCCCACGGCAAGGGGATGGCGCTCCAGCTCAACTGGTTCCTCGACGCCGGGGCCTTCCAGGTGGCGCCGGGCGGCACCTTCGGCGTGGACCCGGTGAAGATGCGGGCGGCGGTGGTCTCGCTGACCAGGGAGCTGATGACGCTGCAGGCCCGCGGCGATCGCGAGGGGGCGGTGAAGCTCCTGTCGCGGCTGGCGGTGATCCGGCCGGAGGTGCAGCGGGTGCTGGAGCGGCTGGGCGGCGTGCCGGTGGACATCGCCCCGCGCTTCGTCACCGCCGCGAAGCTGGGCGCGCGCCGGCCCCCCGCGGCCGCCGCGGCGCGCCCCAGGCCGGTGGAGGACCCGGCGCCGTCCCCGGCGCCGCCGGCCGACCGCTGAGCGCGGGCCCCGGACCCGCCCCGCCCAGGGTGTCACCTTGCTGGGGCGCCCCGGGCGGGCCTCGGCTACAAGACCGGACCGACGCAGCGGAGGTGTGCACATGGCGACCTGGAAGGACGATCTCGACAGCGGCGTGCCCGAGGTGGACGTGGAGCACCAGCTCCAGGTGCGGCTCCTCGACTCGCTGCTCCTCGCCATGGACGCCGGCGCCCCGCGCGCCGACCTGGGCCGGCTCCTCTCGCAGCTGGAGGACGCCACCAACGTCCACTTCGGCAGCGAGGAGCTGCTGATGCGCCTCCACTCGTGGGAGCGGTACGAGCAGCACACCGAGGAGCACCGCGCCCTGCTGGAGGAGCTCTCGCTGCTCAAGTCGCTCTTCGAGCACGGCTCCGGCGCCGACCTGGCCGCCGGGGCGCAGCGGCTCCAGGCCTGGCTCTCCCGCCACATCCGCGGCATGGACCGGGCCTTCGCCCAGTACGTGGCCCGCGGCGGGCTGGCGGCGCAGGCGGTCCGGCCCGCGCCCTGAGGGGCGGAGGGTAGTCAGGGGCGGGGAGGGCGGGTAGAAGGCGGGGCATGCAGCCCCTTGCGCTGGGCCTCCTCGCGGCCATCGTCCTCTCGACCTCGACCTCGACCTCGACCTCGACCTCGACCCCGGCCCCGGCCCCGGCCTCGAAGCCGTCTCCCCTCCCCAGGCCCGTCCAGCCCCCCACCCTCCGCCTCCCCGCCACCACCCGCCCGCTGCGCGGCGAGGTGAGCCTCACGGTGGACCCCTCCGCCGAGCGGTACGCCGGCGCGGTGCGCTACCAGGTGGCGCTCGCCGAGCCGACCCGCACCGTCTGGCTCCACGCCGAGGGGCTCGACGTCGTCGCGGCGACCGTGGGGGGCGCGGCGGCGACGACGGTCGCGGCCGAGGGCGGCTTCCTCGGGCTGGCGCTCCCGGCCGCCGCGCCGGCCGGGACCACCACGGTGGAGGTCCGCTTCAGCGGCCCCCTCGACCGGGAGCGGAGCCGCGGCCTCTACGCCGTGGCCGAGGGCGACCGCTGGTACGCCTACACCTTCTTCGAGCCGACCGACGCCCGCCGCGCCTTCCCCTGCTTCGACGAGCCCGGCTTCAAGATCCCCTGGCGCGTCTCGCTGAAGGTGAAGGCCGGCGAGGTGGCGCTGGGCAACGCGCCCGTCGCCGCCGACGTCGCCGAGCCGGGCTGGCACCAGGTCACCTTCGCGGAGACCAGGCCGCTCCCCAGCTACCTGGTGGCCTTCGTGGTGGGCCCCTTCGACGTGGTGGACGCCGGCCGGGCCGGCCAGGCCGGCGTGCCGCTGCGCTTCGTGGTGCCGAAGGGGCGGGGCGCCGACACCCGCTTCGCCGCCTCGGTGACGCCGCGCCTGGTCGCCGCGCTGGAGCAGGGGCTGGGGATCCCGTACCCCTACGAGAAGTGCGACGTGGCGGTGGTGCCGCGCTTCTGGGGCACCATGGAGCACCCCGGCCTGGTGGCCCTCGGCCAGTCGCTCACCCTCATCCCGCCCGCCGAGGAGACGCGGGCCCGGCGCGAGGCCTACGTCACCATCGCCATCCACGAGCTGGCCCACCACTGGCACGGCGACCTGGTCACCATGGCCTGGTGGGACGACACCTGGCTCAACGAGTCCTTCGGCACCTGGGAGGACGCCCTGGCCACCGAGGCGGTGGAGCCGGCCTGGCGGGCGCTGGCCACCACCCGCTGGCAGCGCCGTGCCTCGGCCCTGGCCCGCGACGTGCTCCCCTCCGCCAAGCGGCTCCGCGAGCCGGTGGTGTCGCGCCACGAGATCGAGGGCAGCTTCGACAACGCCATCACCTACGACAAGGGCGCCTCGGTCCTCACCATGTTCGAGGCCTTCCTCGGCGGCGACCGCTTCCGCCGCGCCGTGACGGCCCACCTCACGGCGCGCGCCCACGCCACCGCCACCGCGGCCGACTTCCTGGGGGCCCTCGCCGCCGAGGCGGGCCGGCCGGCGGCCGACGCCTTCAAGGGCTTCCTCGACCAGCCCGGCGTGCCGGTGCTCCGCGCCTCGGTGAAGTGCGGCCGCGCCGGCGGCAAGGTGGCGCTCCACCAGGAGCGCTTCCTCGCCAGCGGCGCGCGCGACGGCAAGGCGGCCTGGGCGGTGCCGGCCTGCGTCCGCGCCGGCGACGCGCGGCGCACCGAGGTGGTCTGCGGCCTGGTGACCGCCAACCGGCCGGAGCTCACCTTCCCCATGTGCCCGGAGTGGTTCTGGCCCAACGCCGGCGGCACCGGCTACTACCTCTCCTCGCTCCGCCCCTCCGACCTGCAGGCGGCGCTGCCGCACCTCGCGCCGGCGGAGCGGCTGGCGCTGGCCACCGACGCCGCGCTGCTGGCCCGGCGCGGCGACCTGCCGCTGGGCGAGGCGCTGGCGCTGGTGGCCCCGCTGGCCCGCGACCCCGATCGGCTGCAGGTGGAGGCCTCTCTCTCCGTCCTCGACCTCGCCGAGCCGGGCCGCCTGGCCGGCGCCGACCTGGCGCGCTACCGGGCCTTCCTGCGCCACGCCTACGGCGAGCGGGCCCGCACCCTCGGCTGGCTGCCGCGCCCCGACGACGACGAGGAGGCCCGGGCGCTGCGCCTCCTGCTGGTGCCGCTCCTGGCCGGCGAGGGGGAGGACGCGGTGCTGGCCGGCGAGGCGCTGGCGCTGGGGCGCCGCTTCCTGGCGGACCGCAAGCAGGTGCCGGCCGAGGTGGGCTGGCCGGCACTGGCGGCGGCGGCGCGCCACGGCGACCGGGTGCTCTTCGACCAGGTGCTGGGCGAGGCGGCCCGCGCCACCGACCGGACCGAGCGGGCCCGCCTCCTCGGCCTGCTGGGCCGCTTCGAGGCGCCGGAGCTGGCCCGGGCCGCGCTGGAGCAGGTGGCGGCGCCTGGCGCCGACCTCCGCGACGTGATGGGGATCCTGCACGCCTCGCTGGCCGGGCGGGCCACCCGCGATCTCGCCTGGGCCTTCCTCACCGGCACCTGGGAGGACCTGGCCCCGCGGCTGCGCAGCGACGAGGGCGCCTGGCTCGTCACCTCGGCGGCCGGCGTGGCCTGCGACGCGCGGCGCCGGGCCGAGGTGGCGGCCTTCCTCTCGCCGCGGGCCGGCCGCTTCGACGGGGCGCCCCGGGCCCTGGCGGTGGCGCTGGAGGAGGCCGACGCCTGCGCCGCCTCGCGGGCCCGCCACGCCGCCGCGGTGTCGAGGTTCCTGGCCCAGCGCGGCTGACCTGGATCAGGCGGACCGCCGGCGCCTTGACCGGGAGCGCGGGGGCTGGGACAACCGATCGACGACGCATGGCCGACAGGACGCTCCCGCTCTCCGAGCCCGACCTCGACGTGGCCCCGGCCGCGCCGGCGCCGGCGCTCGCGCCCGGCGCGCTCCTCGACGGCCGCTACCGCATCTCCCGGCTCATCGCCGAGGGGGGCATGGGCACGGTCTACGAGGCCGAGGCGGTGCGCATCGGCCGGCCGGTGGCGGTGAAGATCCTCCACCCGGCCTTCGCCACCAACCCGCTGGAGGTGGAGCGCTTCCGCCGCGAGGCGCGGGTGGCGGTGCAGATCTCCTCGCCCCACGTGGTCGAGATGCTCGACTTCGGCCAGGCCCCCACCGGCGAGCTCTTCCTGGTGATGGAGCTCCTGCCCGGCGAGTCGCTGCGCGACCGGCAGGAGCGCGAGGGGGCCCTGCCGCCGCCGCTGGTGGCCGACCTGATGCGGCAGCTGCTGCGCGGCCTCGTCGCGGCCCACGCCGCCGGCGTGGTCCACCGCGACCTCAAGCCGGACAACCTCTGGCTGGTCCCCGACGGCGGGCGGGACCGGCTCACCATCCTCGACTTCGGCATCGCCAAGTCGGCCGGCCCGGCCGGCGCGCCCAAGACCCAGGCCGGCCTGGTGGTGGGCACGCCCGAGTTCCTGGCGCCGGAGCAGGCGGTGGGCGGCGAGGTCGATCACCGGGCCGACCTCTACAGCGCCGGCCTCATCGCCTGGGTGCTCCTCACCGGCCGCCACCCCTTCCCCTCGGCCGACACCCGCGCGCTCCTCAAGGCCCAGGCCTTCGACCCGGTCCCCTCACCGGAGCGGGAGCTGCCGCGCCTGGCCAACCACCCCGCGCTGCTCCGCTTCGTGGCCCGCGCCACCGTGAAGGACCGGGCCGGCCGGGCCCAGTCGGCCGAGGAGCTGCTCGCCGTCCTCGACGGCAAGGAGGGGGGCGGGCGGCTGGAGGCGCGGGGCGCCGCGAAGGAGCCGGCGCGCCCGGCGCCGCCGCCGCGGGCCAAGGCCCGCCGGCCGCTGACCTCCTACCTGCGCCCGGTGGCCACCGGCGTGCCGCGGGCCCGCGCCCTCACGCTCCTCGCCACCGACCTGGACGGCTGGGCGGCGCGCAAGGCGCGGCTGCCGGCCGACGAGGTGGCGCGGCTGCTCCTCGAGCACGACCGGCTGGTGGTGCCGGCGCTGCGGGCCTTCGAGGGGCGGCGCGCCCACGTGCGCGGCGGGGCCCTCACCGCCACCTTCGCCTCGCCCACCAACGCGGTGCTCTGCGCCATGGCCATCCAGGATCGCCTGGCGGCCTGGAACGCCGCCGCGCCGCCCCAGGACCGGCTGGCGCTCAAGGTGGCCCTCCACGCCGGCGAGCTGCCCGGCGGCCAGCTCACCCCGGGGCAGGGGCCGGCGGCGGTGGCGGCGGCGGCGCGGGAGCGGGCGCCGGCCGGCGCCATCTGGCTCACCCGCGCGGTGGCCCTGACCATGAACCAGGCCGAGGTGCCGGTGGAGCCGGTGGCCGACGCGGTGCACCTGCCGGGCGGCGAGCGGCTCTCGCTCTACCGGGTGCGCGCCGGCGTCGGCGCGGCCCCCTTCGGCGGCCGGGAGGCGGCCCGCGTGCCGCGCACCGGCGCCGCCTCGCGGCTGGTGGAGCCGGTCACCGACTCCATCGCCTCCATCGAGGACGGCGGCGAGGGGCGGGCCCGGGCGATGGCGCGGGTCGGCGCCGCCACCGCCACGCTCATGGCCCTCACGGTGGCCGAGGCCGGCGTGCTGGCGGCCGGCGGCGCGGTGGCGGTGGCCGGGCGGGTGGCCGGGCGCGGCGGCGAGGCCCCCTGGGCGGCGCGGGCGCTGGGCCGGCTGCAGGACGCGCGCGGCTGGCTGGCGCGGCGCCGCACGGTGGGGCGGGCCTCGCTGGCGCGGCCGCTCAAGGGCTAGCCACGATGCAGACCGCCAACCAGGTCGTGATGCTCACCGACATCAAGGGCTTCACCGCCGCCACCAGCCGGCAGACGCGGGAGGAGAACGCCCGCATGCTGGCGCTCCACGACGCCCTGCTCACGCCGGTCATCGACGCCTTCGGCGGCCGGCGGGTCAAGGCCATCGGCGACGCCTACCTGGTGCTCTTCGAGGCGCCAACCGAGGCCCTGCTCTGCGCCGCCGCCATCCAGGACCGGCTCTGGGACCACGCCCGGCGCGTCGGCGAGGCGGAGCGGATCGAGGTGCGCATCGCCGCCGCCATGGGCGACGTGCGGCTGGAGGCGAGCGACGTCTTCGGCGAGGCGGTCAACCTGGCCTCCCGCATCGAGGGGGAGGCGGCGGCCGGCGAGATCTGGTTCGCCGAGGCGCTCTACTGGGGGATCGACCGGGCCCGCGTGCCGGTGGAGGAGCTGGGCTGGCGGCCGCTGGAGGGGCTGCCGGAGGAGGTGCGCCTCTTCCGCGTGGCCCGCGCCGCGGCCGGCCCGGGCCAGCCGCCCTACGGCGGCGTGGGGCTGGAGCTGGTGGCCGGCCTGGCGCCGCCCGAGCCGGAGCGGCTCAAGAAGGCGGTGACGCGCCGCCACCCGGCCGCCGCCGCCTCGGCCTCGCCGCTGGTGGGCACGGCGCTGCGGGCCGGCGGGGCGCTGCTGGTGCTGGCGCTCTGCGGCGCCGCCGCCTGGTGGTTCTCCCACCCGGCCGCCGAGCGGGCCATCTGGCGCGGCGACTGGGAGGGGGCCCGCGCCGCGGTGGACGCCGAGGCGGCCCGGCGCGGCGCCGACGACCGCGAGGTGCTCCGGTGGCGCGGCACGCTGGAGCTGGCCCGCTTCGACGCCGGGGCTGGCGGCTCGGTGCGCGGCGGCTTCCAGGCCCTCTCGCGGGCGGTGGCGGCCGGGAGCCGGGAGGCGGCCGAGCAGCTCGGGGAGGAGGGGCGCCACGAGGACTGCAACCGGCGCCGCCTGGCGGCCCGGGCGCTGGCCGACAGCCGGGTGCGCGAGGCGCTGGCGCCGCTGGAGGCCATCGCCCAGGCCGAGCCGCCCGCCCCGCCGCCGGAGGGGACCCTGGAGAAGCTCCGCCGCGCCGTGGCCGGCGACGGCCGGTGCGGCGCCGGCGACGTGGCGCGCCAGGGGATCGCGGAGCTGGAGTCGCTGCACCGGCGCGCGGTGCGGTAGGGCCCGCCGCGCCGATCCCCGGTGGACGGCCCGCGGGGCCGCCTGTGACGCCAACGCGCCGTATGGGGCCCTGACCCGTCCGTGGCCACCGCCGGGCCCCGGCGGTCCTTAGGGGAGGGCATCCCTCTCCCCGGAGGCTTCATGCTGCGTCCCGTTCTCCCCGCGCCCGGCCGCCTCGCCGGCCTGGCGCTCCTCGCCGCCACCCTCACCGCCTGCACCTCGTCGGCGCCCCCGCCCGCCGCCACCCGGCCCGGGCCCGGCGGCGCCGGGATGCAGGCCGCCGTCGACCAGAGCGGCCGGCTCCGCGCGCCCACGCCGGCGGAGGCCCGCGCCCTCCAGGCCGCCATGGCGGTGGAGGCGGCCGACGCCCAGGCCCGTCCCGTGCAGGTGACGCGCCTCGCCAACGGCGCGCTCAAGATCACCCTCGACGAGTCCTTCCACTCGACGGCCCTGGCCACCACCTCGCCCGCCGGCGCCCACGCCGCCTGCGCCGGGAGCACGGCCGAGGCGGGCGGCACGCCCTCGCTGGTGGCCGCCGGCCCGGAGGACCGCTGACATGCGCCGCCACCTCCTCGGCCTGGCCCTGCTGCTGACCCTGGCGCCCGCCGCCGCCCGCGCCGGCGCCACCATCACCATCATCAACGCCAACGATCCCGGCGTCGGCTTCAACGACCCGACGCCGGCGGCGCCCCTCGCCAGCAACCCCGGCGCCACCCTGGGCGAGCAGCGGCTCAACGTCTTCAAGTACGCCGCCGCCCAGTGGGGCGCGGTGCTCGACAGCCCGGTGGAGATCGCCGTGCTGGCCGCCTTCATCCCGCGCGCCTGCACCGCCACCTCGGGCGTGCTCGGCTCGGCCGGCGCCACCACGATCTTCTCAGACTTCCCGGGCGCCATCTTCCCGGCCACCTGGTACCCCAAGGCGCTGGCCGACAAGCTGGCCGGCGAGGACCTCGACCCCACCACGCCCGACGTGGTGGCGGCCTTCAACAGCGAGGTGGGGAAGCCCGGCTGCCTGGAGGGCGCGTCCTGGTACTACGGCCTCGACACCAACCAGGGCCCGGCCGAGATCAACCTGGCGGTGGTGCTGCTCCACGAGCTGGCCCACGGCCTGGGCTTCCAGAGCTTCGTGAGCGCCGGCACCGGCGCGGCGCCCCTCGGGCAGCTCGACGTCTTCTCCAAGTTCTACTTCGACCACCTCGACGGCGTGGTGCGCGGCGACTACACCACCGACGCCGAGCGGGCCGCCTCGGCGCTCCACTTCCGCGACGTGGCCTGGATCGGCCCGCACACCCGCCGGGCGGCGCGCGGCGCCCTCGACGCCGGCTCGCCCTTCCTGCAGCTGGAGGCGCGCGGCGCCGGGGAGCGGCGGGTGGCCATCGGCCCGGCCCTCTTCGGCCCGGCGCTCACCCGCGACGCGGTGGAGGGGCGGGTGGCGCTGGGGCTCGACGCCGCCGGCACCTCCCTCGGCTGCGCCCCCTTCGCCAACGCCGCCGCGCTCCGCGGGCGGGTGGTGCTGGTGGACCGCGGCACCTGCACCTTCACCACCAAGGTGCGCAACGCCCAGGACGCCGGGGCGCGGGCGGTCATCGTGGCCGACAACGCGCCCGGCGGCCCGCCGCCGGGCCTGGGCGGCGCCGACCCGCTGGTCACCATCCCGTCGGCCCGCGTCGCCAAGCGCGACGGCGACGCCCTCAAGGCGGCGCTGCTGGTGGGCCGGGTGCAGGCCAAGCTCGGCCTCGACCCGGAGCAGCGGATCGGCGCCGACGAGCACCGCCAGATCTACCTCAACGCCACCGACCCGGTGCAGGCCGGTTCCTCCATCTCCCACTGGGACCCGCTGGCCTTCCCCAACCAGCTGATGGAGCCGGCCATCAACCCAGACCTGACGCTGGAGGTGACGCCGCCGGAGGACCTGACCAGCGAGCTGCTCCGCGACATCGGCTGGTTCACCGACCGGAACCTGGACGGCGTGCCGGACTTCCCGGGCGAGGTGATCCGGAACCCGCGGCCGGCCAGGTGATGAGGGCGGCGGGCGTGGGAGGCGTGAGGTAGGAACCGGGCATGACCCTCCGCCTCCTCACCCTGCCCGACGGGCGGCGCCGGTGCTCCTGGTGCGCCGGCGCGCCCGACTACGTCGCCTACCACGACGACGAGTGGGGCCGCCCGGTGGTGGACGAGGCGCGGCTCTACGAGAAGCTCTGCCTGGAGGGGTTCCAGTCCGGCCTCTCCTGGCTCACCATCCTGCGCAAGCGGGAGCACTTCCGGCGCGCCTTCGCCGGCTTCGACGCGGCCAAGGTGGCCCGCTTCGGCCTTCGCGACGTGAACCGGCTGCTCGGCGACGCCGGCATCGTGCGCCACCGCGGCAAGATCGAGGCGGCCATCGCCAACGCGAAGGCGGTGCTCGACCTGCGGGAGCGCGAGGGCGGGCTGGCCGCCTTCGCCTGGCGCTTCGAGCCGCCGCCCTCGGCGCGGCCGAGGAAGCTCACCGGCGCCGCGCTCATGAAGCTCGCCCAGACGCCCGAGTCGAAGGCGCTCTCCAAGGCGCTCAAGGCCCACGGCTTCGCCTTCGTGGGGCCGACCACGGTCTACGCCTTCATGCAGGCCATGGGGATGGTCAACGACCACCTCGAGGGCTGCAGCGTGCGCGACGAGGTCGAGGCCGAGCGGGCCCGGCTCCGCCGGCCGGCCTGAGGCCCGGGGCCGGGCTCAGCCGGCGGGCGGCTCGCGCGGTCCGCCGTCCAGCTCGAAGCGGAGCGTGCCGAGGGCCAGGAAGACCTCGCGGAGGAAGAGCAGCAGCGCCGCCACGAAGCAGCCCATGGCCAGGATGAAGAGCACGGCCACCGTGGCGCCGAAGTCGGCGTCGTAGAGGTAGCCGACGAAGGCCACCGCGATGAGGACGCAGACCAGCAGCATGGCCAGCGTCCCGGCGGTGAGGGCGCGCTGGATGAGCCGGGCCCGGAAGGCGAGGAGCTTGAGCTCCTTGGCCAGGCCGGCCCGATCGGAGTCCCCCTCGCCGGCCAGCCGATCCTCCAGCCGCCGCGCCCGGTCCACGATGCGCCCGAGGCGCGTGGTCAGGACCGAGAGGGTGGTGCCGAGGGCGGTGAGCAGGAAGACCGGCGCCACCGCCAGCTGGATGGTGTGCGTGATGTCCTGCAGGTGCGTGTCGGCCGGGAGGGCGGGCATGGCGGCGCGAGCCTACGGCGCCGGAGGCAGGGTGTCACCGGTGGTTTGTCGGGTGATCGGGGTGTGTCGGGGGGAAGGTGCGGCTGCCATGCTGGGCGTCGAATGGGGCCCGTGGCGATGATCGTGGCGGTGGTGCTGGCGCAGGCGCCGGGGGCGGCGACCTCGACCTCGACCTCGACCTCGACCTCGACCTCGACCTCGACCCCGACCTCGACCGCGACCCCGATCCCGATCCCGACCCCGGACCCCGACCTCCCCCCCGACGTCCTCGCCCTCCTCCCCGCCGCCCGCACCCCCGTCGCCTGGCAGCAGGCCGACCTCGACCTCGACGGCGCCCCGGAGTGGATCATCCTCTCCCGCTTCGACCACCCCGCGCGCCTCGACTACGGTCCGCGCTCCGCCGAGTGGCGCGCCGGGCAGCGCATCCAGTCGCGGACCAACCACGAGCTGGCCATCGTCGGCCGGGAGAAGGGGGCGCTCCGGCTGCGCTTCAGCGTGGAGCTCTCCGGCAACGAGCGCCAGGCGGTCCTGGTGGAGCGGCTCCTCGGCGCCGACAAGCGGCGTGGGCGGCTCCCGGTGGTCCTCGCCGGCGCCCGCGCCTGCCAGGGCTCCTGCGGCCCGGTGGAGGCCCACCTGGTGATCTGGGACCCGAGGCGCCGGACCTTCGCCGACTACACCTACGCCGGCGTGGAGCTGGTGATGCTGGGGTCGGACGGCGCCGCCGAGCTCTGGTTCGCCGACCGTCGCCCGGGCGATCCCATCTGCTGCCCCTCCGGCTACACGGTGACGCGCGTCGGCCTGTACGGGACGGAGGTGGACACGCTCTCCACGCGCCAGGTGCCCTCCGACCGGATGCGCAAGGTGCTGCTGCCCGGCGGGCTCATCCTCCGCCAGGACCCGCCGGCCGCCCCGGTCACGCCGGCGGCGGGCCGCTGACGGCCCGGGGCGGCGCGGGGTCGGCGGGGTCCGCGGCCACCGGCTCGACCTCGGCGCGGCAGCGCGGGCAGCGCGAGGCCTCCACGCGGATCGGTGCGGCGCAGGCCGGGCAGGGGCGGCGCCAGGCCGCCTCGACGGCCCTGGCCATCCGCGCCACCGCCAGCCCCACCAGCGCGGCCAGCACCACCAGCCCCACCGCCAGCGCCGGCGCCAGCAGCGCCGCCACCGCCACGCCCAGCGCCCCGCCGCCCTCCAGCCGGGTGAGCCAGCGGCGCGGGTCGGCCACCTCGTTCCGCACCGCGCCGAGGAGCCGGTGGACGTGGCCGCGGGCCCAGCTCACGCCGAGGGCCACGCCCACGCCGAGGGCGCCGGCGGCCCAGGGCGGCAGCCGGTCGCCGAGGGCCAGGGCCGCCACGCCGCCGCTGGCCGCCTGCACGCCGGTGAGCGCCAGCGCCGACAGGGACCGCAGGTCGTCGTCGCGCTCGGCCCAGGCCTCGAAGAGCGCCAGCGCGCCGAGCGCACCCAGCACCTCGGGGCGGGAGAGGTGGGCCCAGGCCCCGTGCAGCTCCACGCCGAGGTAGCGGCCCGCCAGGCCGAGCACCACCAGCACCAGCGCGCCGCGGGTGCCGGAGGCGGCCGAGAGGCCGAGGAGGCGCAGGAGCGCCATCGGGTCGAGGCCGGTCACCCGAGCACCCCCGCCGCGGCGGCCAGCCGCTCCAGCAGCCAGGAGAGGGCCACCATGGTGCCGGTGAGCGCCGCCACCAGCGCCGCCGCGGCCGCCGCCAGGAAGGCCACCTCGCCCACGCCGATGGGCTCGCGCCGCAGCGCCCGCGCCGCCTGCCAGCCCAGGTAGGTGCGGGCGAACCAGCCGCCCAGCGCCACCTGCGAGGCGGTCACCGCGGCCTTGAGCGGCAGGCCGGGGAGCGAGAGCAGGGTCAGCAGCTCGACGAAGATCACCAGCACCGCGAGGTAGCCGGCCCCCACGATGCGCAGCGTCCAGGACGCCACCAGCCGCCGGCCGGTGGGGAGGTGGCGCAGCCCAGGGCGCACGATGGCGGCCGCCACCCAGGCCAGGCCGGCCGCCAGCGTCAGCGAGGCGGCCAGCGGCGCCCAGCCGGTGAGGAGCGTGGCGAGGCCCACCAGCACCACGGCCACCCAGAGGCGCGCGGTGGCTCGCTCGCGGAGGCGGGTGGCCAGCGCGGCCCGGTCCTCGCCGGTGGGGGCGGTGGGGGCGTCGCACCGGGGGCAGGGGAGGCCGCGCAGGGCGGCGCCGCCCGGCAGCCGCTCGGCGCAGGCGCGGCAGCGCCCCTCCAGGAGGAGCGCGAGGCCGTGGGCGTGGGTGGCCACGCCGGGAGTCTACGACGGAGACCGGGGCGGCCGTGGGCCCGCTCAGGGTGTGGCCCGGGGACGCGGGTCCGGGTGCGGAGGGTGCCGGTCCGGCTGGGGCCGGCCCGCCGGGGAGGCCGGGGCGCCGGGGGAGACAAATCGGCCCGCCTCGTGTCAGGTTTCCCCGGCTCCCGGCTCTTCCACCGGGACGGCGCCGCATGGGCGCCGCCTCGCGCCTCACCAGCTGGGAGCCTGCCGATGCACTTCGTCACCGACGCCGCCCTCGAAACCATGGTCCTCGCCGCCGCCCGCGGCGACCGCGACGCCTTCGCCCGGCTGGTGGACGCCACCAGCGGGCTGGTGAGCGCCATCGCCCTCGCCGAGACGCGCGACGCCGACCTGGCCCGCGACGCCGCCCAGGACGTCTACCTCCAGGTCTGGTCCGGGCTGGGGCAGCTGCGCCGCCCGGAGAGCTTCCTGCCCTGGCTGCGCCTCTCGGCGCGGCGGCAGGCGCGGCGCCTCGCGCTGCAGCGGCGGCGCCGGGCCGGCGGGGCGGAGGCCGAGGCGGCGCTGGCGGCGGCGGCCGACGGCGCGCCGGGCCCGGGCGAGCGGCTCCTCGACGCCGAGCGGGCGGCGCTGGTGCGCGACGCCCTGGAGGCCCTGCCCGACGAGGCGCGCGAGACGCTGGTGCTCTACTACCGCGAGGGCCACTCCACGGCGCAGGTGGCGCGGCTCCTCGGCCTCTCCGACGCGGCGGTGCAGCAGCGGCTCAGCCGCGCGCGGGCCAGGGTGCGGGAGGACGTGCTGCGGCGGCTCGGCGAGGCGCTGGAGCGGAGCGCGCCGGCCGCGGGCTTCACGGCGGCGGTGCTGGCGCTGCTCGGGCCGAAGGGGGCCGCGGCGGCCACGGGGGCCGGGTCGGCCGCCGGCGGCCTGGTGCTGCTCCAGGTGTCCAAGGTGGCCGCGGCGGCGCTGGCGGTGGGGCTGGCGGCGGTGGCGTGGCTGGCCACGCGGCCGCCGGTGAAGCCGCCCGCCGGCCCGCCGACGCCGACCATCGCCCGGCCTGCCGGCGAGCGGCCGGCCCGGGAACAGCCCTGGCGCACAGCGCCGGCGGCGGCGCAGGCCGAGGCGGAGCAGGGGGCGCTGGAGGTGGTGGTCACCGCCGGCGGCGCGCCGGTGCCGGGCGCGGCGGTGCGGGTCTACGCCCACCGGCCGGAGGCCGGCCTGGTCTCCGACTCGCCCTGGCGCCTGCTGCGCGCCGCGGCGACGGACGCGGGCGGACGCCTGCGGATGCCGGCCGGCCCCGGCGCCTACCTGGTGGCGGCGCGGGCGCCGGGCCTGGCGGCCGGCCAGCTGCCGGCCGTGCGGGCCTCGGGCGAGCCGTTGACGCGCGTCGAGGTGGCGCTCACGGCGGGCGCGGCGCTCCCGGGCCGCACCGTCGATGCCCGCGGTCAGCCGGTGCCGCTGGCCGCGCTGGTGCTGGCGCGGTCGGCGGGGCGCGGCGAGCCGCGGGACGCGCCGCCGGCGGAGGAGCGGCTGTACGCCGTGAGCGACGGGGCCGGCACCTTCCGGGTGGAGGGGCTGGCGCCGGGGCGCTGGACGGTCACCGCCGAGGCGGCCGGCCACGCGCGCACCGTGGTGGAGGACGTGGGGCTCCCACGCGCCGCGCCGCTCACGGTGGTGCTGGGCGCGGCGGCGGTGGTGGAGGGGGTGGTGCTGGCCGCCGACGGGTCGCCGGCGGCCGGGGCGCAGGTGTACTTCGGCGGCGGCCCGGAGCTGGTGCAGGTGGAGGCAGGCCCGGCCGGCGGCTTCGCGGCCGAGCTGGTGCCCGGCGCCTGGCGCGTCTCGGCCCTCCGGGGTGACGCGGCGGGCTGGCTGGAGTCGCCGATCTCGGTGGGCCCGGGCGGCGCGGCGCGGGGGCTGGTGATCCGGCTCGGCGCCGCCTCGCGCTTCGCCGGGATGGTGGTGGGGCCGGGGGGCACCCCGGTGGCCGGGGCGCTGGTGGAGCTGACGCCGGCCCGCTCGTCCGGCGCGGTGGCACGGCCGACCACCGGGCCCGACGGGGCCTTCGAGACCGGGCCGCTGCCGCCCGGCGAGTACGACGTGGCGGCCTCCGCCGAGGGGCTGGCCCCCTGGGTGGGCCGCGGGCTGGTGCTCATGCCGGGCCAGCGCTTCGCCCTCACGGTGAAGCTGGCCGCCACCGCGGCGGTGGAGGGGCTGGTCACCGGCGGCGACGGGGCGCCGCTCCCCGGCGTCCGGATCCGGGGCGGCCAGCGCTGGGGCTCCTCCTTCGGCCAGGTGGACGGGCAGGCGGTCACTGGCCTGGACGGGCGCTACCGGATCGACGGGCTGGAGCCGGGGATGGTGCGCCTCATGGCCATGCCCCCGGGCGCCGACACCGGGCTCGCGCGGCTGGTGCCGGCCAGGGCCGGCGAGACGGTCCGTGCCGACTTCGTCCTGACCGCCCCGGGCGAGGTCGATGGGCAGGTCACCGTGGAGGACGGCAGCCCGCTGCCGGAGGGGCTGCAGGTCCAGGTGGCGCCGCCGGGATCCTTCTTCTCCCGCGACCTGCCGCAACTGACACCCGGGCCCGACGGGCGCTTCTCCGCGCGCCTGCCCGTCGGCACCTGGCAGCTCGACGCCTGGGACGACGCCATGGCCTATCGGACGCGCCCGGGCCTGCGGCTCGAGGTGGTGGCCGGCGCCACCGTCCGGGCGGACCTGGTCCTGCGCCGCGTCCACCGAAACGGGACCGCGCTCGGCCTCCTGGTGCTGGAGCCGGGCGGCGCCCCGTCGCGCGGCGCCATGGTGGAGGGGCGGGCGCCCCCCGGCGCGATGATCCGCACCCGGACCGGCGACGACGGCCGCGCCGAGGCCTTCATCGTCGGCGAAGGCGGAAGGCGGCTCCCCATGGAGGTGACCGCCCGGAACGGCGGGCGCCGCGCCGGGCCCATCCCGGTGCCGGCCGAGCAGGAGGCGCTGACCATCCAGCTCCAGCCGGGCGCCACGCTGCGCGGGCGGGTGGAGGGCGGCGGTGCGCCGGTGTCCGGCTTCGACCTCAGGATCGAGCTGCCGCTCCGGCCACCCGCCAGCTTCGGCGACGCCGAGGGACGCAGCTTCTCCGGCGACGCCTTCCTCCTCACCGACGTCCCGGCCGACGCGGTGACGCTGGTCGCCACCGCAGAGGACGGCCGGGTCGGCCGGGCCACCGCGACCCTGCGCCCCGGTGAGACCACCGAGGTGACCATCCCGCTGGCGGCGGCTGGCCGGCTCCGCGTCCGCGTGCTGGACCAGGCCGGGAAGGTCGAGCCCGGCGCCTACCTGACCCTCGGGGCGCGGATGATCGACGCCGACCCGTCGGGCTTCAACTACGACCCGGCGCTCCTGCACGACGGGGCGCTGGAGGTGCCGGACCTGGCGGCCGGGAAGGTCTCCATCGAGGTCGGCGCGCGCTGCTTCGAGCCGGTGCGGCGCGAGGTGGAGATCCGGCCGGGAGAGACCACGGACCTCGGGGACGTGCGGCTCACGCCGGTGCCGCGGGAGAAGTGCGGGCGCTGAGGGGCGTTGCCGATTGGCGAGAGGGACTCAACCTCCCTCGACCTCGACCTCGACCTCGACCTCGACCTCGACCTCGACCTCGACCCCGACCTCGACCCCGACCCCGACCTCGACCCCGATCCCGAGCCCGAGCCCGAGCCCGAGCCCCAGCCCTCTCCCCCTCCGGGGGAGAGGAGGAACTTCCCGCCTTCCACCCCCTACGCCGGGTGCACCACCGCGACCGACCCGCCCTCGGTGGCCTTCACCTCGATCCGCGCCCCGATGCGCCGCCGCAGCTCCGGCACGTGGGAGATGACGCCCACCAGCCTTCCGGCCTGCCGCAGCGTCTCCAGCGCCTGGATGGCCACGTCGAGCGTCGCCTCGTCGAGCGTGCCGAAGCCCTCGTCGACGAAGAGGGCGTCGAGCTGCCGGCCGCCGGAGCGGGCCGAGACCACGTCGGAGAGGCCCAGGGCCAGCGACAGGCTGGCGAGGAAGCTCTCACCGCCGGAGAGGGCGCCCACCGGCCGATCGGTGACGCCGGTCCAGGCGTCCTCCACCACCAGCGAGAGGCCGGCGGCCGAGCCCTTGCGGGCCACGGCGTCGTCCTGGCGCAGGCGGAAGCGCCCCTTCGACATGAGGTGGAGCCGGGCGCTGGCCGCCTCGGCCACCTCCTCGAGGAGGGCGGCCAGCACGAAGCGCTGCAGGCTCATCCCCTTCTCGTTCCGGCCGCGGACCAGCTCGGCCACGTGCCCCACCACGGAGAGGGTCTCCTCCAGGGAGGCCACCTCCTTGCCCAGTTCCGCGGAGCGGGCCAGGAGGTCGCGGCGGCGCTTCGCCTCGCCCTCGTGGCGCACCCGGGCCTCGGTGGCGGCGGCCAGCGCGGCCGCGGCGGCGGCGCGGGCGGCCTCGGCGCCGGGGAGGTCGGGCGGCGCGGCGCCGGCCAGGGCCGCCTCCAGCTCGGCGAGGCGCGCGGCGGCGGCGTGGGCGGCGCTGGCCCGGCGCTCGACGGCGGCGGCCAACTCGGCCCGGGCGGCGGCGGCGAGGAGGGCGGCCTGGCAGGCGGCCACGTCCTGGAAGCCTTCGGCGGCGCAGGCGGCGCGGGCCGACTCCGACGAGGCGGCCGCCTCGGCCGCGGCGCGATCCCGCGCGGCCTCGGCGGCGGCCAGGGCCGTGGTGGCCTGGGCCTGCGCCGTGGTGGCGTCCCGGTGGGCGGCGGCGGCGCGCTCGGCCCGCTGCGTGCGGGCGGCGAGCTCGGCCTTCAGCGTCGCCAGCTCCTTCGCGGCCTCCGGGCCGGCGCCGGCCTGCTCGAGCTGGCGGGCCAGCTCGGCGCGCTTGGCCTCGGCCGCGCCGGCGGCGGCGCGGGCGGCGGCCTCGTCCCTGGTCGCGGCGTCGCGCTGGGCGCGGGCGGCCTCGACGGCGGCGCGGGCCTTCCCGAGGTCGGCCTCCAGCGCGGCGAGCCGGGTCGCCGCCTCGCGGGCGGCCTTCGACGCGGCGGCGGAGGCGTCGCGCTCGGCCTTCACGGCGGCGGCCGGGCGGGCCTCCGCGGCGGCGAGGGCGGCGGCGCGGTGGCGCGCCTCCTCCAGCAGGCCGGCCTGGCGGGCCCGGGCGGCCTCGGCCTCGGCGGCGCGGGCGGCGAGGGCGGTGGCCTCGGCGCGGGCCTGGTCCACGTGCTCCTTGTCCGGCACGTGGCCGGCGGCGACGGCCGGGGCCGGGTGATCGGTGGCGCCGCAGACCGGGCAGGGCTTCCCGGGCTGCAGCTTCTTCTGGGCGAGCCAGGCGGCCAGGCCGCCCTCCCGCGCCGTGTTGAGGGCGGCGGCGGTCTTCTCGGCCCGGTCGGCCGCCTCGCGGGCGGCGCCGGCGCCGCGGGTGGCCGCCTCGACGTCCTTCTCTCGGGCGGCCGCAGTGGCCTGGGCGGCGTCGCGCTCGGTGGCGGCCTTGAGCGACGCCTCCAGCGTCGCCAGCCCCTCGGCGCGCGCGGCGGCCTCGCCGGCGACGGGCCGCAACCGGTTGGCCTCGGCCTCCAGCGTCGCCGGCCTTTGCTCGGCGGCCGCGAGGGCCAGGGCGCCCTTGCCGGCCGCCTCGGCCGCGCGGGTGACGGCGGCGCGGGCCGACGACAGCTCGCGGTCGAGGCTCGCCAGCCGCTCCACCTCCGGGAGGGCCCGCTCCAGCAGCTGGGCGCGGGCGGTGAGGGTCGCCCGCTCGGGCGCCTCCGCCTCGGCGGCGCGCGCTCCCTCGGCCGCCTGCGCGAGCTGCGCCCCGGCCGCGGCGAGGGCGCCCCGGGCCGCCTCGGCCTCGCGGGCGCGGGCCGCCGCGGCGTCGGCGTCGCGCGTCGCCTGCTGCAGCTGGGCCCGGGCCCGCTCGGCCGCCTCGGCGCGGGCCAGCTGCTGCCGGTCGGCGGCCAGGGCCGGCGCCCCGGCGCGGGCGGCGGCGTCGTCGGCGCGGGCCTTCTCGCGCTCGGCGAGGCGGGCGGCCAGGGCGCGGGCGCCGGAGAGGGCCCGCTCGGCCTCGCCGTCGGCGGCCTTGAGCCGGACCACCTCGGCGGTGGCCGCGGACTCCGCCGCCACCGCGGCGTCGAGGGCGGCCTGGTGGGCGTCGCGCGCCTCGCCGCCCAGCACCTCGGCGCTCCGCTCGCGGAGCTTCACCGCCTTCGACTCCAGCTCCTTCTTGCGGTTGACCAGCCAGTCCTCCACCGCCTCGTAGCGGTGGGTGGCGAAGAGCTTCTGGAGCAGCACCTCGCGCTCGGCCGAGTCGGCGCAGAGCAGCCGCTTGAACTCGCCCTGGGGGAGGAGCGCCACCTGCGTGAACTGGTCCACCCCCATGCCGAGGAGGCGGGTCACCGCCGCGGTGGTCTCGGTGGCGCCGGTGGCCACCGGCTTGGCCTCCCCCTCGCGCCAGAGGCTGGCCTCGGCCGGCTCGACGGTGGTGCCGGTGCCGCGCTTCTTGGGCCGCTCCCACTCCGGAGAGCGCTCGACCCGCCAGGCCTCGCTCCCCATGGTGAAGCGGAAGACCACCTGCGTGCGCAGGTCGGCGGCGGCCCGGTCGGCGCGCAGGCGATCGACGCCGCGCGTGCCGGCCAGCCGGCCGAAGAGGGCGTAGGTGAGGCCGTCGAAGAGGGTGGTCTTCCCGGCGCCGGTGGGGCCGTGGATGAGGAAGAGGTCGCTCCCGCCCAGGGCGGTGAAGTCGATGGCCTGGCGCCGCTCGTAGGGGCCGAAGGCGGTGAGCTCGAGGTGGATGGGCCTCACGCGCCACGCTCCTTCTTCTCGACGGCCTCGAGGGCGCCGGCGAAGCAGGCGGCCTGCTCGGGCGTGGGCTTCTGCCCGGCCACGGTCTCCAGGAAGGCCTCGAAGAGCGCCTGGTCGTTGCCGGCGGCGCCGGCCACGCGGCTGGCGTAGCTGCCGCTGCCGCCCGGGGCCAGCGTCCGCCGCACCACGTTGAGCACGTGGGGGAAGCGGGCCTGCAGCTTGCCGCGGGCGTCGAGGACGTAGCCCGGGTCCTCCAGCGTGGCCTCCACCAGTGCGCCGCGGTGGGGCTCGTGGGCCGGGTCGCGGAGGAGGTCGTCCAGGGTGCCGGCGAGGCGCACCACGTCGCGCCGCTGGCCGAGGGGCACCTCGGTGACGACGGCGGCGCCGCGCGACACCTCGACCAGCAGGGCGGCCTTGCGGTGGCCGGCCTCGGAGAAGGAGTACTTGAGGAGGGAGCCGGAGTAGCGCACCCGCTCCGCCACCTCCTGCGGCGCGTGGAGGTGGCCGAGGGCCACGTAGTCGAAGCCGGCCAGCGCCTCGGCCGGCACCGAGCCCGCCGTGCCGACCGAGACTGGCCGCTCGCTGTCGGGCGTCTCCACGGCCCCCTGGACGAAGGCGTGGGCCACCAGCACCGAGGGCAGTCCCGCCGCCGCGGCCCGGGCGGCGCCGGCGCGGGCCGCCTCGGCCATCAGGGCGGTGGCCTGGGCGTGGCCGCGGACGTCGCCTCGGCCGGCCTGGCCGCGGACCACGTCCGGCTCGACGAAGGGGAGGGCGAAGAGGACCCCCTTGCCGGGGATGGTGACCGGCTCGGCCACCCGGTCGAGGTCGCCGCGGAGGTGGACGCCCGACGGCTCCAGCAGGCGGGCGCCGAAGGAGAGCCGCTCCGGCGAGTCGTGGTTGCCGGCGATGCCGACCACCGGGATGCCCAGGGCGGCGACGCGGGTGAGGACCTCGTCGAAGAGCGTCACCGCCTCGGCGGCCGGGACGGCGCGATCGTAGACGTCGCCGGCGATGACCAGGGCGTCGGGGCGGAGGTCGCGCAGCGCCTCGAGGAGCCGCTCGAGGACCCAGCGCTGGTCCTCCAGCAGCGAGGCGTCGTGGAGGGTGCGGCCGAGGTGCCAGTCGGAGGTGTGGAGGAGGCGGAGCGTCATCTGGGGGCGCAGTCTACGCGCCGGACGGACATCGCGGGGCGCCGCGCCTCACTCGCCGCGGCGCCGCGCCCGCCACAGCCCGACCGCCGCCACCAGCAGGAAGGGCAGGCCGGCGACCAGCACCAGCAGCGGCACGCCCCAGCGCTCGGCGAAGGAGCGGACGTGGGCGTGGCCCGGATCGCGCGGGTCGAAGGCCACCGCCACCGGCGCCCCCAGGGCGTACTCCGGCGGCGTGCGCCAGACGCGGGCCCGCAGGGTGCGGGCCACGCCGTCGCCGGCGGAGTAGCCGATGACGGCGGTGGAGGCGGCCGTCTCCAGGGGGCTGCGCCGCTCCAGCGAGATCACCACGCCGGTGGCCTCCACGGCGCGCGCCTCGAAGCGGGCGGAGTGGAGCGCCAGCGCCGCGGCGATGGCCAGGAAGGCCAGGCCGGCGGCGCCGAGCCAGCGCGACGGCCCGCGCCCGAGCAGGGGAGGGCGCGCGGTGGGCAGGGAGGTGCGGGAGTCCACGAGCGCATGATACGTGCGTTCACGCGTGGTGAGATGACCCACGGTGCGTTGACCTTGGGTGACGGCACAGGTCGCAGCCCTCGACGGGGCCGGGGGTAACCCGGTCGGCGGTGGGATCGTCACCGGCGAGGCGTGGCGGGGGATGTGGGGGGAGGTGGAGGCTGGTGCGGGATCGGGGTCGGGATCGGGGTCGAGGTCGAGGTCGAGGTTGGGCCCGGGCTCGGCCCGCCCGCCGCTACCGCCCCGCCCGCACCCGCGCCACCACCGCCTGCACCGTGGTCGACCACCCCCGCCCGTCCAGCGCCGCCTCCATGGCCCGCGCCTGCCGCGCCGCCTCGAAGGCGGCCTCGCGGCCGGCGTCGTCCAGGTCGGCCCAGGCCGGCGACGCGCCGACCGAGCCGTCGGCCCGCACCGGGCGCCAGGCCCCGGCCGCCTGCTCCACCAGCACCTCGCGCGCGCGGGGGTCGGTCATGGCAGCACCTCGTCGAGGGCGACGCCGCGCCCCTTCAGGCACTCGGTGAGGAGCCGCCGGGCGCGGGTGAAGTTCTGGAGGAAGGTGTTGGGCTGCATGCCGAGGCGCGCCGCCAGGTCGCGGTCGGGCTCGGCGCCGCCGGACTCGAGGCGCGCCTCCAGCGCGGCGCGCGGCTTGCCGGGCAGCCGCTCGCGGCAGAGGGCGATGAGCCGGCGCAGCAGCGGATCCGGCGCCGCCGGGCCCACCGCCGCCACGGCGTCGAGGCGCCGCTGCAGCGCCTCGTCCCCCTCGCTCACCTGGCGGCGGCGCCGCCGCGCCTCGTCCACCGCCAGGTTGTGGGCGGCGCGGAGGGTGAAGCGGAGGAGGGCGTTGGGGCGCCCGTCCGGCCGCACCCGCGGCGCCAGCTGCCAGGCCCGCAGCAGCGCCTCCTGGAGCACCGCCTCGACGTCGACCGCCGCCGCGAAGGGGCGCAGGCTCCCGCGGAGCTCCGCCTCCGCCGCGCCGGCCCAGTCGCCGAAGGCGTCCGGGTCGGCGGCGGCGATGGCGGGGAGGTGGCGGTCGAGGTCGAGCACGGGTCCCCGGGCTACGGCTGCGAGAGGCGGAGCAGGAGGACGCCGCCGCCGACCAGCGCGGCGCGCGGCGACCGATCCGGCGGGAGCTGGTCGCCCAGGTCGAGGGCCAGCCGGAGCACCGCACCCGGCGCGAGGCGCCCCGGGCCCGTCGTGGCCGCCGCGTGGACGCGGGCGGAGACCACCGTGCCGTCGTCCAGCTCGACGGTGACCGCGTCGCCCGGGGCCCAGTCGAGCCCGCCGTCCTCCACCGTGGCCTCGAGGACCAGGCGCAGCGCCTTGAGGAGCACCAGGCGGGCGGCCAGCACCAGCAGGCGCGCCGGCGGCGGGCGCGGCGCCAGCGGCGCGGCGGGCTTCCGGGCCTCGGCGGCCGGCGGCGGCGGGGCCGGCGGCGAGAACGCCGCGTGGATCCGCCGCTCCTTCTTCCGGCCACCGGCGGCGGACGGCGCGGCCCGCGGCAGGTCGTCCTCCTCGTAGGCCACCGACTTCGCCGAGAGGGCCATCATCTCGGCGGCCGCCCCGGACCGGACCATGGCCGGCGCGGCCCGCAGCCCCAGCCCCGCCACCGACATCCCGTGGGGCAGCTGCTGCGGCATCACCTCGCGCCGCGTCGGCTGCCGCGGGTCCACCGTCGCCTCGGCCGAGATGGCCAGCCAGGCGGTGAGCCGGGTGGCGATCTGGAACTGGAGGCCGAGCCGCTCGATGGCGGCGTCGACGCGGCGGCCGCGGCCGGCGGCGGCCTGGAGCTCCAGCAGCTCCACCGCCTCGCGGGCGTAGAGGGCGGCCAGGGCGCCGTCGTCGGGGGCGAGCGCCGCCGCCGCCGGGACCTGGAGGACCCGCTCGAAGGGGCCGTCGGCGGTGCGGCCGCGCAGCACCAGCTCACCGCCCTCCTTCCGGAGCACCACCGGGAGGAGCGCCGGGGCGCCAGCGAAGAGGTCGGGCCAGCGGGCCAGGGCCGCCCGCGGCCCGGCCATGGCGGAGCCGGAGAGCGCCAGCTCCGTCACCACCGGCGCCACCGTGCGGGCCAGGAGGCGCCGCGCCCCCTCGGCCGGATCCTCGTCGAGCCCCAGCACCACCTCGACGCCGCGGCCGGCGCGGGCCGCCGGGCCGGTGAGCGAGCGGTTGACCGCCGAGCCGACGCCCACGGTGTGGAGGCGCGAGCCGGCCGGCAGCCGGTCCAGCACCCCGGCCACGATCTCCTGCTCGAAGCCGATCTCGCCGTCGGTCACCAGCACCACCTGGCGCTGGGCGTCCTCGCGGAGCGGCGAGAGCGCCTCGGTGAGCGCCTCGGTCATCTCGGTCGAGCCGCCGGCCTCCAGCGCGGCCAGCCAGGCGCGGGCCTTGGCCCGGTTGGCGGCGGTGGCCGCCACCGGCTTCCGGTTCCAGCGGCGCGGCGCCGAGGAGAACTCGATGAGCTCGAGCCGGTCCTGGTCGCCGAGGGAGTCGACCAGCGCCCCGACCACGGCGCGGGCCTGGTCGAGGGGGCGGCCGCCCATCGAGCCGGAGGTGTCGAGAAGCACGATGAGGTCGCGCGGCAGGGGCCGGACGGCCCGCGGCGCCGGGGGCACCACCGTGATGAGGCCGAAGGCGCGGCCGGCGGTGCGCGCGCCGGCCGGCGAGGCGGCGGCGGCGAGGGCGAGCCCCACCTCGGCGCCGGCCACCGGCCAGCGGACCACCACGTCGCGGTCGAGGGGCGCGCCCTGCTCCGCCGCCAGGCCGGCGCGCCAGCCGGGGCCGAGGGCGGCCGGGACGAGGTGCAGCGGGTGGGAGGGCGAGGTGACGGCGCCGCCGGCGGCCAGCCCGTCCTCCACGTCGAGGGCCAGGGTGAGCCGCGCCGGCAGCGGGCCGTCGGCCACGTCCACCGTGAGCCGCGCCGCATCCGCGGTGCGGCCCGGCGCGCCCTGGTAGCGCGGCGCCACGGCGGTGGGGAAGCGCCACTCCCAGGCGCCCTCGGGGAGCCAGGCGAGGCGCTGGTCCACGGTCAGCTCCACCCGCACCTCGGCGCCGGGCGGCAGGTTGCCGAGGGACTGGGTGAAGACGCTGCCGCGCACCTGCTCCACCAGCGCCGCGGTGCGCCCCTCGAGGATGGCCTCCTCGTAGCGCTCGCGGGCCGAGGCCACCCGGTCCACCTCGCCCACCGTGCGCCGGCCGTCGAGGGTGAAGGCGAAGCCGCTCACCGCGCCGTCGTGGGGCAGCGGGAAGAGGTAGGTGACCGCCAGCGGCTCGGCGTGGACGTTCCGGAAGACCTGCGTGAGCGTGGCGCGGCAGAGGCCGCGGCCGGCGCGGGCCGAGAGGGCGGCGGCGGCCATGGGCAGGGCGCGGCCGTCGGCGGCGACGAGGCGGCCTCCGGCGCTCGGGTCGGTGGTCGGGGCGAGGGTGCGGGCGGCGGCGGTCGTCATGGTCGGCTCCTGGTCGGTGTTGGCCTTCACGGGGCCAACGAACCAGGGGGCCGGTTGGTGACAGTACCTGAAAAGCCGAGCAACGACGCAGGGTCAGCGCCTGGGCCTCCGGTCCTCGGCGCCGCGGCCTGCGGGCCTCAGCGCCGCGGCCTGCGGCCGACCACGTGCGCCAGCCACCCCGCCATGTTCTCGGCGGTGCGGCGCGGGACGTAGCGCGGGTCGTGCCCCACCGGCTCCACGTCCCAGAGCACCTCGGCCTCGAGGCCGACCTCCTCCAGCAGCTCGGTCAGCTCCCGCAGCGTCCAGAGGCGCCAGTCGTAGGTGAAGGCGTTCTTCATCCGCCGACCGTCGGGCAGCTCGAAGTGGATGGCGCAGCGAAGCCGGCTGGTGATGGGCTCGTAGTGGACGTGCTCCCAGACGTAGCGGGCGCCGCCCTGGATGCGCCGCTTCTCGGTGAGCGACTGCTGCGCCAGCCAGCCGCCGAAGATGTCGAGCACCAGCAGGCCGCCCGGCGCCAGCGAGTCGCGGGCGTGGGCCAGGTAGGCCTTGAGGTCCTCGCGGCGCTGGAAGACCTGCCAGCTGAAGTTGAGCGCCAGGATGGCGTCGAAGGGGCCGGGCGGCGCCGCGCGCACGTCGGCGTGCACCAGCGAGAGGCGCGACCCCATGGCGCCGAGGAGCGGCAGCCGGTGGGCGCGGGCCCAGTCGTGGACCGAGCGGTCGAGGTCCACCGCCACGGCCGTGCGCCGCGGCCCCCGCGCCACCCAGGTGGCGGCGAGGAGCGCGGTGCCGCTGAAGTCCTCGCGCAGCCGGAGCGCCGGGCGGCCGGCGCGGCGCAGCACCCGCTCCACCAGCTCCAGCTCGGTGCCGGCGTCCTGCACCGCCTCCTCGTAGAGGAGGTGGCGATCGGGCAGCGGGCCCCGGGGGCGGCGGGAGGGACGGGCCGGGCGGGCGCGGCGCGCAGGGCGCCGCCGGGGGGAGCGGGTGGTCATGGTGGTGGTCGGGCGCGGACCGGCCCGCTCTCTCAGGGGCGCGGCGTGGGGGCGTGCGGGTGGAGGCGGCTGGCCACGAGCTCGGCGATCCAGAGCCCGTCGTCGTCCGGCGTGCGGGGCGTGGCGGCCTGGTGCTCCGCCACCAGCGCCGGCAGGGCGCGGAGGAGGTCGAGCCGCTCCTGCAGCCGGGCGCCCAGGTAGCCGTCGAGGACGCCGCGGCGCGCCTCGTCGGTGGCGGTGTCGGCCTCCAGCCGGTTGATGGCCACCCGGAGCTGCGCCTGCGCCATGGGCGAGAGGCCGAGGTCCGGGATGCGGGCGCGCAGGGCGGCCTCCTCCTCGCGGAAGGCCTGGAGCAGCGCGGCGACCTGGCGGGATGGCATGGGCGCACCCATGGCACAGCGCGGGGTGGAATGGAACGGCCACGGGGAGGGGACATCCCACCGGGCCGGCGCGCGGGGCACGGCGGGGCGCCGGCCGCGAGTGGGCCTCGCTTGCGCCGCCGCTGGCGGCCCGCCTAGGGTGACCCTCCCGTGTCCCTCCTGCGACCACACGCCGCCGCGTCCGGGCGCCGCAACTCGATGGCGGCGCTGCTGCTGGCGGCCCTCCTCGCCGCCCCGCCGGCGGCCGCCGCGCCGCGCTCCCCGGCCGAGCGGCTCGGCCCGGCCCGGCTCGCCGAGGCCCGGGGCGGCCTCGCGGCGCGCGCCGCGGCCTGGGGGCTCGCGCCGGCCGAGGCGGCCGAGGCGGTGGTGAGCGGCGTGCACGATCCCGGCGACGGTCCGGTGGTGGTGACCTGGCGCCGACCGGTGGCCGGCGTGGAGGTGCTCGGCGAGCAGGCCGCGGTGGTGCTCGACCGCCGGGGGCGCGCGGTGGCCACGCTGGGCGCCCTCTCGCCGCTCCGCCCCGCGCCCGGCGCGGCCTTCCGGCTCCCGGCGGCCGAGGCGGCGGCGCGGGCGCTCGCCGAGGCGGCGGGCGTCGCGGTGCCGGCCGGCCTGGTCGCGGCCGGGCCGGCGGCCGGGCCGTGGCAGTGGTTCGAGGCCAGGGGCGGGGCGCCCGGCGCGCGCGGCGACCTGGCCGGCGCCCGGGTCCGCGTGCGCCGGCTCTGGCGGCCCGAGGGCGGCGCGCTCCGGGCGACCTGGGCCGCCGAGGTGGAGCTCCCGGCTCGCGCCGACCCCGCCGAGCGGGCCCACGCCCTCCTCCTCTCCGCGGCCGACGGGGCGCTCGCCTGGCGCGCCGCGCTGGCGCGGCGGGAGGCCTACGCCTGGCGGGTCTGGGCCGAGGCCGAGGCGCCCTGGCGCCCCCTCGACGGCCCCTACCTCGCCGGCACGCCCCACCCCACCGGCCTCCCCGACGGCTTCCAGGCGCCCGTGGTGGCGCAGCGGCTGGTGACGCTCGCCAGCGCCCTCCCGGGCGGCGCCGATCCCTGGCTGCCGGCCGGCGCCACCGAGACGGTGGGGAACAACGCCGACGTCTACGCCGACCTCGACAACGCCCAGGGCTACGGCCCGCCCACCGACGTGCGCGGCCGGGTGAGCGCCCCCGGCGCCTTCGACTGGAGCGCCGACCTCCTGCTGGATCCCACGGTGGAGGCCAACCGCCAGGCGGCGCTGGCGCAGGCCTTCTACACCGTCAACTTCCTCCACGACTGGTTCTACCAGGCCGGCTTCGACGAGGCGGCCGGCGCCATGCAGGCCGACGACTTCGGGCGCGGCGGCCTGGCGGGCGACCCGGTGGTGGTGGAGCTGCAGGACCCGGGCGTGCCCAACAACGCCGTGGCCTCGGCGCGCGCCGACGGCGGCTCGCCGGTGCTGCAGGTCGGGCTCTACGGCGCCATCACCTCCCGCTACGTGGCCTGGGTGTCGCCGGACCACGCCGCGGTGGGGCGGCCTGAGAACGAGGAGGCCACGCGGAGCGCCTTCGGGCGGACCAGCTTCGACGAGACCTGGCCGCTGGTGCGGGTGGACGACGGCGTGGGGGCCGGGGGCGACGCCTGCGACGACGCGGCCTGGGCCACCGACGTGGCGGGGCGAATCGCGCTGGTGGACGAGGCCGGCTGCCTGGGGAGCGGCGCCGTGTGCTCGTGCAGCGCCAAGGCGCGGCTGGCGCAGGCGCGAGGGGCCCGGGGCTTGTTGGTCAAGAGCGACACCGCGAGCTACGTCTTCCTCTCCCTCGCCCCGGCCGATTCCGAGGTGAACATCCCGGTGCTCGGCCTGGCCGGCACCGTGGCCGCAGCCTTCGAGGCGGCGCTGGCGCAGGGGCCGGTGACGGTGCGGATGCGGCGCGGCCCGCCGGCGCCGCGGCGCGACGGGGCGCTCGACACGCTGGTGCTGGCCCACGAGTGGGCCCACGCCCTCACCGGCCGCCTGGTCCACGACAACCTCGGCCTCTTCACGCAGCAGTCCCGTGCGCTGGGGGAGGGCTGGAGCGACTTCGTGGCGCTGCTCCTCTCGGTGCGCGAGGAGGACGCCGCCGCCGCCGCCGGTCCGGGGTGGGGCGGCGCCTACGCCTCCTCCTCCTGGACGCTGGGCGGCGCCGAGGCGCTCTTCGGCGGGCCGAACCAGGCCTTCTACTTCGGCACGCGCCGCGTGCCCTACTCGACCGACTTCACCAGGAACGCCCTGACGCTGCGCCACATCGTGGCCGGCGAGCCCCCGCCGCTCGCCACGCCCGGCGGCCAGGTCATCCCCTTCGCCGACAACGGCCTCGGCAACACCGAGGAGCACAACGCCGGCGAGGTCTGGGCCACCATGCTCTGGGAGTGCTACGCGGCGCTCCTGCGCGACACCCTCGGGCCGGCGCCGCGCCTCACCTTCGCCGAGGCCAACCTGCGCATGCGCCGCTACCTGGTGGCCTCCCTGCGGGCCACGCCCATGTCGCCCACCTTCCTGGAGGCGCGCGACGCCCTCCTCGCGGTGGCCCACGCCGGCGACCCGGCCGACGAGGCGCGCTTCTGGCAGGCCTTCGCCCGGCGCGGCGCCGGCGAGGGGGCGACCTGCGGCGCCCTCGACTCGCCGGACAACGGGCCGGTGGTGGAGCGCTTCACCTCGCCGTTCCCCGAGCCGCCGCCACCGCCACCGCCACCGCCGCCGCCGCCCCCGCCTCCGCCCCCGCCCCCGCCCCCGCCCGCGGCCGGCTCGCCGGGTGATGGCGGGTGCGCCTCGGGCGGCGCCGGGCCGTGGACCCTCCTGGCGGGCCTGGCCCTCCTGGTCCGAGGCCGGGCGCGGCGCCGGACCGCCTAGGGGAGCTCCACCGCCCCCGCGGTGCAGGGGCTGGCGCGCGGCCGGCCCCGCTGGTCGGTGGCCGGGCAGCCGGTGCCGCGGCGGCGGGCCGGGCCGTCGGCCGCCGGGAGCATGGTCTCGGTCGGGCCGCCGCCGTCGCCGAGCGGGCCGAGGCGCGGGTCGGCCACCGCGATGCCCGGGACGCAGGGGGTGGCGCCGGGCCACTGGAGGTTGCCGCCACCGTCGGCGTGGCTGCTGCTGCAGACCGGCGAGTACTGGGCCGAGTTGCCCGAGACGAGCGTGTTCTTCAGGGCCAGCCCCGCGCCGAAGATGGCCCCGGCCACGGTGCCCGGCGCGGTGGCGTGGTTGTCGGCGATGGTGCAGTTGAGGAGCGTGCCGGTGGGATCGTCGCCCAGCCAGAGGCCGCCGCCGTTGGTGCCGGTGGCCTCGTTGCCGGCGATGGTGACGTTGGTGAGGTCGGCGTGGCCGCCGTGGATCCAGAGGCCGCCGTTGTGGAAGGCGCGGTTGCGCGAGATGGTGCTGGCGGTGATGGCCAGCGAGAGCCCCTGGAGGTAGAGGCCGCCGGCGTTGCCGCCGCTCGCCGTGACGGCGCTGCCGTCCACCGCGCTCCGCTCCATGGTGAAGGTGCCGGTGCCGTCGTTGGAGACGCGGAAGACGGCGCCGCCGATCTGGCCGGCGGTGCTCCCGCGGAGGGTGACGCCGCAGAGGGCCGTCGCCTCCTTCCCGCCGTCCTGGTAGAGCGCGCCGCCGCAGCCGCCGTTCCCCGGGTTGCCGCCGGTGCCGGTGGCCTGGTTGCCGGTGAAGATCGAGTCGACGACCAGCAGGTCGCCGTTGAGGCTCCCCACCGCGCCGCCGTCGGAGGCCGAGTTGCCGGTGAAGCTGGACCCGCTGATGACGGTCTCGCCGCCGCCGAAGGCGTAGATGGCGCCGCCGGCCAGGTCCTGGCCGGTGGCCGGGGCGTGGTTGTCGGTGAAGGTGCAGTCGATGACCGTGAGGCTGCCGCCGTCGCGGTAGATGGCGGCGCCGCCCGAGGCGGTGTCGTCGGCGCCGCGGGCGCTCCGGCCGCGGGTGAAGGCGAGGCGCTGCACGGTGAGGCGGGGCGTGGCGAGGTCGTAGCTGGAGTCCAGGAGCAGGAGCCGGGCCGCGCCCTGGCCGTCGAGGGTGACCAGGCCGCCGCCGTCGATCACCGTCTCCTTCCGGGCCACGACGGTGGCGGAGACCGGGATGGTCACCGGCGCCGCGCCGCAGGCGAAGGTGACGGTGCCGCCCGCGGCCACGGCGGCCTGGAGGGCGGCGGCGGTGCAGGAGGCGGGGGTGCCGGTGCCGACCACCGCGGTGGGCTGGGAGGTGTCGCGGGGGGCGAGGCGCGCCGGGCAGGCCGGCGGGGGGCGCGGCGTCGCGGCCCCCTTCGACCCGCCGCAGCCGGCGAGCAGGAGGGCGGCGGCGAGGCCGGCGGTGCGGCGGCGGTGGCGCAGGCGGTCCTCCACGGGCGGTGGAGCGACTCTACCAGCACCCGCGGTGCGGCGCTCCGCCGGTCAGGCGGGCGGGAGCAGTTCCTCCACGTCGGTCCAGGTGCCGATCCAGCGGACCACGCGGCCCCGGTGGTCGCGCACCGGCGCCACGGCGCACTTGAAGCGGCGGTAGGCGCCGTCATGGCGGCGGATGCGGGCGAGGATGGTGCCGGCGCGCTCGGCCGAGAAGGCCCCGACCCAGGAGGCCTCCATGGCCGCCAGGTCCTCGGGGTGGAAGACCACGGGCGGGCCGCTCCGCAGGAGCCCCTCCAGCGTCAGGCCGGTGTACTCCCACAGGCGCCGGTTGGCCCACTCCAGCGTGCCGTCGGACCGGTAGACGAAGACCGGGCCGGGGATGCCCTCCAGCGCCGCGTGGAGCGACTGCTCGAAGGTGGAGCCGGTGAGGGGCGCCATGGCGCCGAGGGGCAGGAGGGCCCGCACCACCGTGCCGCCCGCGGCGCCCCGCTCCACCATGGCCGAGCCGCCCAGGCGGGCGGCGCGCTGGCGCATGGTGACCAGGCCCAGCGCCGGCCCGGTCCGGTCCGGGTCGAAGCCGCGCCCGTCGTCGGTGACCGTGAGCCGGGCCTCGGCGTCGCGCACCTCCAGCCGGATCGTGGCCCGGGTGGCGGCGGCGTGGCGCGCCACGTTGGTGAGGGCCTCCACCGCGATCCGGTAGAGGGCCATGGCCACCTCGGCCGAGAGGGGCGGGATGAGCCCGGCCTCCTCCACCGCGCAGGCCACGCCGCTGCGCCGCTGGAACTGGCGCGCCTCCTGGTCCAGGGCCGCCCCCAGGCCGAGCCGCTCCAGCACGCCGGGGCGGAGCGTCGAGGCGATCTCCTGCACCGAGGCGATGGCCCGGGAGGCCAGCTCCGAGGCGTCCACCGCCGCCTCCAGGACGGCCGCGGCGGTGGGGCCGGGAGGCAGCGCCTCCAGGCGGCGCTCCACCGTGCGCAGGTCCATCTTGAGGGCGGTGAGGAGCTGCCCCAGCTCGTCGTGGAGGTCGGCGGCGATGCGGGCCCGCTCCTCCTCCAGGGCGGCGTCGAGGCGGTCGGCCAGGGTCGCCAGCTCGGCGCGCGAGGCGCGGAGCGCCGCCTCGGTCTCCCGGTGGTCGGTGACGTCGGGGCTGAGGCCGATGTAGCCGAGGAAGCCGCCGCCGGCGTCGTGGTGCGGGTGGGCGCGGGTGGCCACCCAGCGCCAGGTGCCGTCGCCGCGGCGCACCCGCGCCTCGGCGTGGAAGGGCGCGCGCGCGGAGAAGGCCCGGCAATAGGCCGCGGCGTACTCGGCGACGTCGTCGGGGTGGACCAGGGCTGCCCAGTCGGTGGCCAGGGCCTGCGCCTGCGTCATCCCGAAGAACTCCAGGTAGGCGCGGTTGGCGAAGGAGAGGCCGCCGCCCGTGCCGGTCATCCAGATCGGGATGGGCGAGGCGTCGACCATCCCGCGGAAGCGCTCCTCCGGAAGGTCCGGCTGCGGGGTGTCGACCGGGTCGATGGGCATGGCGGTGCGCCGGGGGCGGGTCAGGCAGTCCACCACAGGTGGGGTGAACGGCGAACGGACGGAGCGTGCCCTTGCCGGCCGGCCTCACCGGTCCGCGCCGCCGCCGGGCCCGAACCCGAGCTTGGCCGGCAGCGTCGGCTCGCCGAGCCGCTCGCCCAGGGCGGCGAGGGCGGCGGGGTCCGGCCCGCGCCAGCGCAGGTCGTCGAGGGACTCGGCGAGGGGCACGTCGCGGCGCACGGTGGCCAGCGTCCGGTAGAGGTGCGCCTGCTCGCGGCCGGCCCGCAGCGTCTCGGCCAGCCGGGCGGCGCCGCGCACCGGCACCTGCCAGTCGGCCTCGCGGTCGGGGATGGCCTCCAGGTGCTCCCAGCGCGCCAGCACCGCCGAGGCGGACTTCTCGCCCCAGCGCTCGATCCCGGGGATGCCGTCGGCCGAGTCGCCCACCAGCGCCAGCCAGTCGGGGATGGAGGCCGGCCCGACGCCGAACTTCTCCCTCACCCCGGGCTCGTCGAGGAGGCGGCGGCGCAGCCGGTCGAATCCGACCACCCGGTCGCCCTGGATGCACTGGGCCAGGTCCTTGTCCGGCGTGCAGAGGAGCACCCGCTCCACGCCCGGCGCCGCGGCGAAGCGGGCCGCGCCGGTGGCCAGGGCGTCGTCGGCCTCGAACTCCACCATGGGCCAGGTCACCAGGCCGAGGGCCCGGGCCGCGGCCTCGGCGAGGGGGAACTGGGCCAGCAGCTCCGGCGGCACGCCCTCGCCGGTCTTGTAGCCGGGGAAGAGCCGGTTGCGGAACGACTCGACCACGTGGTCGAAGGCCACCGCCACGTGGGTGACGCCCGGCTCGCGGAGCATGGCGCGGAGCGAGCGGACCAGGCCGCGGGTGGCGCCGACCTCGCGCCCGTCGGCGGTGGTGGCGGAGGGGGCGCCGAAGTGGGCGCGGAAGAGCTCGTAGGTGCCGTCGACGAGGTGGACGTTCACGGGGGCTCCCCCGCCGCGGGACGGCGCGGCGGCGGGGCGAGCATGGCACCGGGCCGGGCGCCGCGCCCGGCCTCGAAGGGGGCGCGGGCGCGCGCGGGCGTGCGGGCGGCCGCCGGGCCGCCTAGCCTGGGAGCGCCGGGAGGTCCGCATGCCCGCCGCGCCCTGGGAGCCCATCGACGCCGCCACGCCCGGCCTCGCGGAGGCGCGCCTGGCGCTCCACCACGCCGTGCAGGCGGTGGCGGCGCCCGGCCAGTCGCTCGGCCCGCGGGCGGCCGACGACGGGCAGCAGGCCCTCACGCTGGGCGAGGGCGGGCTCTGGCTCGGCGCGCCGGTGGCGGGGGGCGCGGTGCGGGCCGGCCTCGACCCGGTGGCCCTGGAGCTCTTCCTGTGCGACGGCGAGGGCGTGGCGCTGGCCTCGCTCCCCCTCGCCGGGCGCACGCTGGCCGACGGCCTGGCCTTCCTCTCCGGCGAGCTGGAGCGGCGGGGGCACGAGAGCTGGCTCTCCCTGCCGCCGCACCCCGAGGACTTCCCGCGCCACCCGCTCGGCGCGGGGGCGCCCTTCGCGGCGGGCGGGGAGGCGGCGCGCCGCGCGCTGGCGCGGCTCTTCGCCGGCACGGCCGGGCTCCTCGCCGAGGTGGTCGGCGCGGCGGCGCCGCCGCGCCTCTGGCCCCACCACTTCGACCTGGCCATCACCCTCGCCTGCGGCGGCACCGCCTTCGGCCTGGGCGTCTCGCCGGGCGACGAGGCCGGGCCGTACTGGTACGTCACCGTCGCCCCGCCGCCGCCGCGCCAGGCCCGGCCGCCGCTGGCCGGCGGCGGGCGCTGGCGCGAGGCCGGGTGGGCCGGCGCCGAGCTGCCGCTGGCGGCGCTGCCGGCGCCGCCGGCGAGAGGAGAGGCGCAGCGGGCCGCGGTGGCGGCCTTCTACGCCTCGGCGCTGGGGCGGCAAGCGGCCCCCTGATGGCCGCGCACCAAGCGGGCGCTTTCGGCCCGCGCGGCGCGGACCCAAGCGAGCCGGTCCGGTCGGTGTGACGCCGGTGACGCCGGCGGGACAGATCGGCTGGCTGCCCCCCAACCGAGAGGAGCCCGCATGAGAGCCCCGCGCCGCACCGCCCACCTCCGCGCCGACGGGACGCCGGCCCTGGCCCGCGACGCCTTCCTGGCCGACGTGCTGGGGGGCCTGTCCCGGCCGCAGAAGGCCATCCCCTCGCGCTGGCTCTACGACGCGCGCGGCAGCCGGCTCTTCCAGTGGATCACCAACCTGCCGGCCTACTACCCGACCCGCGTCGAGCGCGAGCTCCTCTCGGCCTGCGCGCCGGACGTGGCGGCGCGGCTGGAGGGGCGCCCCTGCACCGTGGTGGACCTGGGCGCCGGCGACGGCCACAAGACCGCGGTCCTCCTGCGGGCGCTGGCCGCCCGCGTCCCGGCGCTCACCTACGCGCCGGTGGACGTCTCGGCCGCCGCCCTCGCCGAGGCCTGCGCCCGCGCCGCCGAGGCGGTGCCGGGCGCGGCGGCGCGGCCGGTGCGGGCCATCTACGCCGAGGCGCTGCGCCGGCTCGGGCCCGGCGCGCCGGGGGAGGCGCGGCTGGTGCTCTTCCTCGGCTCCTCCATCGGCAACCTGGAGCACGCCGAGGCGGCCGCCTTCCTGGCCCGGCTGCGCCGCGCCCTCGGCCCCGGCGACCACGCGCTGGTCGGCTTCGACCTGGTGAAGCCCCTCGACGTCCTCCGGCGGGCCTACGACGACCCGCAGGGCGTCACCGCGGCCTTCAACCTCAACCTGCTGGCGCGCGCCAACCGCGAGCTCTCGGCCGACTTCGACCTCGCCGCCTTCCGGCACCGGGCCACCTGGGACCCCGGGCGGCCGGCCATGGAGTCCTGGCTGGAGTCGGCGCGGGACCAGGCGGTGCACCTCGGCGGGCGCACCCTGCGCCTCGCCGCCGGGGAGCGGATCCACACCGAGATCAGCTGCAAGTACCGGCCGGCCCAGGTGGCCGCCTTCGCGGCGGAGGCCGGCTTCGAGGCGGCGGCCCGCTTCACCGACGCGCGCGGCTGGTTCTGCGACGCGCTCTGGCGGGTGGGCGGGTGAGCGCGCCGGGCGAGGAGGCGTTGCCGGCGCGGCTGGCCCGGGTGCGCGCCGCCACCACGGCGCGCTGCGCGCCGCTCGCCACCGAGGACTACGTGGTCCAGTCGATGCCCGACGCCAGCCCGGCCAAGTGGCACCTCGGCCACACCACCTGGTTCTTCGAGACCTTCGTGCTCGGGCCGCACCGTCCCGGCCACGCCCCCTGGCGGCCGGCCTGGGCGCCGCTCTTCAACTCCTACTACGTGGGCGCCGGTCCCCGTCACCCGCGGCCCGAGCGCGGCCTCCTCACCCGTCCCACCGTGGCGGAGGTGCTGGCCTGGCGGGCGGCGGTGGACGAGGCGCTGGCCGGCTTCCTGGAGACGCCGGAGGGGCAGCGCCCCGAGGTGCGGGCGCTGGTCGAGTTGGGGCTGCACCACGAGCAGCAGCACCAGGAGCTGCTCCTCACCGACCTGCACCACGCCTTCTCGCGGAACCCCCTGGCGCCGGCCTACTCCGCCGCGCCGCCGCCGGCCTCGGTGGCCTCGCCGCCCGGCTGGACGGCCCACCCGGGCGGCCTGGTCTCCATCGGCCACGCGGGCGGCCCGGCGGGAGGCGGCTTCGCCTTCGACAACGAGGGGCCGGCCCACCGGGCCTTCCTGGAGCCCTTCCAGCTCGCCACCCGGCCGGTCAGCTGCGGCGAGTGGGCCGAGTTCATCGCCGACGGCGGCTACCGGCGCGCCGGCCTCTGGATGAGCGACGGCCTCGCCGCGGCGGAGGCGGGAGGGTGGACGGCGCCGCTCTACTGGTCGCGGCGCGACGGCGCCTGGTGGCGCTTCACGCTCCACGGCGACCTCCCGGTGGATCCGGCGGCGCCGGTGACGCACGTGAGCTGGTACGAGGCCGACGCCTTCGCCCGCTGGGCCGGCGCGCGGCTGCCGACCGAGGCGGAGTGGGAGGCGGCCGCGCGGGGGGCGCCGGTGAACGGGCAGTTCGTGGAGGGCGGGGTCTACGCGGCGGTGGCGGGGGGCGGGCCGGCGCCGCGCTTCGGCGGCAGCTGGACCTGGACCGCCAGCCCCTACGTCGCCTACCCGGGCTTCCGGCCGGCGGCCGGGGCGGTGGGCGAGTACAACGGCAAGTTCATGGTGAACCAGCTGGTGCTGCGCGGCGGCAGCTGCCTCTCGCCGCGGGACCACCTGCGGGCGACCTACCGGAACTTCTTCCCCCCCCACGCCCGCTGGCAGATGGCCGGCGTGCGCCTGGCGCGCTAGCCTCCCGCCATGGACCTCGAGCTCCTCTACGGCCGCACCGGGCACGTCATCCGCCTCCCCGACGACCTCGACGTCACCGTCATCCGCAAGCCGGCCATGCCGGTGCTCGCCGACCCGGCCGGCGCCCTGCGGGCGGCGCTGGCAGGGCCCATCGGCGCGCCGCCGCTGGCGGCGGCCGCCCAGGGGAAGAGGACGGCCTGCATCCTCATCTGCGACGTGACGCGCCCGGTGCCCAACGGCCTGCTCCTCGGCCCCATCGTGCGCACCCTCCTCGAGGCGGGCGTGCCGCGGGAGGGGATCACCGTGCTGGTGGCCACCGGCCTCCACCGGCCCAACCTGGGCGACGAGCTGGCCGAGCTGGTGGGCGATCCCAGGGTGCTGTCCACCGTCCGGGTGGTGAACCACGACGCCCGCGACGACGCCGGCCACGTGGACCTCGGCCGCACGCCGCGCGGTACGCCGGTGAAGCTCGATCGGCGGCTGGTGGAGGCCGAGCTCAAGATCGTCACCGGCCTGGTGGAGCCCCACTTCATGGCCGGCTACTCCGGCGGCCGGAAGGTCATCGCCCCCGGCGTGGCCCACCGCGACACCATCACCACCTTCCACTCGTCGCGCTTCATGGCCCACCCGCGCGCCGACAACTGCGTGCTGGAGGGGAACCCGCTCCACGAGGAGCAGCTGGCCATCGCCGCCCTGCTCGGGCCGGTGCTGGCGGCCAACGTGGTGCTCGATGAGGCGCGCAACGTCTCGCTGGTGAACTTCGGCGAGGTGGTGGCGAGCCACGCCGAGGCGGTGCGCTTCGTGGAGCGCTACGCCATCGTCCGCCTGCCGCGCCGCTTCGCCACGGTGGTGACCAGCGCCGCTGGCCACCCCCTCGACAAGACCTACTACCAGACGGTGAAGGGCATGGTGGCCCCCAAGGACATCCTGGCGCCGGGGGCCACGCTGGTGGTGGCCTCCGCCTGCTCGGAGGGGATGGGCTCCCGGGAGTACGTCGAGGCGCAGCGCCGCCTGGTGGCGCAGGGGGCGGACGGCTTCCTGGCCGGGATCGCCGACAAGCGGTTCGCCGACGTGGACGAGTGGCAGACCCAGATGCAGGTGAAGCCCATGCGCCGGGCGGCGGTGCACCTCTACACCCGCGGGCTCTCCGACGAGGACCGGGCCCTCACCGGCGTGCACCAGGCCGCCTCGGTGGAGGCGGTGGTGGCCGAGGCGGTGGCGCGGAGCGGCGACCGCGCCGTGGCCGTCATCCCCGAGGGGCCCTACGTGCTGCCGGTCTGCGAGGGGTGACGGCGGCGGCGCGGGCCTCGCCCCCGGCGTCCCCCGCGTCGTGCAGGAAGTCCTGGAAGGTGCTGGCCGCCGCCCCCACGGCGCAGGCGTTCACGCCGAAGCGGCAGAGGCGCACCGAGGTGCGGTGGGCGTCGTGGCGGCCGGCGTTCTCGGCCATGGCGCGCAGGGCCCGCTTCACGAAGACGTCGCCGAGCTGGCAGAGCGGGCCGCCCAGCACGATGACCGCCGGGTTGAAGGTGTTGGCCACGTTCTGCAGCAGGATGCCGAGGAAGTCGCCGGCCCGGGTGGCGCCGCGGAGCGCCGCCGGGTCGCGCCGCGCCACCCGCTGCGCCAGCGCCTCCATGGAGAGGACCGGCGCGTCCTTGCCGGTGACGGCGCGGCTGACGGCGCGCTGCGAGACGAAGGCCTCGGCGCAGCCGCGGCGGCCGCAGGCGCACGGGGGGCCGTGGCGCAGGAGGATGGTGTGGCCCACCTCGCCGGCCAGGCCGTCGTGGCCGAGGTAGAGCCGGTCGCGCAGCACCACCCCGGCCCCCAGGCCGACGCCCATGGAGAGGTAGACCAGCGGCCCGGCCGGAGGGGCCTCGCCGAAGACGTACTCGGAGAGGGCGGCGGCGTTGGCCTCGTTGAGGAGCTGCAGCGGGAGGTCGCCGCAGCCGGCGGCGCGGAGCGCCTGGCGCAGCCGCGGGGCCAGGTCCTCGTCGTGCCAGCCGAGGTTGGGGGCGGAGCGGAGCCGGCCGTCGCGCACGTCCACCGCGCCGGGCACGCCCACGCCCACCCCCAGGGCCCGCCGCCCCTGCGCCCGGAGCGCCGCGTGGGCGGCGCCGAGGAGGCCGCCCAGCCGCTTCACCACCTGGGCCGCGTCGCCGGGGCCGGAGGGGATCCGCTTCGACCAGAGCAGGGTGCCGGAGAGGTCGCAGGCCACCGCCAGCAGGTAGTCCACGCCCACCTCGGCGCCGAGGAGGCCCACCCGGCGGCCGTCCACCGCCAGCGGCACCGGGCGGCGGCCCACCCCCTGGCCGGCGGCCGGCTCGCTCTGGCAGAGCCAGCCCTCGCGGATCAGCCCCTGCACCAGCAGCCCCACCGTGGCCTTGGTGAGGCCGGTGCGGTGGGCCAGCTCCACGCGCGACAGGCCCGGCTCCGCCTTGATGAGGCGGAAGAGGGCCAGGCGGTTGATGCGCTTCAGCAGGCTCTGGTTGCCGGTCATGGAGTCGCGGGCGGACGCGCCGCCCCGGGGGTCGCGCAGGCTAGCAGAAGCGCCCGAGGAGGTTCTCCAGGTATTCCTGCCGCCCCGAGACCGGCGCCACGTCGCGGTCCTGCTCCAGCACCCGGGCCGAGAGCGCCTCCAGCCCGGCCTGGCCCCGCAGGATCTCCTGGCCCAGCGGGCCACGCCAGCCCGCGTAGCGCGCCTCGACGGCCTTGGGGAGGGTCCCGTCCTGGAGGATCCGCTCGGCCGCCAGCAGCGCCCGGGCGCAGGTGTCGATGCCGCCCACGTGGGCGTGGACCAGGTCCGCGGCGTCGATGGACTGGCGCCGCACCTTGGCGTCGAAGTTGGTGCCGCCGGTGGTGAAGCCGCCGGCCTGCAGGATGGGCAGCAGCGCCAGGGTGATGGCCTGCACGTCGTTGGGGAACTGGTCGGTGTCCCAGCCCAGCAGCGGGTCGCCGCGGTTCATGTCGATGCTGCCGAAGATGCCGTAGGCCAGCGCGGTGGCGATCTCGTGCTCGAAGGTGTGGCCGGCCAGGGTGGCGTGGTTCGACTCGATGTTGGCCTTGACCTCCTTCTCCAGGCCGAAGCGCTGCAGGAAGGCGGCCAGCGCCGCCACGTCGAAGTCGTACTGGTGCTTGGAGGGCTCGGCCGGCTTGGGCTCCACCAGGATGGTCCCCTGGAAGCCGATGCGGTGCTTGTACTCCACCACCGAGGTGAGGAAGCGGCCGAGCTGGAGCTGCTCCTGGGCGAGGTCCGTGTTGAGGAGCGACTCGTAGCCCTCGCGCCCGCCCCAGAGCACGTAGTTGGCGCCGCCCAGCTGCCTGGTGGCGTCCATGGCGGCCTTCACCTGGGCCGCCGCCAGCGCGTAGATCTCCGGGTCGGGGTTGGTGGCGGCGCCGGCCATGTAGCGGCGATGGCTGAAGAGGTTGGCGGTGCCCCAGAGGAGCTTCACGCCGGTGCGCGCCTGGTGGCCGGCCAGCACCTCCACCAGCTCCTGGAGCCGCCGCAGGCTCTCGCGCGGCGTGGACCCCTCCGGCGCCACGTCGCGGTCGTGGAACGTGTAGAAGGGCACGCCCAGCTTGGAGACGAAGTCGAAGGCCGCCTCGGCCTTGAGGCGCGCCGCTGCCATGGGATCGCCGCGCATCCACGGCCGGTCGAAGGTGGCGCCGCCGAAGGGATCCGAGCCGGTGGCGCAGAAGGTGTGCCAGTAGCAGACCGCCAGGCGGAGGTGGTCCTCCATCCGCTTGCCCAGCACCAACCGGTCCTTGTCGTACCAGCGGTAGGCGAGGGGGCGGGTGCTCTCCGGTCCCTCGAAGCGGACCGGCTCGATCTCGGCGAAGTAGCTGGGCATGGCGTGGCGCTCCCGGGAAGGGTGAGGCAGGCGGATATTGGGCTCGTTCCTCTTACTAATGGAAGCGCCCCGGGCGCGACCGGTTGCCGCCGCGCCGCGCCGTTCCTGCCCCTTGCGGGGCAGCGCTGCGGGTGCGGCGGGCCAATTCGTAAAGAAAATGAACTATCTCGCCCGAAGGGGGCGGGGCCGGCCCCTGCGCCCCGGCGCGCCATCCCTGATGTGGCGCGTCCCCGCGCGCCGTTGCGGCCCTTCGCGCAGCGTGCCAGCCTCACCTCGACCGCTTCTCCACCGCGGCGCGACCTCCACGGGGAGTGAGGCCGCCGCCACCGCAGCAGACGCAGCAAGCGACCCGGAGGCATGACGTGAAAAAGCTCGCGCTCTTCTTCCTCGCAGTGCTGTCCCTCATGGCGGCGCCCGCCGGCGCGGCCGACAAGCCGAAGATCGGCCTCTCCTTCTCCGACTTCGCCACCGAGCGGTGGGCCCGGGAGCGGGACGAGATGACCGGGCTCCTCAAGGCCGCCGGGTTCGACGTCCTCTCGCAGGAGGCCAACCACGACGCCAAGCTGCAGAACGACCAGATCAAGAACATGGTCACCCAGGGCGCCAAGGTGGTCATCGTGGTGGCCGAGGACGGCGACGCCGCCGCCACCGCGGTGGAGGAGGTGGCCAAGAAGGGCGTCAAGGTCATCGCCTACGACCGGCTCATCAAGAGCGCCAAGATCGCCGCCTACGTCTCCTTCGACAACGTGGACGTCGGCCGCAACCAGGCCCGCGGCGTCCTGGCCGTAAAGAACAGCGGCAACTTCGTGCTCCTCGGCGGCAGCCCCACCGACAACAACGCCCACCTCTTCCGCCAGGGCCAGATGGAGGTCCTCGACCCGCTCATCAAGGCCGGCAAGATCAAGATCGTGGCCGACCAGTGGGTGGAGAACTGGGACCCGGCCAACGCCAAGAAGCTGATGGAGAACGTCCTCACCGCCACCGGCCGCAAGTTCGACGCCGTGGTCGCCTCCAACGACGGCACCGCCCTCGGCGCCCTCGAGGCCATGAAGACCGTCGGCATGGCCGGCAAGGTGCCCATCTCCGGCCAGGACGCCACCGAGGCCGGCTGCAACTCCATCGCCCGCGGCGAGCTGACCGTGACCATCCTCAAGGACACCCGCAAGCTCACCCCGCTGGCCTGCGAGCTGGCCGCCAAGCTGGCCAAGGGCGACAAGGAGCTGGGGCTCTCCCCCTTCAAGCTGGCCGACCTGACCGGCAACAAGAAGATGGCCGGCACCGTCCCCTGCAAGTTCCTCCAGGTGTTCCAGGTCACCAAGGACAACCTGAAGAAGCTGGTGGTGGACTCCGGCTTCCAGCCGTACGAGGGCGTCTACAAGGACATCGCGAACCCGCCGGCCAAGTGAGCCTCCCACGGGCCTGACGGGTCGCCGAGGCGGTCCCGGCCCTCCCCCTCCCCCCCGGGGAGGAGGGCCGGGCGCCGCCGGAGGGTGAGCGGGTGCCAGCGGACGTCCTCCTCGACATCGCCCATGTCACCAAGCGCTTCCCGGGCGTCACCGCCCTGGCCGATGTCTCCTTCCAGGTGCGGCGGGGGGAGATCCACGGCCTGTGCGGCGAGAACGGCGCCGGCAAGTCCACCCTCATGAAGGTGCTGTGCGGCGTCTACCCGCACGGCAGCTACGAGGGGACCATCGGCTACGACGGGAAGGAGCTCCGCCTCGAGGCGTCGTCCATCCGCCAGGCGCTGCAGGCCGGCATCGCCATCGTCCACCAGGAGCTGACCCTCATCCCCAAGCTGACGGTGGGGGAGAACATCTACTTCGGCAAGGAGCCCCGGCGCGGCCTGCGCATCGACTGGGACAAGCTCTACGCCGACGCCGCCGCGCTGCTCCGGCGCTACGGCCTCCCCATCTCGCCCTTCGACGTGGTGGAGCACCTGGGCGTGGGGCAGATGCAGATGACCGAGATCGCCAAGGCGCTCTCGGAGGACGCCCGCGTCCTCATCCTCGACGAGCCGACCTCGGCGCTCTCCGAGGCGGAGGTGGCGCGGCTCATGGAGATCCTGCGCGGCCTCAAGGCCCGCGGCGTCACCTGCCTCTACATCACCCACAAGCTGGAGGAGTTCTTCGCCGTCACCGACACCGTGACGGTGCTCCGCGACGGCCGCCACGTGGCCACCGAGCCGACCGCGGCGCTCTCGCTGGAGAAGCTGGTGAAGCTGATGGTGGGGCGCGAGATGAAGGAGCGCTTTCCCAAGGGGCACCGGCAGCCCGGCGAGCTGTTCCTGGAGGTGGAGGACCTCCACGCCACCGATCCCGAGAACCCCGGGCGCGAGGTGCTGAAGGGGGTCTCCTTCCGGCTGCGCAAGGGGGAGATCCTCGGCATCGCCGGCCTGATGGGCTCGGGGCGCACCGAGCTCGTCACCACGCTCTTCGGCGAGTACGGCCGGGTGACCCGCGGCCGCATCCGGCTGGAGGGGCGCGAGGTGGTGCCGCGGAGCGCCCGGGAGGCCATGGCCCTCGGCATCAGCCTGGTGCCGGAGGACCGCAAGCGGCAGGGGCTGGTGCTCATCCAGACCATCCTGCAGAACATGAGCCTGCCCAACCTGGGCCGCTTCGCCGGCTTCATGCGCATCGACCAGGACGCCGAGCTGGCGGCGGTGCTCAAGTACTGGACCACCCTGGCCATCAAGGCGCCCACCGTCCACGTGCCGGTGGAGTCGCTCTCCGGCGGCAACCAGCAGAAGGTGGTCATCTCCAAGTGGCTCATGTCCGAGCCGCGGGTGCTGATCCTCGACGACCCGACCCGCGGCATCGACGTGGGCGCCAAGTACGAGATCTACAAGCTCATGAACCAGCTGGCCGAGGCCGGCTTCGCCATCATCATGATCTCCTCGGAGCTGGGCGAGGTGCTGGGCATGAGCGACCGGGTGCTGGTGATGTGCGAGGGGCGCTCCAACGGCACGCTGGAGATCGCCGAGGCGGACCAGGAGCGCATCATGGCCAGGGCGACCGGCATCGAGATCGCCGCGGGGGACCCGACATGACCGACACCAGCACCGCCAGCCCCGCCGCGCCCGGCCCGGACCCCGCCGGCGGCACGGCCGCCGCGCCGGCCGGCGGCGGCCGCGCCCTGCTGCGCGCCGTCACCGCCAACGCCCAGCAGTCGATGCTGGTGATGGCCCTCATCGCCATCTGGATCGGCTTCGGCATCGCGGCGCCGGGCTACACCAGCGCCGACCACATCCAGAACATCCTGCAGCAGATGGCCATCATCGCGATCATGGCCTGCGGCATGGTGTTCGTGATCGTCACCGGCGGCATCGACCTCTCGGTCGGCTACGGGTCGGGCTTCGTCTCGGTGGTGGTGGCGGCGCTGCTCTACCACGGGGTGGTGGACGACGCGCTGCTGGCGGCCTTCCCGTCCATGTCGCCGGAGGCGCTGCAGCTCTGGACCACGCTCATCGTGGTGATCCTGGGCCTGGCCCTGGGGGCGCTGATGGGCGCCTTCCAGGGCGTCATCATCTCCCGCCTCAACGTGCCGCCCTTCATCGTCACCCTGGGCGGCTTCTCCATCTTCAAGTCCGGCATCCTGCTGGTGACCCAGGGCAAGTCGCTCTTCATCTCCTCCAACGACACCTACAAGTTCATCGCCCAGGGCCTGATCCCGACCTGGGCCGGCTGGGCGCTGGCGCTCCTCGGGGTGGCGGCGCTCTTCACCCGGGTCTTCACGGCGCGGGCCCGCAAGCGGAAGCACGGCGTGGCCCTCGGGGCGCTGCCGCTGGAGCTGCTCAAGGCGGCGGTCTTCTCGATCCTCATCGTGGGCTACGTGCTGGTGGTCAACCGCACCTTCGACGCCGAGGCCGACGAGGCCACCCGGGGCGTGCCGCTGCTGGCCCTGATCCTGGGGGCCATCGCCCTCCTCATGAGCTACATCTCGCGCAACACCCGCTTCGGCCGCTACGCCTACGGCATCGGCGGCAACCGCGAGGCGGCGCGCCTCTCCGGCATCAACATCAAGGCGGCCATCTTCCGGGTCTACGTGACCATGGGGCTGCTGATGGCCGTCTCTGGCGTGGCGCTGGCCGCCTACGTCGGCTCCGGCACCACCGCCGCCGGCCAGGGCTACGAGCTGGACGTCATCGCCGCCTGCATCCTGGGCGGCACCTCCACCCTGGGCGGCGAGGGGACGGTCTTCGGCGCGGTGGTGGGCGCGCTCATCATCCAGTCGCTCTCCAACGGGCTGCAGATGATGAATGTCAACTCCAACTACCAGTACCTCATCAAGGGGCTGGTGCTGATCCTGGCGGTCTTCGCCGACATCCAGCTCAAGAAGAAGCGGGGCTAGCGGCCCGCCCGGGCGGCGGGGCGCTCCCAGGCCCCGAGCACCCAGCCCTCCTCCTCGACGCAGCGGGCGAGGAGGGCGTCGTCCAGGCCCGGCGGCCGGCCGAACCAGCGCGCCAGGTCGCCGCGGGCGTCCTCGCGGGCGGCCCAGGCGCAGAGCGCCAGCACCTGCGCCTCGTCGGGGATGAGGTCCGGCCGGCGCGCCGCGGCGTCCGGGACGATGCCGGGCCAGACCTCGGCGTGGACCACGCGGGCCGGCGTCGCGGCGGTGAAGCCGGTCTCGTAGGGCCAGACGGCGCTCACCGCGGCCAGGGCCGGCTCGTCGCGCAGCGCCCGGACCCGGGGGATGCCGGTGAGGGCCTGGCTGCCGACCGAGCCGGCGCCGTAGAGCTTCCAGGACTCCTGCGTGCCCGGGAGGCGGGCCTCGCAGGCGCGCAGGCGAACCAGCGCGCCGCCGGCCGGGAGCCGGTGCGGGAAGCCCGGGCCGGTGGAGGCGAGCGTGGCGCGCCGCGCCGCGGCCGGGGCGCCCCAGAACGGCCCGGGGCCGTCGGTGACGCGCCGGTTGAGTGCGGCCGCCACCTCGAAGCGGTCGCTGCGGTTGTCGTCGCCGTCGGTGAGCAGCCCGGCGATGGCGTCCCAGGTGGCGCGCCAGGCCGGGCGGCCCAGGCCGGCGGCGGCGGCGAAGCCCGCCGGGTAGCCGTAGGAGAAGTCGAAGCCGCAGAGCACGCGCTCGCCGCGCTCGACCGACTCGAGGAGGAACGCCCGCACCAGCGCCGTGGCCTCGGCGCGGGTGCGGGCGTAGCGGGCCGAGGCCCGGCCGCCGCGCCGGAGCGTGCCGACCCAGAGGGCGTCCCGGCGCGGCCGCGCCGGGGCGCGGCCGGTGCGGGCGCTCCAGTCGGTGAAGGCGTAGGCGGAGAAGAGGGGCGGCATGGTGGTCGCCGCCAGCCTAGCCCCCTCCGGCTGCCCGGTCGCGCCCGGCCGCGCCGCGCGGGGCCGGGCGGCGCCTCACCACCGCCCCGACCGCCGCCGGGTGGGGCTGCGGCTGGGGTCGGCGGGCGGCGAGGACCGGGGGCCTCGCCGCGAGCCCGGCCGCGAAGGCCCGGCGGGAGGGGGCGGCGGCGTCGGCCCGGCCGGATCGCCGGCGCCGAACGAGCTCGCCATGTCGTCCTGCGCCCGGGTGCGGTGCTTCTTCCCCAGCCTGCGCAGCATCGCCTCGGCCTCGTCGTCGAGCTCGGTGGAGGCGCCGCGCTTCAGGCCGGCCTGGACGCTCTTGCGGTAGCCGGCGCTGCCGCGGAAGGTGGCCTCGTCGCGCATCGAGTCGCCGACCTCGCGGGCCGCGTCGGCCTCGGCGGCGTGGCCGCGCGCCTCGAAGATCGAGGCCATCTGGTAGAGCCGGCGCGTGGCCCCCTGGTGGTCGCCGGCCCGCGCCAGCGCCTCGGCGTCGAGCTGGGCGCGCAGCAGCTCGGCCTGGACCACGATCTTGTCGAGGTCGGGGGCGGGCGGGGTGGCGAAGGGCGGCTCCACCCGGTCCACCGCCACGGCGTGGGCGAAGGCGGCCGGCCGGAGCCCGCCACCCTCGACCACCGAGCAGGTCACGTCCACCTGGAAGGCCGGCACGGTGGCCGGGTCCGGGCGGGCGTCGAGGGCCACCTCCAGCACCAGGTGGCGCTCCTCCTCGGCGAGCAGGTCGTCGGCGGTGAGGACGCAGGCGCCGCCCTCCTCGACGGCGTCCACGTCGGAGAGGACGGAGACCACCCGCGCCCCCGCCGCCGGCGTGACGCGCACCCGCAGGCCGGCGGCGGCGGTGGTGAGGAGGCCGCCCAGCTCCCGGCCGAAGGCGGAGAGGGCCTGGCCGGGCGTCTCGATGAAGGCGTAGTTGCCGCCGCCGCGCCGGGCCAGGTCGGTGAGCAGCTCCTGGTCGGCGTCGTGGCCGTAGCCGAAGGCCGAGAGGGTGGCCCGGCCGCGGTGGGCGTCGAGGAGCGGCAGCAGCTGCTCCGAGGTGGTGGCGACGCCGGCGTTGGCGAGGCCGTCGGTGAAGAGGATGACCCGCACCAGCATCCCGTCGGGGAGCCCGGGGGCGTTGGCGAGGCCGAGCCCCTCCAGCATGCCGCCGGAGAGGTTGGTGTTGGCGTCGGCGCGCAGCTCCCCGAGCGCCAGCCGGAGGGCCGCCTTGGCCTCCGGCGCCATGGCCAGCGCCGGCGCCAGCACCCGGGCGCCGGTGGTGAAGGAGACCGCGCCGCAGCGGTCGCCCGGCCCGAGGTGGTCCACCAGCTTCATCACCGACTGCTTGGCGCGGAAGAGCTTCTCCCCCGCCATGGAGCCGGAGACGTCGATGACCGGGATGACACAGACCGGCGGCCGGGCCCGGCCGGCCTCCACCGGCGGGGCGGTGAGGGAGACGACGAGGTGGCTCTGGACCGGCTGGTCGAAGCGGAGGGCGGCGTGGGCGAGGCGGGCGGTGGTCTTCATGGTGCCCACCGTACGAGGCCGACGGACACGGCCCGGCCCGGCCACCGCGGCCCGTCACGCCGCCGAGAGCAGCGCCCGCAGGGCCCGCCCGCGCGCCCCGCGCCCGAGCCTGGCCGCGCAGCGCGGGCAGAAGGCGCTCGCCCCGGCGTACCAGCGGATGTCGCGGCGGGGGTTGGCGTAGCAGGGGCAGTCGCGCGGGCCGCGCCGGTGGGCGTCGAGGTCGGCGAGGAGGAAGGCCAGGGCGTTGGCGAGGAGCCGCTCCAGCGTCAGGTCCGGCGGGCGGAGCTGGGTGAGCAGCCCGGCGAAGGAGACGATGGAGATGCGCCCGTCGGGGCTGGAGTGGATGGCCAGCCGGTCGCTGACCCAGTCGCGCAGCGGCATGCCGGTGAGGCAGCAGAGGTGGTCCACGCCCAGGGCCCGCGCGGTGGGGCCGAGCTTGGCCTCCACCTCCCGGGCGTCGAGGAAGGCCCGGGCGGCGCCTCCCTCCCCGGCGCCGGCGGTGCGCCGCCAGGTGCCGAGGGGCGCGACGAGGTCGGCCGACTCGAAGGAGAAGTGGTCCTGGGCGGCGTGGAGGCGCGCCACCAGCGGCGCCAGGCGCGGCACCAGGCCGTTGACGTCCCAGATGGCGACCCGCTCGGCCCGGTCCTGGCGCGGGCCGCGGCGCCGGGCCGCCTCCCCGGCGGCCGGCAGCGTGCGCGCCACCTCGGCCGGGGGCGCCGCCACCAGCACGTCGTCCGGGTTGCGGGCGAAGAGCACCGGCACCGCCCAGTCGATGGCCTCGCCGGCGATGGCGCGGTTGACCGCCACCCGCGCCTCGCGCGCCGCGTCGCCGATGGGCTGCCCCACCGCCAGGGCCCAGTAGAAGTGCTGGGCGAAGGCGGTGGCCGAGACGTCGAGCACCTTGTACTGGTTGGCCACCACGGTGGGGACGCCGCCGCGCACCAGCATGGGCGCCACGCCCTGGGCGTAGTCGAAGCGGCGCGAGGAGCCCGGGGCGCCGCCCAGGCCGCGGCCGGTCTCGCAGGCGTTGAGGAAGACCAGCCGGATGCCGCGCCGGGCCACCAGCTGGCGCACCACGTCGGCGCGCAGCTCCTGGGCCCGCCCCTCGGCGTCCTCGAAGAGCAGGAAGCCGTAGCCGCTCTCGGCGTCGAACTCGCCGTGGCCGATGAAGTGGAGCACGTCGTAGCGGTCGCCCTCCACCTCGGAGAGGGCCAGCAGCTCGTGGAGCCGCTGCGGCGTGACCCGCGCCTCCACCTGCACCTCGGCCAGGCCGTGGGCCTCCAGCGGGGCGAAGGCGGCGCGGATGCGCGCCTCCTCGTCGGCGGCGGAGAGGGCGCCGGCCCCCACTGGCTGCGCCGCCACCACCAAGATGCGCAGCGTGCCGTCCCCCGGGCCGAGGGCGTCGGCGGGGACGCCGGTGAGGGTGTTGCGGACCAGGTTCACCTCCTCGGTGCAGAGGAAGGTGCCCCGCGCCCGGTCGTAGGCGAACTCCCAGGGCTTGTCGGCCACCCAGCCGATCATCGAGGTGAGGCAGACGTCGAGGCGGCGGTCGCGCCGCTCGCTGCGCGCCACGTCGTAGAGGCGGCGCACCTGGCCCGGGAAGAGCGTCTCGAAGAGGGCCGCGCCGAACTCGCGGAGCGCCTCCTGGTCCGGCAGGTCCTTCACCGCCGGGTCGCCGTCGACGTAGCCGCGGATCCGCTCGTTCACGGCGATGATCCGCTGGAAGCGCCGGCCGGCCGGGCCACCGCGCACCGGGAAGGGCTCCACCACCCGGGCGTTGCGGAAGCTGGCCACCAGCAGGGCGTCGTTGGCGGGGGCGGCGCGGGCGGCCGCCTCGGCCAGCTCGGCGTCGCCGGGGTCCGCGCCCGGCTCCCCGCCGCGGGCGGCGGCGGCGCGGCGGACCTGGTCCGGGGAGACCACCAGGAGGTGGAAGACCTCGTCGAGCGCGTCCGGCTCGCGGGCCTGGGCGGTGGCCTCGCCGGCGGCCGGCGCGGCCGCCAGCCGGGCGCGGTCCGGGGCGGCCCGGCCCGGGGCGCCGCGGGTTCGGCCGGCGCGGGCCGGGCGGACGTCGCGCGAGGCGGCCGCGGTCGCCACGGCGGGCGAGGCGCCAAGGAGGTGGCGCGCCACGAAGTCGACCGACCCGGCCTGCTCGAAGAAGTTGAGGTGGTGCACGCCCGGGGCGGCCAGGGTACCCCCCGGCCCGTAGCGCCCCACCTGCGCGTCGGGGAGCGCCTGGGGCGGCGCGCCGCCGAAGGTGAAGCCACCGGTGGTCGGCACCACCAGGTCGTTGGCCACACCCCTTCCGAAGAGCAGGTCGGCCCCCATGTCGAGGAGGCGGGCGCGCAGCGGGCCGTCGGGCTCGAAGTCGGCCACCAGCGCGGCGAGGCGCTCGAGCGGCACCGGGAGGCGCTGCAGCGCGGCGAGGTCCCGTCCCGCGGGGTTCATGGCGGCGAGGCCGGGAAGGCGCGTGCCGGCCTGGCGCGCCAGCCAGGCGAGCGACTGGGCCACGAAGGCGGCCCCGGTGGTGAAGGGGGTGGCGGGGAAGAGGTCGAGGAGGTTGGCGAGCCAGCCGGTGAGCGCCTCCCACCGCGCCGGCGAGACCAGCGGCGTGCCCTGGTTCGGTCCGGCCACCTCCACCACCCGGCCGAGCGGCAGCGGGGGGAGGGCCGGGTCGAGGAGGGCGCGGAGCACCAGGGCGCCGCGGGAGTAGGTGACCACGTCCACCGGCCCCGCGCCGGCCGGCAGCGCCGCGGCCAGCGCCGCCGAGAGCGCGCGGGCGTTGGCGGCGGGCGACTCGCTGACCGTGAAGTGCTCGAAGGCGAGGAGGCGGTCGCCGTAGGTGGCGCGGACCTGCTCGGGGAAGGTGCGGCCGCCCGCGCCGGCGGTCCGGAGGAGCGCGCCGTAGGAGCCCTGGAAGTCGGAGAAGGTGCCGTGGAGGAAGAGGAGGACGCGGCCACCGGCGAGGGCCGCCGGGGCGACGGCCTCCAGCGCGGGCGCGCCGCCCTCGGCGACGCGCACCCGCTGCAGCCCGCGCGGCCTCCCGTTCCAGGCCCGCTCCTCCCAGGCCCGCGCCAGCCGCGGCAGCGCCACGCCGGCCAGGGCGTCGGCGAGGCGGAGCAGGACGAAGGTGACCGCCTTCCGCACCGGGCCGCGGCGGGCGCCCCGCCCGGCGGCGGCGCCCGGGGCAGCGTCGGGCGCGGCGGGGAGGTGGAAACGGAGCGTGGCCGGCCCGCGGACGGCGCGGCGGCGGGGCGCCCCCTCCGGGAAGGCGAAGAAGACGGCGCCCGAGGGGTGGCGGCCCATCACCACGTGGAGCCCCTCGCCCGTCGGCGCGAGGTCCACGGTGAGCGACGGGAGCGCGCCGCGGCGGGGCGGGGTGGCCCGGTGGTGCGAGACCGCCGCCACGTCGCCGGTGGCGAGGAGGGCGACGAGGAGCCGATCACCGGCGGCGGCGCGCCGGCCCGCGGTCGGCCCCGAGGTCTCGATGCGCCAGGCGCGCGAGGGCCCGGGCCTGGGGGTGGACCCCCGCTTCCGCCGTGACGCCATGCCGCCTCCTCGGGTGAGGGGGCATTCTAGGCCTGGTCACGGACAGTGCTGGTTGGACCCGGGAGGGGCGCTACCCGGACTGTGGCCCACCGTCCGGGGCGGGCGCCTCCGGCTCCAGCACCTCCAGCAGCCGCGGCCCGAGCGCCGCCGCGACGGCGCGGCCCAAGGCCGGGGCGGCCCGCTCCAGCGCCCCGTCGCGGTCGAAGGCGAAGGTGGTCCAGCCCTCGGCGCGGGAGATGGTGGCCGTCACCCGCAGGCCGGCGCTGGCCAGCAGCCTGGCCGCGGCGCCGTCCACCGCGTGGTCCTCCTGCGACACCGCATCACGGCCGAGGGCCGCCAGGGCGGGCAGGAGCACCCGATCGTCGATGGAGAGGGTGCGCGCCGGGCGGTCGAGCCGGAAGGTCTCGTCCACCACCGCGGCCACCCGCCGCGCCAGCGAGCGGGTCGCCTTCTCGACCATGGACCGGCTCGCCGCGGTGGCGAGGCGGGTGGCGTGGTCCCGGAGCTGTCGCTTGAGCCGCGTGGTGGTCATCGTTCCCTCATGTAGGGCGCGGCGAGGGCGCCGCGTGACGCGAAAGGGTGGCGGATGGACGGACGTGGAGCCGGTGCGGACGCAGCGCGCGGGTCAGGCACACTGTATTCACGCTGGGTGCGTCATCCGGCCGGCGGCGGCCGGTCGCGGTCGCCTGGATCCGCCCTGGACAGGGGCGGACCGCGCGTCACCGGCGGGGTGGCGTGGTGGGCCTGGCGGCGCCGGGCCTCCAGCCGGGCCTGCAGCCGGCGCTCCCGCTCGGCCAGCATGCGGGCCTCCGCCGGGTTCCTCCCGGCCAGGCCGCGCAGCCGGTCGAGGACCTGCATGAGGAGGAAGTAGGCGCGCAGCTCCAGGCGCGGCAGGGAGGCGATGAGGGCCTCCTCCTGCTCTGCGGTGGGGGCCAGGAAGGCGGCGTGGAGGACGCGGCGCACGCGTCGCAGCCGCAGGAGCCCTCCCAGCAGCAGCGCGGCGGCGAGGATGGGCGGGAGCAGGGCGGTCAACGGTCGGTCACTCCTGCGTTCTGTAGGCGAACGAGGAGAGGATCCGTGACGGACGGACTTCGCCGAGGCGGGGGGAGGCCCCGGGCGGCGGCGCTACCCCGTCGAATACCGCGCCAGCAGGGCCCGCGCCGTGGCGGCCACCCGCTCGGTCACCTCGAGGGGCCGCTCCACCGAGGCCTCCCCGCCGTGGCCGAGGACGTGGCCCACCAGGAAGTTCCCCGGGGAGACCCGGGTCCGGACCGACACGGACCCGTCGTCCGCCACCACCGCCCGCCCGCCGTGTCGCTGGCGCGCCACCGTGGCCGAGAGGCCGGTGAAGCGGAGCGCCACCTCCACCTCGGTGCCCGACTCGAAGAAGAGGTTGCGGCGCACGTACCGCGCCGTCGGCGGGCCCCGGTGCTCGCCGAAGGCGCGGGTGCCCACCTCCACCGAGGCGATCCGGTCGAGGCGGTAGAGGTGCTCCGCCTCCTTGGCGACGTTCCAGGCGGCCAGGTACCACTGGCCGTCGCGCTGGAACATCACCCGGGGCTCCACCACCCGCCGCGAGACGCCGCCCTCGGCGACGGCGCGGTACTCCAGCGTGACCTCGACGCGCCGGTCGATGGCCTCCTGGAGCGAGGCGGCCCAGGGCTCCGGCGGGGCGGCCGCCAGGTCCAGGCCGCCCGCCAGCCGGTCGGCCTCGGCCCGGAGCGGCTCGGGGATGGCCTTGCGCAGCTTCCCGACCAGCTTCTGCACCGGCTTCCCGCCCTCCTGCTCGAAGGGCTGGAGCGCCGCGAGGAGCAGGGCCCCCTCGGCCAGGGAGAAGGCCGGCGGCGTGCCGAACTGCAGCTCGTAGGTGAGCTGGACCTCGCCGTCCTCGACGTAGAGGTCGATGGCCTCCTGGCCGCCCACCGGGTCGCTCCAGAGGGCGCCGACGTCCTGGATGTCCTTGCGCAGCTCGGCGGCGCTCTTCGCCCCGGTGAGCCGCACCGCCTCGTCGAGGGGGACGCCGCGGCCGCGGTGGGCCGCGCGGGCGGCCACCGGGAGGAGGAGGAGCAGGCGGCGGACCCGGCGCAGGTAGGGGTCGGTCACGGCGCCACCTCCTTCGCGGTTGCCGCGGCGGCCGGCGGCGTCGCCAGCGGCGCGAGCATCTCGCAGGCCATGGCCCGTCCCTCGGCCGGCTCGGTCAGCTCCGCCTCCAGCCCCCAGGCCAGCGCCTGGCGCACCAGGCCGCGGAGGTTGCGCACCTCCAGGCGGGCCAGGCGGGCGCCGTCCTCCTCGGTGGTGATCCGGGCCGCCGGCAGGAGCTGGCGCGCCAGGCGGGCCAGCGAGCCGCGGAAGCGGACGGCGGCGGCGCGCGGCGGGTGGACCTCGTAGTCCCAGACCTGCTGCCGCGACCAGCGGCGGATGTCGAAGCCGGCCGGGATGGCGTAGTCCGGGTCCTGCTTGCGCGCGCCGTTGGGCTTCAGCGAGCGCACGCGCGACAGGTAGAAGACGCGGGTGGCGTTCCGCAGGTGGCAGTGGCCGGCGAAGATCCACTCGCCGCGCCGGCTGGCCCAGCCGTAGACGTCGATCTTCCGCGTCACCACCTCGTCGGCCGCGGCGCGCCAGTACTCGACGGTGATGGTCTTGCGGGCCTCCCAGGCCTCCACCAGCTTGCCGAGGAGCTTCTGCTCGGCCGGGCCGGCGGCGCCGGTGGCCGCGGCCAGGTCCTCGCCGCGGGCGGCGCGCGGGGGGAGCCCCTTGGCGCCCACCACCAGCTTGCGCAGCGCGCTCTCCAGCTCCTCGCGCAGCGGGTGGTCGTTGAGGCGCAGCGCGCCGGCGCCGGCCGCCCAGAGGAGCGCCCCCTCGTCCGCGGTGAACTCCAGGGCCGGCAGGCGGGAGGAGCGGGCGTCGAGGAGGTAGCCGGTGGCCTCCTCGCGGTGGCCCAGCTCCACCGTCTCCAGGGCGTAGCCGAGGCGGCGCAGGGCCGCCTTGTCGCGGGAGAACTTGCGCTCGCGCGCGTCCGCATTGCCCGCGTAGTACTCCGGGAAGGCCGCGTAGATGGCCGCGCGATTGACCGGTTCCTGCTGCGAGAGGAGCCAGGTGGCGAGGCGGAGGCAGCGGGTCGCCGCGGTGTCGGGCATGCGCGCGGATCCTCGTGGGGGCAAGGGTGGCGGCGCGCAGTCTACCGCAGCCGCGAGCCCCAGCGAGCCCGCCAGCGAGAGGACCAGCTCGGCGTTGGCGGCGCGCAAGGATTGCAGCGGCGCGTCCCCGGATTGTGCGACTGGTGTCGAGGTGGGCAGGATCGCGGCGGCAATCTCCGGGGCCAGGGCGTCGAGTCGGAGCGTGACGCGGCGCTCCGGCGCGGCGCCCCAGCCCAGGTAGTTGCCCGCCGCGAAGGAGAGGGCGTCGAAGCCGTGCGGCGCCAGCCGCGCCGGGGACCGGGAGGGCCGGATGTCGCCTATCCGCGCCAGATCGACCACCCGCAGGACCTCCGGGTCGTGCTGCAGGAGCGCCACCAGCCAGCGGGGGGCGTCGAAGGCGAAGCCCAGCACGCTGGCCGTGGCGCGCCGGGGGCGGGGGCCGCCGTCACGCCAGGTGAGCCGGGCGCTGCGTGCGGAGGCGAGGGCGCGCGCCAGGTCCTCGAGGGCGCGGCGGCGGGCGGGGGTGAGGCGAGCCATGGTGCGCCCAGTGTCGGGCGCGGACGGACAGGTGTTCAGGGTGAGGGCGCGCCCGCTAGCCCAGCACGTCGAGCGCCAGGCCGAAGGCGTCGCGCACCGAGCCGTTGCTGGCGTACCACTGGAAGCCGTGGCTGCCCGGGCGCGGCGGCATCACCCAGGGCTTGAGCGCCGGGTCGAAGGCGCCGACCGCAGAGGCCGGTGGCGGCAGGTCGTCGCCGGCGTTGTGGAAGAGGACCACCTGGAGCCGCGTCGGCACCGCCTTGCCCGCGGCGCGGGCGGCCTGGGCGATCCCGGCTCCGCCCAGCGTCACCAGGGCCCGGCTCCGCTCGTCGCCGAGGGCCAGCGCCGTGACCAGGTGGGCGCCGAAGGAGTAGCCCAGGAAGGCAAGGGCGGTGGGGGCCGGGCCGCCGATGGCCGGCAGCAGCTCGTCGTGGAAGAAGTCCTCGTACTCGTCGAGGACCGACTCGGGGTCGGTGCGGCGGACGGGCGAGGGGGCGATGACCAGATCGAGGCGAGGGAGCGGCGCGGTCGCCAGCGCCGCGTCGAATTCCGCCAGGATGGGGAGCGGCTCGGTCTCGAAGCGCTCGGCGTGCTGCCGCTCGGTGATGGCCCCACCCACGTAGAGGAGGAGCGGGCCCGGCGTGGCCGGGTCGCCCAGGCGGTAGAGGTTGGCGTAGTCGGGGAGCGGGCGGCCCTCGCGCGGGAAGACCAGGCGGCGGTGGGAGCGGGGCGGGGCGGTCACGGGCCGATCCTAGCGCGGGCGCGGACGCGGCGCGCCCGGGTCGGCGAGCCTGGTGTAGGGTGCGCCCGCCGTCGCCGCACCCGGCGCCGGCCGAGGTGACCCATGCTCCAGTCCACGCGCCGCGCCCGCGTCCTCCAGGCCCGCTTCCGCAGCGCCTCCTGGCGCGACCTCGCCGTGCTCGCCGCCGCGCTCCTCGCGCTCACGGGCGTGGCCGCCTGGGCCACCGTGAAGCTGGTGCGCCCCGCGCCGCCGTCGGTGCTGACCCTCTCCACCGGGCCGGAGGGGAGCGCCACCCAGCGGGTGGCCGAGCGCTACCGGGCCGCCTTCGAGGCGCGGGAGGTGACGCTGCTCCTCGAACCGTCGAGGGGGTCGCAGGAGAACCTGGCGCGGCTCCGGGATCCCCGCGGCCTGGTGGAGGTGGCCTTCGTGCAGGTCGGCACCGCGGCGGCGGCGCCCGCGGAGGCCGGGACGACGGAGCTGGTCTCCCTCGGCACCGTGGCCAGGCAGCCCCTCTACATCCTGGCGCCGAAGGGGCGGGGGTTCGACCGGCTCGGCGCCCTGGCCGGGAAGCGGGTGGCCGTCGGGGCCGAGGGGAGCGGGGCGCGGGCGCTGGCGCTGCGGCTCCTCAAGGCCAACGGCATCGAGCCGGGCGGGGCGACGGCCTTCCTCGACGTGGACGACGACCGGGTGGGCGCGGCGCTGGAGCAGGGAGAGGTGGACGCCGCCTTCCTCATGGCCGACGCCGCCTCGCCGCGGGTCATCCGCGCGCTGGTGCAGGACGGGAAGGTGGAGGTGGTGCAGCTGGCACAGCTGGAGGCCTACCTGCGCCGCTTCCAGGACCTCGACCGGGTGGTCATCCCCCGCGGCGGCTTCGACCTGGGGAAGGACCTGCCCGCCAAGGACCTGGAGCTGCTGGCCGCCACCGTGGAGGTGGTGGCCCGCGCCGACCTGCACCCCGCCATGTCGGACCTGCTCATCGAGACCATGAAGGCGGTGCACGTGCGGGCCACGCTGCTCCAGAAGGCCGGCGAGTTCCCGGCGCCGCGGGAGCACGACCTCCCGCTCAGCGACGACGCCAAGCGCTACTACGAGACCGGCAAGCGCTTCTTCTACCGGGTGCTGCCCTTCTGGGCGGCCAGCCTGACCGACCGCTTCCTGGTGGCGCTGGTGCCGCTCTTCCTGCTGCTCATCCCCGGCCTGCGCCTGCTGCCGGTGCTCTGGCGCTGGCGGGTGCGCCAGCGGCTCTACCGCGTCTACGCCGAGCTGCTGGAGCTGGAGCGCGACGTGCTGGCCCACCGCACCGAGGGGAAGGAGGCCCTGGAGGCGCGCCTCGCGCTGGTGGAGGGCAAGGCCGAGGCGCTGCGCCTGCCCCTCTCGTACGTGGACCAGTTCTACGTGCTGCGGGAGCACATCGGGATGGTGCGGCGGCGGCTGGGGGGGTAGCGCCGCCCCCGCCCGTGCCCCCCGGACGGGCGCGGCGGCTCAGGGCACACCGCCCGCCACGCCGGGGACCTTGACGGACCCGCACCGGGAGTGCCTACTCCATGGGTGAAGCAGGTGCGGCCGGGCGGCGCCGAGCGGCGCCTCCGCCGCGCCGCTCCCAGGGGGCGCCCATGCCGACCAAGCCGACCGTCACGCTGCACCGCGGCGATGCGAGGACCCTCATCGCCATCGACCTGCCCGAGGCCGACGCCAAGGGGCTGGCCGGGTTCACCATCGCCTGCCAGCCGGAAGGGAAGGAGCGCTACTACCTGCACAACTCGCTGCGCTTCCAGCGGCCAGCCGATCACGCGCAGGACGGGACCGAGCGCGCCAACTCCAGCATCAACGCCCCCTTCCACAAGTTCCGCTGGCTCCACGTGCCGGGGGCGGTGCACCAGGGCACCTCGCCGTTCTACGGCAAGTACACCTACACGGTGACGCCGCGGTACTTCGACGAGCGCGGCTCGATGCTGCCCATCAGCCCGGCGCTCGGGCGATCGGCCTCCGTCCAGGTGACCCCGTTCCAGGAGCGGCAGCTCAAGGTGGGCTTCACCCGCGGCTTCATCCAGTCGCAGGCCTTCGTGAACCACTTCGACCTGCGCGCACCCATCCGCCCGGCCGGGCCCGACCCCTTCTTCGACACGTCCGAGGAGGCCGGCCACGACGCCAAGGGCGCGCCCTTCACCTTCGAGGACGAGTACCGCTGGCTCGGCTTCTCGGCCCGCGAGCGGATCTTCGAGCTGCTCGAGGAGGTGGCGGACGACGAGGGTCTCTTCCTCGACGTGTTCGCCTACGACCTCAACGAGCCGGACGTCATGCGGCGGCACCTCGATCTCGCCGAGGCGAAGCGGGTGCGGGTGATCCTGGACGACTCGGCCCTGCACCACGGGGCCGAGCCCACGGCCGAGGACCAGTTCGAGGCGGCCTTCGCCAAGGCCGTCCCCAAGGCACAGCGCGGCGCGCCGCCCCTCAAGCGCGGCCACTTCGGGCGCTATGCCCACGACAAGGTGCTGCTCGTCCGGCGGGGCGAGGCCGGGCCCGCGCTGAAGGTGCTCACCGGCTCGACCAACTTCTCCGTCACCGGCCTCTACGTGAACTCCAACCACGTCCTGGTCTTCGACGATCCGCAGGTCGCGGAGACCTACGCCGCCGCCTTCGACGCGGCCTGGGAGGGGGAGGTGCAGGCCGGGCCCTTCCGGAAGCTCCTCCTGGCGCGGGAGAAGTCCGCGCTCGGCTCGAGGCGAACCCCGGCGGGCGACGTGACCTTCTCGCCCCACGACGGGACCTACGCGGCGGCGCTCCTCGACGAGGTGGCCCAGCGCATCCAGGACGAGGGGGCGCGCCAGGGCGGGAGCGTGCTCTTCGCGGTGATGGAGCTCGGGGCCAGCTCGGGCCCGGTGGTGCCGGCCCTGGCCGGGCTGCACCAGCAGGAGCAGATCTTCAGCTACGGCATCTCCGACACGCGGGAGGGGATCCGGCTCTACCGGCGCGGGGAGCGGAAGGGGCTGCTGGTCACCGGTCGACCCATCGGGACGGTGCTCCCCAAGCCCTTCAGCCAGGTGCCGGGCATCGCGGGGGTGCGCCACCAGGTGCACCACAAGTTCGTGGTGTGCGGGTTCAACGGCAAAGACCCGGTGGTCTACTGCGGCTCCTCCAACCTGGCCCTGGGCGGGGAGAAGGCCAACGGCGACAACCTCATCGCCATCCGGGACCGGGCCGTCGCCACCGCCTTCGCCATCGAGGCGCTCGGCCTGGTGGACCACTTCGACTTCCTCGACCGCTGCGCGACCGGGAAGCCCAAGGGGCGGCGGGCGCCGGCGACGAGCAAGACCGAGGCCGCCGAGGAGGCCGGGTGGTTCCTCTCGACCGGCGACGGGTGGACGAAGCCCTACTACGACGCCGCCGACCTGCACTGCGTGGATCGGGAGCTGTTCCGATAGCGGGCCGGGGGCCACGAGGCGGCCGAGGCCCCGGGTCCCTCAGAGCTGCCCCGCCACCACCCAGATCAGGACGTGGGCCACCGCCGGCGCCACCAGGCCGCCGGTCCGGAGGCGCAGGAGCGCGTAGATCACGCCGAACCCCGCCTTGACCAGCAGGCCGAGCGGGTTCGGGTTGAGGTGGTAGAGGGCGAAGATCACCGCCGTGGCGAGCACCGCGGCGGCCGTCGGGAGCCGGGCCCGCAGGGCGCCGAGGAGGTTGCCGCGGAAGAGCGTCTCCTCGGAGAGCGCCGCCTGCAGGCCGACCAGCAGGAAGACGCCTCGCTCCGCCGGGCCGGGCGCCGCCATCATGGCGAGGGACTCGCCCGGCGAGAGGCCGGCCGCCGCCAACGCCGCCACCTCGAAGGCCAGGCAGGCCAGGCCGCCGGCGAGCCCGAGGCCGACGGCGGCCGGGAGCCGGTCGAAGGTCCAGCCGACCTCGGCCCAGGTGCGGCCGGTGGCGCGGGCGCTGCCCCACCAGCAGAGCGCGAGGAAGCTCACCGCGCCGAGGGCGAGGACCAGGGCCACCACCTGCAGGCTGGGGGCGAAGGGGTTCTCCGGATCCGGCAGTAGGCGCGGGCCGAGGAGGCCCATGCCGACCACGAAGATGAGGAGCGCCTGCAGGAGGATGAGGAGGAGGGCGCGTCGGAGGGTCATGGAGGGAGCCCGCATGGTAGTGCGCACCCCCCGTGAGAGGCCAGGGCCGGCGGCCCGGGTGGGGCCGTGGCGCCGCCGGTGTAATGCAGCGCGGTGGGGCGGGACCTCGTGGGCGAGGCCGGAAACGGCCGCCACCTGCCCGGAGCCGACCCCATGCCCCGCCCCGCCGTCATCAACTCCCTGCTGCTCGCCGTCCTCATCACGACGCCCGCCGACGCCCTCGCGGAGGGCTTCACCGTCAACCCCGACGCCGGCAACAGCGGCTTCTCGGCCGTCTTCGACGCCGCCCTCGGCGAGCGGATCAACGCCGTCAGCTCCGCCGTCGGGTGCGACGTCACCTACGACGAGCAGACCGGCCTCGCCGCCGGTCGCTGCGCCGTGCCGCTCCTCTCCATCAAG
>WBZM01000442.1_pt1 | contig 59392 bp, 47 predicted proteins | sample 5204271 | NCBI WGS metagenome assembly WBZM01 (sample SAMN12344346, study PRJNA552823) | activated sludge metagenome | biome: Activated sludge suspended growth; feature: Nitrification reactor; material: Wastewater; isolation source: activated sludge from nitrification reactor of wastewater... | reverse complement strand
GGGCAGGTTGATCTCGGCGATGGAGTAGTTGTCGGCTTGCAGCGGCGGGTTGGTCACATAGGGCGCGTCCGCGTCGGTCAGGGTCACGTTGGTCGCGCTCCAGTTCACGTCGAAGGTGAACTGTGTCGCGCCGCCGTTGGCGGCCACCTTGTCGATGCTGATCGTCCCGCCAACATAGCACGCGCCGTCGAGGTCGCTGCTGTAGAGCCAGGGGGTGAAGTCGTTCGGGCCGAAGAAGTTGCTCGGGTTCGGACCGCCGGCGCTACCCCACCAGTTGCAAGTGACATCCAGCGTCTTCGCGCCAGGAACCGTCAGGTCGTCCTTGCCGTTGCGGGCATGGAAGCCGCCGGTGACGGCATTGCGGTTGATGTGGACATTGTCCAGATCGGCGTTCGGGTTATCGACGACGATGGGGAAGTCGGCGCCCGTCGTCAGAATATTGTGGTTAACGTTGATGCTGCCGCCGACCGTAGACCAGTTGCTGTAAATCTGCACCACGTTGCCCACGTCCGTCACCAGATCGTTGCCGGTCATGGTCACGTTGTTGGTTGTGCCCGCGGCAATGGTGAAGCAGGTGTAGGTGCAGGTGTAGCGCACGGTGTTGTCGGCCAGCGTGACGTTGGTCGAGTCGGTGATGTTCAGCGTGCGGATGCGGTCGCCGCTGGCCGGGGCGGCGGTGGTGACGTTGCCCTGGAAGGACAGATTATTGGTCTTCCACAGGTTGAACAGCTGGTGGCCGCAGTTGCTGGGCGCGGTTGCACCGGTACAGCCCGTGTCCGGGCGGTCGGGGTCTTGCACACGGTTGTCATCTACCGTGCCGCCCTGCATCAGCGACGGGCCGAGGAAGTAGACCACCATGCGGTTGGTCTGATAGAACAGATTGTTGAGGATCTTGACGCCGGGGGCGTCGCCGCCGAAGTTGCCGCCCGCGCCAATGATCGGCGTCTGGACGTTGGCCTGGGCCACGGCCGAGTCAGTGAACTTGAAGCCGTCGATGGTGACGTTGGCCGCCTGTACCTTGAAGGCGACGCCCGCGCCGGTGACGGCCACTTCCGATTCAGGCCCGCGCGCCGGGTTGGCCGTCAGGGGCGTGCCGGGGTCGTTGGGGCTAACGCCGGCGTTGGCTCCTTCAATGGTCATCGGCTTGTTGACCTCGACCTCTTCGGGGTACAAACCAGGCAACACTTGCAACAGGTCGCCTGCTACGGCCTTACCGACACCGTACTGCTCAATGGCGCTGTAGATGCCGGCCACGTTGCGGAAGAAGTCGTAGGGCGCGGGGTTGCCGGAGGCGGCGTCCCAGCGTCGCGGCTGGCCGCTGGGGCAGGTCGTCGTGCCCGCCCAGAGGAAGGATCCCTTGTCGAAGGTGTTGTTGGCCAGAATGCCGCACCAGTCGGGATCGGCGTAGCCGAGCGAGGTCGGGTTGGCAACGGGATAGTTGCCATAGACCAGCAGGTGGCGGCGCTTGATCTGGCTGAAGGTGTTGCCGGTGATGTCGGCCGTGCCCACCGGGTAGAGCCGCCAGCCGGCCGAACCGGCCCCGGCGAACGTCAGGCCGTCGTCCAGGTTGCTGAACGTGTTGCCGCTGATGGTGCGCGTGCCGACGTTGTCGGGCCAACCCGCGCCGCTGGCGACCTGGATGGCCAGGCCGGTCTGGTCGGCGCTGGTGTACAGGCTGTTGGTGAAGGTGAAGTCCTGCACCGTGGAGACGTCGTTGGTCGCGTCGTAGGAGAAGTCGCTGATGTAGATGCCCACCGCGCCACCGGTCACGTCGAAGGCCACGGCGTTGACGGTGACGTCGTTGCCGATGATCTCTACGACCTTGTCGGCGTAGGCCGCGCCGTTGTCGGCCACGAATTTCACGCCCTGGATGGTGACGCCATCGGCCTGAACGAACATCGCGCTGCTGCCGAAGGTCGGCTGGTTACGCTTGGGCTTGATGATCGCCTGCGCGCCGGCCGCGGTGGTGATGTCCACGTCGCCGGCGGTGACGCCCTGGATGGTGATATTGGCCTTGTGGACGAAGATGTTGAAGTCGTTGCCGCCCGCGCCGCCCGTCACCGGGTCAACGCCGTTCTTCTCGTCCTGGTCATAGGTGCCGGGCAGCACGCGGACTTCGCCGCCGGGCTGCACGGTGTCGATGGCCTTTTGGATGGTCTTGAAGGCGTCGGATGGGCTGGTGCCGCCGTTGCTGTCGTCGCCGCCCACTGCGTCGGCGTAGCAGGTGGTCGTGCAGAGCGGATTCGGCTCGAAGTTGGCCGATTCGACATCGGCGCCGAAGGCCACCACGACGTTGTCCGCGTAGCCCAGGAACGTCGCGCCCCAGCCGGAGCCGACACCCACGTTGACGCCGGTGATGAGCGTGTTGGCGTCGATGTCGGGGGCCACGCAGTCGCCGGCGCTGCCCTGCGGGTTGCTGGTAATCCAGTCGTTCAGCGTCACGTTGAAGTTCTGGATGGTTTTGCCGCAAAGGCCGACCACATTGGGGCCGCCCTCCAACCGCATCCAGAAGTAGCCGGTGCTGAAGGGGTTCTGCGACTGCCAGGCGTTCGTCGGCACCGGGTTGATGCCGTTGTAGATCTGCTCCCAGATCAGGTAGCCGTAATTGTCCTCCGGGCCGAGGCCGGCGGGTGCATTGTCCTGCCACCACTTCAGCCGCAGCACGGGGCCTAAGTAAGCCGCCGTCGTGCTGCTGCTGTCGCGGTAGTATTCATAGGACACGTCGCTGAGGCTGCCCAGCGTGCGCGTTGCGCTTGTCCACGTCTTGGTGAAGTCGGCCTTGTCCTGGCCGCTGGTGACCGTATTGGTCGTGAACTTGAGGGAGCCGAGGCCGTCGCGCGGCTGATCGGCGGTGATGCCAACCGTGGCATCGGTGCGGACGTCTGTGGCTGCCCAGCCGTTGGGGTTGGCCGGGGTGACAACGGTGTTGGCCGCGAACGCCGCCAGCGGCAGCGCCAGGACCGCAATCAGCAGCGCCACCATGATGGCCGCGCGGCTGAGGCTGCGAAAACGAGTACTCATGTCTAAATTCCTCCCCAAAAGGGTCTATGACTGCCCGCGCCAATGCGCGGCCTGCCCGCCGGGCCTGAGAGCCGCGGGCGAATGACAATGGGCAAAGTGGTAACAGCGCCACAGCGCGTCATACGGACGCGGTGGCCTTTTCAACTGGACACGGGGCGCGCCGGGGTTTCCGGACGCAGGACACTAACGGTACGTCAGTTCTGACTCCATCAAAGCGCGACTGTCATTTGGGACAAAGCAAAAGCATTTCCTCCCATCCGCAAACCCCCCTGAAGGCGCGGATTCGTCTGCAACACCTAGTCCCTACCCGTACCCATTATTGTACACAGACAACAAGGCGGCCTCATAGTGACATTAGGCATAGTATTGATGTGATGAACGTCACCTCATCGATACCTTACAGGGCTGCAGCGACACAGTGAACGTGCTGGTTACCTATAGGCTAGACCGCCATGCTTACAGTGTACATTACAACCACATGAGAAAACGCCACAAGCGCCGCCCAATGGCCGCGCCCGCCCGCCAACATTGTTGCCGCCGCGGCCCTTGGGTACAATCCGCCCCATGCCCAACGACACACCCGCGCTGTCCCTGCTGCTCATCGAAGACCAGACCCTCATGCGCCAGGGCCTGCGCACACTGCTCGACCTGGAGCCGGGCATGCACGTCGCCGGCGAGGCCGCCGACGGCGCGAACGGCGTGCGGCTGGCGCTGGAGTTGCGCCCCGACGTGGTGCTGATGGACGTGCAGATGCCCGGCCTGAACGGCGTCGAGGCCACGGCCGCCCTCTGCGCCGCCTGGCCGGCCGCCCGCGTCGTCATCCTGACCACCTTCGACCGCGACGACTACGTCTTCCAGGCCATCCGCGCCGGGGCCATGGGCTACCTGCTGAAGGACGCCCCGGCCGAAGACCTGCTGCGCACCATCCGCCGCGTGGCCGCCGGCGAGGCCTTCATCCAGCCGGAGATCGCCTCGCGGACGCTGCGCGAGCTGCTGCGGCCGAAGGAAACGCCGCTGGAGCCGCTGTCCGACCGCGAGCGCGAAGTGCTGGTGTTGCTGGCCCAGGGCGCGTCGAACCGCGACATCGCCGACCGCCTGGTCATCAGCGAGGGGACGGTCAAGAATCACGTCTCCAGCATCCTCGGCAAGCTCCAGGCCGAAAACCGCACCCAGGCGGCCGAACTGGCCCGCCGCTATGGGCTGATGTAGGCACGCCCGCCCCGACCGGGTGGGCGTCGATCTGGAATAATCCACTTGGAGGATCACATGACCCCTGAATTCGACCGCGCCCTCGGCCGCTATGCCGAGCTGATCGTCAAAGTCGGCCTGAACCTGCAACCCGGCCAACGGCTGTTCATCCGCGCGCCCATCGAGGCCGCCCCGCTGGCCCGCGCCGTCGCCGCCCAGGCCTACGACCTCGGCGCGCGTCTGGTGGAGACGCTCTACAATGACCCGCAGATGGCGCTGGTCCGTTTCGGCCACGCGCCGGCCGACTCCTTCGAGGAAGTCAGCCAGTGGCCGGTGGCCGCCGGGCTGGAGTACGCCGGCAACGGCCAGGCGCTGCTGTCCATCGTCGGCACCGACCCCGACCTGCTGCGGGATGTCGATCCGGCCCGGCTGAGCACTGTCCGCCGCGCCGAGGGAAGCGCCATCGCGCCGGTTTCCCGGCTGGTCAGCGCCGACGCCATCAACTGGTGCGTCGTCGGCTACGCCACGCCGGCCTGGGCGGCGCGCGTCTTCCCGGAGCTGTCGCCGGAGGAGGCGACCACGCGCCTGTGGGAGGCCATCTTCGCCGCCGTCCGCCTGGACGCGGCCGACCCGCTGGCCGCCTGGGAGACCCACAACGCCGCCCTGGCCGCGCGCACAGCGGCGCTCAACGAGCGCCAGTACACCGCCCTGCGCTTCACCGGCCCCGGCACCGACCTGACCGTCGGCCTGCCCGTCAACCACCGCTGGATCGGCGGCGCGGCCCCGACGGGCATTGGCATCAGCAACGTGGCCAACCTGCCCACCGAGGAGATCTTCACCGCCCCCCACCGCGCCCGGGTCGACGGCACGGTGCGGGCGACGATGCCGTTGAGCCTGACCGGTAAGCTGGTGAAGGACTTCACGGTGACGTTTGCCGGCGGCCGGGTCATGGACGTGAGCGCGGCCGAAGGCGAAGCGCTGTTGCGTTCGCTGATCGAGACCGACGAGGGCGCGGCGCGGCTGGGCGAGATCGCCCTGGTGCCGGCCGGCTCGCCCATCTCGCGGAGCGGCATCCTGTTCTACAACACCCTCTTCGACGAGAACGCCGCCAGCCACATCGCCCTCGGCCGCGCCTATCGCAACTGCATTGACGGCTGCCAGGGGTTAGACGACGCCGACTTCGCCGCGCTGGGCGGCAACAGCAGCAACACCCACGTGGACTTCATGATCGGTTCGGCGGCCATCGACGTCGATGGCATCACCGGCGACGGCACGGCCGAGCCGCTCATGCGGGCCGGGGAATGGGTGGATTGAGCCGAAGAAGGTTCCAGGTTCCAGGGTAGGGGCGGGTCTGAGACCCGCCCCCAACGACACCCATCCTGTAGGGGCGGGTCTGAGACCCGCCACCAACGACACCCATCCTGTAGGGGCGGGTCTGAGACCCGCCCTCAAGCATAGCCAAAGTCCGGGGGAAGGGGCCACGCCCAGCGAAGCACCCTCTTCCCCTGGAACCTGGCCCCTGGCCCCTTCTCCCCCCCCTACTGCGGCGGAATATTCACCACGATGTCGCTGGTCCCCGCGCCCTGGGTGATGACCGGCACGCCCACGGCCGAGGCGTATAGCACCTGGTCGCCCAGCAGGATGCGCGCCCCGACGACATAGCTCTTGGCCGGGTCGATGTCCGCGGGCACATAGGGCACCTCGAACGGGATGGGGAACTGCTGCCCCTCCAGCGCGGCCGAGATGGTCACGATCGGGTCGCCGGTCGTGCCCGCCTCGCGCAGGTCGATGAAGTACGTCGCCGCCGGGTCCAGCGCCGCCGGCGCGTCGGTGGTGATGACGCCGCTGATGACGCCCTCATTGCCGCCCGTGCCGCCCGTGGGTGGGGGCGCTTGCGCCGTCAGGGCCAGGCTGACATCGTTGGCCGGCGCGCCCTGGGTCAGCACCGGCAGGGGCGCGGTCGCCGAGTAGGTCAGCGCATTGTTGTCGATGATGCGCGCATCGAGGACGTACTGTTTGTTGGCGTCGATACTCGCCGGCGGGTAGCCCAATTCCCACGACACGGGCAGCGACAGCCCGGCCAGCGGCACGTAGGTGAAGGCCAGCGCCGGAGCGTCGGCCAGCATCGGCTCGCGGATTTCCACATTGAGGTACGCCCCGGAATCGACCGGCCAGGTCGCGGCCGTGTCGCTCGTCACCGTGAAGCGCAGCACGCCGCCGGCCGCGTCGGGCACTTCGCCCAGGGGCACGACGATGGCGCTGGCTGGCGCGCCGCCGGTCAGCACGGGCACGGGCGACAGCGTGGCATAGAGCATCCGGTTATCGGCCATGACACGCGCCGCGACGGCATAGCTGCGGTCGGCGGCGATGGTGGCCGGGTCGTAGGGCAGGTCGAAGGAAACCGGGAAGTTCAGCCCGTCCATCGGCAGCGCGACGACGGCCACGGCCGGGGCATCGGCCAGCATCGGCTCGCGCAACTCCACTTGCAACACCGCGCCGGCCGGTAGCTGCCCCGGCGGCCGCGGCGTCGTCACCGTGCCCCGAATGCTGCCGCCCGTCGTCGCCGCCATCGGGCTGACGACCAGTTCGACATTGCCCGTGGCCGCGCCATTGGTCAGCACGGGCACACCCGTCGGCGTGGCCCAGGTCACGGCGTCGTTGACACGGATGCGGCCGTAGAGCAGGTAGGTCCCGGCCGGGTCGATGGCCGCCGGGTCATAGGGCAGCTCGAAGGGAATGGGCACCTGCTGCCCTTCGGCGTTGACTGTCGTGGAGGTGAGCACCGACGGCACGCCGCCGGAAACGTTCTGCAACTCCACCTCAATGACCGCCGCCGGGTCGAGGGCGATGCGCTCCAGATAGGTCACGACGCCCGTCAACATGCCCGGCGCGCCACCGGCCAGCACCGGGCTGACCAGCACCTCGACGTCGCTGGTCGGCGCGCCGTTGGTGATGACCGGGATGATGGTCTGCGAGCGGTAGCGCAACTGGCCGTCGATGGTGATGCGCGCGCTAACCACGTAGCGCGACGCCGGGTTAACCGCCGCCGGGTCGTAGGCCAGCCTAAACGGGAACGGCGCTTGCTGGACGTCGCCAACAGTGATCGTCTGCGTGGCCAGCACGGTCGCCGGGGCGTCGGCGATGGACACATCGGCCAACTCCACTTCGACGATCGCGTCTGGCGGCAGCGCCGAACGGTCCTGGTAGGTCACCGTGCCGGTGATGAAGCTATTTCCGGGCGCGGCGAGGTTGACTTCGGCCGCCTGTTGCGCCCCGCCACAGGCCGCCAGCAGAGCCATGAGCAGCGCCAGAGACGCGATGATGCGCCAATCCTTCAGGTTTTTCATTGTAAGCTCCTTTCTCTCGTTGGGTTACGCGCCGACCCGGCGGGCCTTCGCCTTGCTTGTGCCTTTCAGGTAGGGCAAGTATAAGCAGCTTGACTTAACACGGCAACAGGGCGGGGCAATCGCATACGCGTAATGTCCGCTTTGCGCCGACGGTTGAAACCCGCCGGCTGGTAGGCAAAAATTGACCTGACAGGCGCAAGTCCTAGTCGTGGCCCCTCACCCGTCAGGTCGGCGCGCCTGGGGTTGACTTTGGACAAGCCCTGATGCGACCGGCAGGGCAATCTGGTACAATCGTTCAGGCAAAGAAACCCACCCGTGCTCGACCGATCGCCCCTATGACAGACGCGCAATCCGCCCCCAGTGTTCCCGCCGGCGAGGCCGACGCCCTCCATCACGCCATTCTGACCCTCGACGACCAGCGGCCGCTGCTGGGCGACGCCGTCGTCGATGCCGCCATCGCCTCCATGCGCGAGCGTCTGGCGGCGCTGGAGGCGGCCGCCCTCGACGAGCGCCGCCGCAAGCAGGTGACCATCCTCTTCGGCGACATCGTCGGCTTCACCGCCCTGTCCGAGGGAAGCGACGCCGAGGTCGTGGCCCAGGTCGTCAACGCCCTCTGGGAAAGCGTTGACGCGGCCATCCTGGCCCACGGCGGGCGCATCGACAAGCACATCGGCGACGCGGTCGTGGCCGTCTGGGGCGGCGCAGTGGCCCGCGAGGACGACCCGGAGCGCGCCGTCCGCGCCGCCCTGGCCATGCAGACGGCCACCGAGGCCTGCTGTCGCCTCCACCACGTGCCCCTCAGCCTGCGCGTCGGCGTCCACACCGGCCCGGCGCTGACCGGCGCGGTCGGCGCGGGCGGCGAGACAACCGTCGTGGGCGAGACGGTGGCCCTGGCCGACCGCGTGCAGCGCGCCGCTCCCCCCGGCGGCATCCTCATCTCCCACGCCACCTATCGCCACGTGCGCGGCATCTTTGACGTGCAGCTGGCCGCGCGCGTCGCGGGTCTGCCGGCCGTCTACGTCGTCGAGCGGGCCAAGCCGCGCGCCTTTCGCGTCGCTGCCCGCGGCGTGGAGGGCATCGAGACGCGCATGGTCGGCCGCGAGGCGGAACTGGGCGCGCTGCAAGCCGCCTTCACCGCCGTGGTGAGCGAGCGCCGGCCACGCCTGCTGGTCGTCGTCGGCGAAGCGGGCATCGGCAAGTCCCGCTTGCTATACGAATTCGATAACTGGGTTGAGCTGCGGCCGGAAAAGGCCTTCTATTTCAAGGGCCGGGCCTCGGCCGGCGCGACGCCCTTCGGCCTGTTCCATGACCTGTTTGCCAACCGCTTCCAAATCCTCGACAGCGACCCGCCCGAGACGGCCCTGGCCAAGTTCCACGCCGGCTTCGCCCTGGACCGCGCCGAAGAGGACGCCGGCGCGCTGGCCGACGCGGCCGCCGTCGTCGGCCAATGGCTCGGCTTCGACTTCGACAGCAGCCCGGCCGTGGCTCGCCTGCGGGGCAGCCCGGAGTTCGGCCGCGCCGCCCGGGCTTACCTCTTCCGCTACTTCCGCGCCCGCGCCGCCATCGCTCCGCTGGTCATCCTCTGCGAAGACCTGCACTGGGCCGACAGCGACTCGCTCGATCTGATCGACACCCTCTACGCCAGCCTGCGCGACGCCGCCCCCGCCCCGGCGCTCATCGTCGCCACGGGCCGGCTGAGCCTGCTGGAGCGCCGCCCTGGCTGGGGCAGCGGCGACGCGGGCGTGCGGCAGCTGCGTCTGGAGGTCCTATCGCCCGCGCAGGCGCAGAACCTCGTCGACGAGGCGCTCCAGCGCGTGCCACAGCTGCCCGACCGGCTGCGCCAGCGCATCGCGGACGTGTCGGGCGGCAACCCGTTCTATGTGGAAGAGCTGGTCAAAATGTACATCGAACAGGGCGTCATCGTCCGTGGCAACACCGACGACGCGCCCTGGTCGGTGGCCCTCGACCGGCTCGATGCCGTCCACGTGCCGCCGACCCTGGTCGGCCTCATCCAGTCCCGCCTCGACGCGCTGCCGGCGGCCGAGCGCCGCGCCCTGCAACACGCCGCCGTCATCGGCCGTGTCTTCTGGGATTCGGCGCTGGAGGCGCTGGCCGGAGTGGCCGGCCCGCCGCCGCTGACCACCCCCCTCGGCCGCGAGCTGATCTTCCGGCGGCTGCCTTCGACCTTCGCCGGCTGTGAGGAGTTTCTCTTCCGGCACGCTCTGGTGCGCGATGTCGCCTATGAGACGGTGCTGCTGAGCGAGCGCCGCACCCTGCACGCCCGCGCCGCGCGCTGGCTGGAGGCCCACGCCGCGGAACGGCTGGACGAGTGCCTCAGCGTGCTGGCCGGGCATTGGGACGCGGCCAACGACGCCGCCCGCGCCGCCGCCTACCTGGTGCGCTCGGCCGAGCTGGCCCTGGCGGCCGGCAACCACGGCGCGGCCAGCGCCAGCCTGCGCCGGGCGCTGGAGCTAACGGCGCCCTCGGCGGCCACGCTATTGCTGCTGGGCGAGGCCGCCTTCATGATCAGCGACCTGCCCGCGGCCGGCGACGCTCTGGAGCAAGCCCTGAACCTGGCCCGCGCCACCGGCGACCGCGCCGCGGAAGCCAACAGCCTCTACTGGTATAGCCGCGTGGCCACCGCCCGCGGCGACTTCGACACCGCCCGCGTCTCGCTGGAGGAGGCCCTGCCCACCGCCCACGCCGTCGGCGGCATGACGCTGGCCCGCGCCCTGGAGGGGCTGGCCGGGGCCACGGGCAGCCGTGGCGACCTGCCCGCGGCCGCGGCGCTGGCCAAAGAGGCCCTGGCGCTGGCCCGCGAGGGGGGCGATATCGTCCTGGAGATGCGTTGTCTGGCGCTGCTGGGCACGTTCGCCCGGCTGGGCGACGATCTGGACACGGCCGAAGCGCGTTTCGACGAGGCCCGCGCGCTGGCCCACCGGGCCGGCAATCTGGAGCGCGAAGCCACCGCCCTGCTAAACCTGGGCGATCTGGCCTATCGCCGCGAGCGCTACGACGACGCCCGCGCCGCGGCCCACGCCGCCCGCGACCTCTTCCGCGACCAGGGTCTGCCCGACGCCGTGGCCATCGCCGCCGGCAACCTGGCCCAGGCGGAACTGATGTTGGGCGAGCGCGACGCGGCCGTGGTCGATGCCCGCCAGGCGTTGGCCGCCGCCCGCGCCGCCGGGGCCACGCCGCTGGTGCTGTTCGCCCTGTCCGTCTTCGCCCAGGCAGTGGCCCCCACCGACCGGCCGCGCGCGGCCGCGCTGCTGCAACTGGTCATCCACCACCCGGCCACGGAGTATCAGGATCGGCGCGAGGCGGCCGAGTTGTTGATGCACCTGGGCACGGCGAGCTTGCCGCCCGCGCCGCTCGACCTGGACGCGGCCGTGGCCGCCGTCCTCAACGAGACAGCCCCCGGCGGCTAGAGCAGATAGCGCGGCGCGTCCACGCGGCGCAACTCGTCCGGCAAACGGAGCTTGAATAGCTCCAGTTGGCTCAGCGGCCGCTTCAGGTTATAGCTCTCGATCTCCTTGTTGAGGGCGACAATCGACGCCTCCCACTGGCGACAGGCGTCGTCCCAGCCGATGGTCAGCGCCGAGCGGTGGCTGTCCCCCGGCGCGGCGGCGAAGGCGGCCCGGTAGCGCCCCCACGTGCGGCTGATGTCGGCCCGCAGCGCGTCGATCTTGTCCACGACTTCCATCCGGCGCGTTAGCCACGGCGGCCGCAAGTCGTTGTCCTTCATCAGCTTGTTGGCCAGCGCGGCGCTGCCCTCGTAGCTGTTGGCTTCCAGGTCCAGCGGCCGGCCCTGCCCGGCCAGGTCATCGAAGAGGCCACGGCGGCGGCCGTCTTCGATCAGGTCGTCGATCAGGTCACGGAACTCGAAACGCATCCGGCGGCGGTGCTCCTCGCCGGCCGCGCGCTCGCCCTCGTCGGGCTGGCTGTCATTTGGCTCGCTCATGGGGCAATGCTAGCGCAAAAAGCGCCGCGACGCACCGGGGATGTGCGTCGCGGCGCGGCTCGCCGGGGGTCGCTAACGGCTCAGTCGGTGCAGGCGTAGTTGACTGTCGCCCCCACCATGGCCACGGAATCGCCGTTGCCGTGGGGCGAAACGAGGTCGAGGACGACCTGGCTCGTGCCGGTGGGCACGCCGGCCAGCGTCACGGCGACGATGTTGAGCAGGTCGCCGTTGGTCGGCCCATTGACCGTCACTTGCTGGCTGACCGGCCCGGCGCTGATGGTCAACTGGAAGGGCCGCATGTCGCGGTCGTTATCGACCACGGCCACCATGACATCGACATTCGCCGGCCGGATCGGTGGCGTCAGGGCCACGATCTGCTGCTGGCTGGGAATCCAGCCGTTGGTCGTGTCCCAATAGACATGGTTCTGGCTGCTGACTGGGAAGGTGACGAAGGTGCTGGCATGCCAGCCGCCATCGTCGTAGGTCGGGTAGAGGATGAACGCCCGTTGGACAAATGGGGCCTTGGCCGGCGCGCCGATGAGCCGCGCCCGCCAGTTGGCCGTGGTCGCTGGCGTTAGATTTTGGCCATACCAGAAGATCGCCGCCCGTTGGTAGGCCGGGCTTTCCTTAGTCGTGTCATTCACATACGTGCCGTTGGGCCGCAGGAAGCGGGCGTACTTATACGGCCCCTGCTCCTTGCCCGCCAGTTGGCCATAGAGGGAAACCACGCCGGCCGCGTTGGGCACGACGATCTTGGGCACGCCGGCCGACTTGGTATCGCTGGCCATGCCCTTGCCGAGAATGATCGTATAGGTCGAGCCGCCGGTGCCGGTGGCGCAGTAGGCGGATGGGGTCGGCGTGCTGGTCGGGGTGCTGGTGGCTGTGCTGGTCGGTGTACCCGTCGGTGTGTCGGTCGGCGTACTGGTCGGTGTACCCGTCGGCGTGTCGGTCGGCGTGCTGGTGGCTGTGCTGGTCGGTGTACCCGTCGGTGTATCGGTCGGCGTACTGGTGGCTGTGCCGGTCGGTGTGCTGGTGGGCGTGCCGGTCGGCGTGCTGGTGGCTGTGCCGGTCGGCGTGTTGGTGGCAGTGCTGGTCGGCCCCTGGGCACTGACCGGCACTGTCTGGGGAGATGTCAATAGGGCAATGGCGGCAATGGCTAAAAAGCAGGCTACAACCAGCCATCGCCAGTACAGGCGTACAAGGGGCTTCATCGGCATGACTCCGTCTCGGCAAGATCGGTCCGCGACATGAACGACTCAGGCACGTAGCCCCTGTTAGCCCCCCGGAATGAGGTAGCGACGCGCGGGACGTTGAACCCATATCACGCAACCATCCTTTCATTCTAGCCGATGCGCGGCCGGCCACAAGCGCCATTTGTCCGCTGCCCGGCGGCTTGTTTTCGCACGGCGCGGCGACCGGCATAAAGCCATATTACTTGCGCGCGAACGGGAAGGCACGCCCCGGGCGTGCCTTTATTCCAAATGGTGGCGTGCGCTACGGCCCTGAGACGGTTTGCTGAATGCCGGAGAAGTAGTGTTGGCCGTGAGCCACAGGCCTAGAGGTCATCAGTTTTAGACAAAAGGGATGAATGCATACCCGCCAATGACCAGCTATCTAACGCTGTTGTCGCTGAAAAGTCTCAACAGATCGCTGAAGTCTGAGTTGACGAACATCTAACCCTTACCCGCTTTCGACTCTGGACAGCGCCGCAAAAAGAGGGACAATCAGTGCGCCCCGCAAATAGCGGACAGTAAACGTATGGACAGAATATTATCCCCGCGGGGAGAGTCCGATGAGCCGGTCGCCTGGTATGATTACCATAGCTACTACACCGGCCACCCCCACCACACCATCAGCGGCACCGTGCGCGTCGCGCCCCGGCTCTATAGCCCACAATTGGGCAACCAGCGCGACGTGCTCGTCTACCTGCCCCCTTCCTATCACCACTCACCGGCAGCATACCCCGTCATCTACATGCACGACGGCCAGAACCTGTTCGACAATGCCACCAGCTTCGCCGGCGAGTGGGGCGTCGATGAGACGATGGAGCAACTAGCCTATGAAGAGGGCCTGGAGGCGATTATCGTCGGCATTCTCAATGCCGGCGCGCATCGGCTGGCCGAGTACACGCCCTTCCACGATGCCCACATGGGCGGCGGCCGCGGCAACGCCTATCTCGACTTCCTCGTCCAGACAGTCAAGCCGCTCATCGACAGCGACTTCCGCACCCTGCCCGGCCGCCGCACCACCGGCATCATGGGATCATCGCTGGGCGGGCTGATCAGTCTCTACGCCTTCTTCAGCCACAGCGCGGTCTTCGGCTTCGCCGGGGTCATGAGTCCGTCGCTGTGGTTCGCTGAGGAGGCGATCTACGACTACGTCGCGGCGGCCCCCTTCCGGCCGGGCAAGCTCTACCTCGACGCGGGCACGCGCGAATTGGGCGAGCAGGCCGGCGGCCGCTTCCACCGCGCCGCCGCCTCGCGCCGCTACTACGCCGGCGTCCGGCGCATGAAAGGCATTCTCGTGCGCAAGGGCTACCGTCCCCTGCGCGACCTGTTGCATGTCGAAGAGCAGTGGGCCGGACACAGTGAATCGTCGTGGGGCCGGCGGCTTGGCCCGGCGCTGCGCTTCCTGCTGAGCGAGGCGCTGCGGCAGGCTTCCGGCTGATCGCTATACGAATATGAGGGAACCCAATGCAGAAGAAACTCGCTGAACTCAAAGCCCGTCTGGCCGAAGCCGAAGACCTCGGCCACGCGGCCGCCGTCCTCAGTTGGGACCAGGCCACCTACATGCCGCCCGGCGGCGCGCCCGCCCGCGGCCGGCAGATGGCCCTGCTCTCCCGCCTGGCCCACGAGCGCGCCACCGACCCGGCCGTCGGCCGCCTGTTGGACGATCTCCAACCCTACGCCGACGGCCTGCCCTACGACAGCGACGACGCCGCGCTCATCCGTGTCGCCCGGCGCAACTTCGAGCGCGACACGCGCATCCCCACCGAGTTGGTCGGCGAACTGAACGAACACAGCGCCCGGAGCTATCAGGCCTGGACGACTGCCCGCCCGGCCAACGACTTCGCCGCCGTGCGCCCCAACCTGGAGAAGACGCTCGAGTTGAGCCGCCGCCTGGCCGACTGCTTCCCCGGCTACAGCCACATCGCTGACCCGCTGATCGACTTCGCCGACGAGGGCATGAAGGCCGAGACGGTGCGCGCCCTTTTCACCGACCTGCGGGCGCAGATGGTGCCGCTGCTGCGCCAGGTACTCGAACAGCCCACGCCCGACGACAGTTGCCTGCACCAGCACTACCCGGAGGACGGCCAGCGCGCTTTCGGCGAGCGCGTCATCACCCGGCTGGGCTACGACTTCAACCGCGGCCGGCAAGACAAGACCCACCACCCCTTCATGACCAAGTTCTCGCTGGGCGATGTGCGCATCACCACCCGCTTCCGGCCCGACGATCTGAGCGACGGCCTGTTCAGTACCATCCACGAGTCGGGCCACGCCATGTATGAGCAGGGCATCGACCCGGCCTACGAGGCCACGCCGCTGGCCCACGGCACATCGGCCGGCGTCCACGAGAGCCAGTCGCGTCTGTGGGAAAACGTCGTCGGCCGCAGCCGTGGCTTCTGGCAGCATTTCTACCCGGAGCTACAGGCCGCCTTCCCGCAACAACTCGGCGGCGTCGATCAGGAAACCTTCTACCGCGCCGTCAACAAGGCCATGCCCTCGGTCATCCGCACCGACGCCGACCAGATGACCTATGATCTGCACGTGATGATCCGCTTCGACCTGGAGCTGGCCATGCTGGAGGGCACGCTGGAGGTGGCCGACCTGCCGGAGGCGTGGAAGATGCGCTACCTGTCCGACATCGGCGTCTGCGCCGGCGAGGAGTGCGACGGGGCCTTGCAGGATGTCCACTGGTTCGCCGGCATCATCGGGGGCGCCTTCCAGGGCTACACGCTGGGCAACATCATGAGCGCCCAGTTCTACGACGCCGCCCTGCGCGCCGTGCCCGACATCCCATCCCAGATCGCCGCCGGCGAGTTCGCCCCGCTCCACGGCTGGCTACGCGAAAATATCTACCGCCACGGCGCTAAGTTCACCGCCAACGAGCTTGTCCAGCGCGTCTGCGGCGGCCCGCTGTCCATCGGCCCCTACGTCGCTTATCTGCGCGACAAGTTCGCCTAGGGGATAGGGGCCAGGGGCCAGGGGAAGAGCGCTCTTCCCTGGTCCCTGGCCCCTGGCCTAACGCCGCAGCAGCCGGAAGGCGATGCCCCGGCCCAGGCCATTGACCTGCGCCAGGTGGATCCACAACAGGGCCAGATTCTCCAGATGGCGCGCGGCCGACAGTGCGCCGGCGTCCACCGGCTCGAAGCCGACCTCCTCGGCCAGCTGCCAGACGGCCGCCTTGCCCATCTCGTCGTCGCCGCACAGGAACATCGACGCCGCGCCGCCGGGGTAGACCGGCGCGGCCATGTTCTCCGCGCCCGTCGTGTTAAAGGCCTTGACCACCCGCGCGCCCGGCGCCCAGGCGGCGATCTGCTCCGCGCCCGACGTGTCGCTGTCGAACCGCGGCCGCAGCCCGGGGAGAATGGGGTTGGTGCAGTCGATCAACACCTTGCCGGACAGGTCGCCGGCCAGGGCCAGCGTCTCGCGCGCGGCCGAAAAGGGCACGGCCAGCACGACGGTGCTGCTGCGGGCCACGGCATCGACCACGCGCGCCGCGGCCGCGTTCGGCCCGGCCGCCGCCACCAGCGCGGCAGCCCTCTCGCTGCCCGGCTGGCGCGAGGCAAAGGTGACCATGTGGCCGCGCGCCGCCCAGCTTGTACCCAACGCCGCCGCCACTCGCCCGGTGCCAATGATCGCTATTTTCATTCTGGCCCTTCCTTATCGATTCGGGCCGAAGATACCCGATCCGCGCCGGCGCGGCAACGAAAGCGGGAGCGGGGGGCACCGGGGAACGGGCAGCGGATGCGGCCGCCGGGCCGGCGACGCAACGCTAATTCAGCGAGAACAGGCCCATGTCGGCAACCGGCACGGTGCGCAGCAGGGCCAGCTCATCGCGGTAGGCCCGCCGCAGCGCCGCCGCCAGCTCCGTCAACCGATCCAGCGCCAGCAGATGCTGCTTCTCCTCCGGCGGCAGCTGGATGAGCGCCGCGCCCAGATAGGCCAGCGAGGCGGGGTCGTCGGGCGGGTCGTCGGGCGCGGTCTCCAGGTTGCCCATGCTGACCAGCTTGTTGAGGTATTCGACCACCAGCGGCCCTAGTTGGGCCGTGCCCGCGGCCAGACGCGCTTCGTCCTCGTCCAACAACGGGGCCGGCTCGACCATGCCGACCAGGTAGGGCTGGTCGTGGCGCAGGCGGACGATGCGGAAACGCTCGCGGCCGACGGTCATGATGACCATGCGGCCGTCGTCCAGCGGCTGCACTTGGGTGATCTCGGCCGTGCAGCCGATGGCGTGGGGGCGCGCCGGCAGGCCCCCTTCGGCCTGGCCCTCAGCGATGAGGACGACGCCGAACGGCCGCTGCTCGCGCAGGCAGTCGGCCACCATCTGCCGGTAGCGCTCCTCGAAGATGTGCAGGGGCAACGGCATTCCCGGAAAAAGAACGACATTCAGCGGAAAGAGCGGCAGTTCATACATGGTTGAATCCTTGTCGCCTATACGCACAGTATAGCCGATTCGTTGCCCGGCGCAGAACTTCTCCGTGCCTGGCACTTTCTTCGCTCCCCTCGAGCCGCCGAAGAAGGTGCGACGCACTTAGGAAAGTGCGTCGCACCACTGGCAAACAAAAACCCGGGCCAACGCCCGGGTTTCTGCCCTTCACGGAGAGTGGGTTCGGCTCAGTGGGGGCCGGCGCCCTTGATGTCGTCGCTGACCAGGTCCTCGAACTGCTTGAAGTTCTCCTTGAACATGCCCACCAGCTTCTGGGCTTGGGCATCGTAGGCGTCCTTGTCGTCCCAGGTGTTGCGGGGCATCAGGATGTCCGACGGCACATCGGGCACGCTCTGCGGCACGGACAGTCCGAAGTACGGCTCCTCGACCATCGCCACATCGGCCAGCTCGCCGTCCAGAACGGCGTGGATCATGCGACGGGTGTAGGCCAGCTTCATGCGGCTGCCGACGCCGTAGGGGCCGCCCGTCCAGCCGGTGTTGACCAGCCAGACCTGCGCGCCGTGCTTCTCGATCTTCTCGCCCAGCAGCTTGGCGTAGACGCCCGGCCGCAGCGGCATGAACGGCGCGCCAAAACAGGTGCTGAAGTTCGGCTGCGGCTCGGTGACGCCACGCTCGGTGCCGGCGACCTTGGCCGTGTAGCCGCTCAGGAAGTGGTACATCGCCTGGGCGTTGGTCAGCCGGGCGATGGGCGGCAGCACGCCGAAGGCGTCGGCCGTCAGGAAGAAGACATGGTTCGGGTGGCCGGCCGCGCCGTCGCGCACGGCATTGCTGACGTGGGAGATGGGGTAGCTGGCGCGGGTGTTCTCGGTCAGCGAGCCGTCGTCCAGGTCCACGCGGCGCGTGCCGGTGTCCATGATGACGTTCTCCAGAATGGTGCCGAAACGGCGCGTCGTCTCATAGATTTCCGGTTCGCCCTTGGGGTCGAGCCGTATGACCTTGGCGTAGCAGCCGCCCTCATAGTTGAAGACGCCGTCATCGCTCCAGCCGTGTTCGTCGTCGCCGATGAGCGTCCGCGACGGGTCGCTGCTCAGCGTCGTCTTGCCCGTGCCGCTCAGGCCGAAGAAGAGGGCCACGTCGTCGCGGTCTTCGCCGAAGTTGGCGCTGCAATGCATCGACATGACGCCTTGCTTGGGCATGAAGTAGTTCATGGCCGTGAAGATGCTCTTCTTGATCTCGCCGCTGTACTCGGAGCCACCGATGAGCACCAGGCGCCGGCCGAAGTCGAGCAAAATAAAGGTCTGGCTATTCGTGCCGTCCTGCGACGGCTCCGCCTGCAGCCGCGGCATGTCGATAACCGTGAACTGGGGCACATGGTTGCGCAACTTCTCCGGGTCGAACTCGCGGATGAACATGTTGCGGGCGAACAGGTTGTGCCAGGCGTATTCCGTGATGATGCGTATGGGCATGCGGTAGTCCGGGTCCGCGCCCACGTAGCCGTCGAAGACGAAGATGTCGCGGTTCTGGGTGTAGGCCAGCATCTTGCGATAGAGGTAGTCGAAGTTCTCCTGCGAGAAGGGGCGGTTGACCTTGCCCCACCAGATATCTGGATCGCTCGACGGCTCTTTGACGATGAACCGGTCATTGGGGGAGCGGCCGGTGTGGCTGCCGGTCTGCACAACCAGCGGGCCGAGGTGGGCGATGGCGGCTTCGTGCCGGCGGATGGCCTGCTCATAGAGCTGCGAAGTGGTCTGATTCCAGTACACCGTCTCGGCGTTCTTGATGCCGTGATTCTCGACGCCATAGTGACTGACAAATACGCCATGGTTTTGCATGGGGTTTACTCCTGTGATTGATGGAAATAGTCGGTTGCGTCCGCGTGGCTCCTTAAGTAGTGTATGCCAATCAAGGATAGATGGCAATTGACAAGCAGCGCGTGTTGTCACCTATTCCTTGCGCAGAATGTCACCGTTTGGGTACAGTTGGGGCATGAATCAGGACAACGCCATCCGCAAGATACTGGCCGAAGCCCACACCATCGCCGTCGTCGGCTTTTCGTCCAACCCGGCCAAAGCCGGCTATTACGTACCCGCCTACCTGCAAAAGCACGGCTATCGCGTCATCCCGGTGAACCCCAACCTGAGCCAGGGGCTGGGCGAGACCGCCTACGCCGCGCTGAGCGACGTGCCGGAGCCAATCGACCTGGTGCTGGTCTTCCAGCGCAGCGAGAACGTGCCGCCGTTTGTCGACCAGGCCATCGCCGTGGGGGCCAAAGCGGTCTGGCTGCAACTGGGCATCGCCCACGCCGCCGCGGCCGAGAAGGCCCAGGCCGCCGGCCTCGACGTGGTGCAGGACGCCTGCATGCTCGTCGAACACCAGCGCCGCTGAGAACTGCCCGGGCCGCAACCGGCCCCGCCGCGCCGCGTATAGATGAGCGGAGGTTGAGACAATGAGCGACGACATTAAAACTCTGAAAGACGCGGAAAAGATAAACGATTTGCCTGGCGACGAGAGCGGCCGGGATGACCGCGACAGGAACATGGCCTGGCTGCCGGGCCTGGGGCTGATCTTGGTCGGTGCCATTTTCCTGCTGGCCAACTTCACCGGCTTCCAGCTGCACAACTGGTGGGCGCTATTCATCCTCATCGGAGCGTTTGGGGCCTTTGGCAGCGCCATTCACGTCTGGCGAACGACGGGGCACTTTGGACGCGAAGCCCGTGGCTCACTCATCGGCGGCCTGGCTATCCTGTTCACGGCCGCCATCTTCCTGTTCGGCTGGAACTGGGGCGCGGTCTGGCCGGGCTATCTGATCCTCGGCGGGTTGGCCGCGCTGCTGACGGCCGGCGACGACTAGCCCTCGCGGCCGACAATCCGGGGCCAGGCGACCTGGGCAAAGGCCGCCGCCGCGCCTATTTCTAATAGACGCCCGGCGGCCGTCACCCACAAACCCAGCTGCAGGATTCCCCCCAACGACACCAGCACAACCCCGGCATTCAGCAGGACGATGGCCACAACCGCGCCCGTCGTCTTGCCCCGGCGCGGCGCTTTCCAGAAGCGCGGCAGAATCCAGAAGGCCACCCCCAGTGTGAACTGGGCCACCCAACCTATCAGCAGCCACTCGATGTGGGCCGGCAACAGGCCCCACAGCGCCGGGTGCAACGGCTGCCCCTTGTTGGCCAGCAAGAGCGCGCCGACGGTGAAACCGGCCAGCAAGTAGCCGAACGATATCTTGATGTACCACTGGCTCAGGCGTGGCATCTCATTCGCCCCGGTACTTCTCTTTAACACGCGGCCAGGCGTTGACGACGAAGAACACCGCCGCCAGCCACTGCATCAGCGCCGACAGCACCAGCGCCCAGCCCCAACCGCCGCCGGGGGCGACGCTGTTGGCCGGCTCGGCCACCACGCGCAGCAACAGCCCGCCGTTGAGCAGCCCATACGTCGCCCAGCCCAGTTGCACGTTGCCGCGCGGCCGCGCCCGGGTGATGATGGGGAACATCCAGAAGATGACGCCGAAGATCATCTGCGTCACCCAGCCGACCATGATCAGGTGGAAGAAGGCCGGCGACAGATAGGGCACCCAGGCCGGCAGGGGCAGCACCGGGGCCAGCGCCAGGGCGACGCCCAGGGTCATGGCCAGGGCCAGGGAGACAAACGCGGTCTTGATGTGCCAGCGGGTCAATGGGGGCATAGGGCTACTCCTTGCGCGCGCCGAGAATCAGCGCCGCGGCCGTCGTCGCCAGAAACAGCAGCAGGGCCACGCCGTTGAGCAGCCCGCCCCAGCGGCGCAGGGCCGGCTGACCGAGCAGATCGCCGGCCACCCGCAGGGCCAGCGAGCCGTGGAGCACGATCAGCGGCCCGTAAGACGCCGGCAAATAGGCCATCGGCCGCCCCAGCACCGCGGGGAAGATGAGCGGCGCGTGGCCGAAGATCATGGCGAAGACGAAACCCAGGAAGATGGCGTGCAGCATGGCGTCGTAGAGCGGCCCGGCCATAGCCCCGCCGACCACAAGCCATAGCGCCCCGCCCACGGCCAGCCACAGGTAGCCGCCGAACAGGCAGATGGCGATGAAGCGCGTCAGGCCGCGCCGCCGGATGTTGTGCCGGGCCAGGTCATAGCGCAGCAGCCACGCCGCCAGCAGGATCAGCCCCAGGCCGGCGAACTGTGTCCCGGCGGTGTAGGCCACCAGCGTCAGCGCGACCCCGCCCACAAAGACGGCCGCGACAATGACGAACAGGTTGATGACGCGCGACGACAGCCGCAGCACCCGGCTCAGTTCCAGCCGCTCGCCGGCGATCGTCAGCACCAGGAAGGCCACCCACCAGGGCACGGCGGCATAGACCGACCGCCCGGCCACCAGCAGGCCGTTGCCCACCAGCCAGGCCCCCGCCCCCACGGCCATCGTCACCGTATAGGCCGCCGGTTGCTGCCGCACGATGTAGGCGAAGACGACCGCCAGCCCGACGGCCGCGGCCAGCAGCAGCCACGCCGCCAGCGCCCACGGCAGCCCCGCCAGCAGTGCCAGCCCGCCCAACCCGCCCAGCAACGGCGGCAGGTAGGCCGCGCGCCGCCGCAGAGCCACGGCCCGCTCCAGGCTAATGACCGTGCCCAGGAAGGCGGAGACCATCAGCGGCCCGTGGGCGGCCGGCAGCATGACCTGTGGGTTGGGCCAGGCCCAGCCGATCCGCAGCCAGCCGGCCCAGATGCCCGCCAGCAGGGCCAGAATGGCCAGCGCCAGGAAGGGGAGAGAACGCATGAGGGCGGTGGGGTGTCGCCCTAGCGCAGCATCAGCAACAGCATGACCAATGGCGTCTCGGCCACGACCGAGTGGGGCAGGCGCGCTTCCATGCGCACCCAGGTGCCCGCCTCGGCTGTCATCTCGTCGCTGCCCAACGTCAGGCGGCCGCGGCCGCTCAGAAAGTGGATCACCGCCGGCACGGATGAGGTATGCTCGCTCAGCTCCTGGCCGGGCGCAAAGCTGAAGACGATCGCGCTCAGGCGGTCGTCCTTATAGAAGGTACGGCTCAGAATGGCGTCGGCCGGCACTTCGGGGGCCAGCGTGGCGACATTGGCAATATAGGTATAAGGCTTATCCATTGACGTCCTCAACGGGATGGGCCGGGCGGGCGGGTTGGCAGCGACGGGTCAAGGTGACCGCGCCGGCTCGGCAGGTGGCCGGCGGCCCGCCCCTGGCGGCCCGCCGGTCGATGGGTGGCTTAACGGCCGGTGGCGATGACGGCCAGCAGCGCGGCGACGAGTTGGCCCGGCGGCAGCTCATAGGCCGCGGTGGCGTCCTGCACCGTGCAGAACGAGGCCAGCGCACAGCCAACGCAGGCCAACGCGTGGGCATTGAAAACCTCGGCCGTCGCCGGCCAGCGAGCCATCACGTCTTCTACGGGCATCTCACCCAGTCGTTCAGGCGTGATTATCGTGTCCGTCGTCATCGTTTAGCCCGCTCGTTGCTGGGTGGGCCGGCCGCCCGGTGGCCGCCGGCCCACAGAGTGTGCCTACTGGTGCAGAGTGCGAATGTAGGCGATGATGTCGATTAGCTGCGCGTCGGTCAACGCCGGGTTACCGCCCTTGGGGGGCATGTCCACGCCGGTCGTGTTGGCCGGGTCGCTGGTCGGCCGGCCCGTCTTGATGAAGTCCAACAGTTCCTGGTCGCTGACCGTCAGCAGGAACTCGCTGGTCGTGAACGGCTTGCCCAGGCCCTCAATGCCCTCGCCGCCCGGCCCGTGACAGGCGATGCAAACCATGTCGAACTGGGCCTTGCCCTTCTCCGCGTCGCCGCCCAGCGAACCGCCGTCGTCGGCCGGAACCTCAGCGACAGCGCCGTTATCGGCCGGCGCGGCCGGCTCGTTGCCGCCCCCGCCACCACAAGCGGCCAGAGCCAGCATCAGAGCCAACGCGGCCAGAAGGGTCAGGAACATATACTTACGTGTCATCCAATCTCACTCCTTATCCTTGGTGATTACTTAGTCGCCCATTCCGGCGACATTTTCCAATTCGCCCGCTTCGGCGCGGGCGACGATCTCGCTGTAGGTTAACACAACTGCCTCCGGCTGGTCGAATGCCAGGGCGCGAGCCGACTGCTCATCGGCCAGCACGGCAATGCCCGTGCCCATCGGCGTGCGCAGCCCGGAGTTCATCACAAACCAGGCCTCCTCGGCCGGCAGCCAGGCGGCGCTATTGACATCGTGCACCCAGATCGACGCCGTCGCTTCCGGAGTTCTGGCCATGAAGACCAGCATCTCGCCCACGTCGTCGAAGCGGCGGGCCTCGCCCTCGGCCGTCCAATAGGCCGAGGCGTACTTCTCCTCGCTGATGATCATGTCGCATTCGTCGCAGACATCCTGACCATAGAGGATTTCCGGCGGCTGCGTCGTGTCCTCGCCGCCACCACAGGCAGCCAGGGCGAGCAGCAGGGCCAGGGCAAGACACAGAACACCGGCCGCTGACCGCCGGCGGCCGGCCCACCGCCGAGGTTCCAGGGGCCACGTTCCCGGGACCAGGGCAAGCGCGCGCCGGCTTACTGGCCCACTGACCCACTGACCACCGCTCACTCTCTCCATCATAACACCCCCCGCCCCCGGAACACGCGCATCGACAGCACCAGCGGCACGATCGCCCAGATGAGCAACAGGCCCACCAGCAACGGCCACAGCGCCGCGCCATAGGTGCGGAAGGCATAGATGCCCGCCGGCCCCAGCACCTCCAGATTGTCGCGCAGGTTCAGCACGGCGGCGATCTTGAACACTTGCAGCGGGTTGATGAGCGCCAGCCCCAGCAGTTGGCTCACGTGCAGCTTCATCACCATCGCCGTACCCATCAGCCCCAGGTCGCCAAAGTAGACCAGCACCAGCCACAGGAACAGCGCCAGCCCCACGGCCGTCGCCGCCCGGCGCACGGCGGCCGAGATGAGGAAGCCGACGCTCAGGCTGGCCACGGCCAGCAGGATCGCCAGCGCCATCAACGTGACGAAGATGAAGAAGTCGCCGCCGCTGCCGCTGACGACCATCATCAGCCCCGTCAGACCGAACCCGATGACCAGCGCCGCCGTCAGGGCCAGGGCCAGGCCGATGAACTTGCCCAGCAACAGCTCCGTGGCGCTGATGGGTTGGGCCAGCAGGTAGACCAGCGTGCCCTTCTCGCGCTCGCCGGCCAGGCTCATAGCCCCCAGCGTCAGCCCCATCAGGGGCACAATGAGCAGGATGAGGTTGATCAGCCCGGCCGTCGTGCGGCCGAAGCCGGCCACGCCGTAGCTGCCCGCGCCGGAAACCGATAGCCCGGCCAGCGCCAGCGACAACGCCGCGAAGGCCACGGCATAGAGCAGAAACCAGCGGTTGCGCCGGGCGTCGCGCAGCTCTTTCTGGATGAGGATCAGTACGTTTTCGAAGTCCATTTACTCCACCGTAAAGTCATCGACCCGCAGGCCAACATCGTGCAGGGCTTGCAGCACCTTGCCCTTCGCCCCCGGCGCCACCTGCACGCGCAGCCCGCGGCCGTTGCGGCTGACGGGCATGCCCAGCCTGGCCAGCGTTTGCAGCGCCGGGTCGATGGCCGCCTCGTCCATGTAGAGGTGCAGCGTCGTGTCCCAGTTCAGTTGCCGCTCCAATTGGTCGGGCGGCGCGTCCACCACCAGCCGGCCGTCTTCCAGCAACAGCACCCGGTCGGCCAGCGCGGTAATCTCCTCCAGGTGATGGGACGAAAAGACCATCGTCTTGCCGGCCCGCTTCAACCCCCGCAGCAACACCAGGAACTCCTCGCGGCTGCGAATGTCCAGGCTGGCGGTCGGCTCATCGAGGATGAGGATGGGCGGGTCGGACAGCAGGGCCACGGCCAGCGCCAGCCGCTGCTTCAGCCCGCCCGACAGCTCGCCGACGCGGTGGTTGATGTGGGTCGTCAGGCGCAGCTGCTCCAGCAGCGGCTCGAAGTCATAGCCGTCGGGCACTTTCTTCAGGCGAGCGTAGAAGATGAGCGTCTCGGCCACGCTCATGTCGTCGTGGAAGCTCAACTCCTGGGGCACGAAGCCGACCAGGCGGCGCACAGCCTTGCTCTGGCGGCGCGCGTCCAGCCCATTGACGGTGATTTCGCCCTCATAGGGGAAGAGGTTGAGCAGACAGCGGACGGCCGTCGTCTTGCCCGCGCCGTTGGCCCCCCAGAGGGCCACCGCCTCGCCCTCGGCGACGGTAAACGACAGGTCTTGCACGGCCGTAAAGCGGCCGAAGCGTTTGGTCAGGTTACGAACTTCAATCATGACTTATTCCAACAGCCGGGCGCTGGGCGCGGCCGGCCTCGGGCAGATGATAGTGGGGCTGGCCCAGCCGGCCGACGCCAACCAGGGCCAGTAGCGCCAACGGCAACAGCAACACTGGCCACAGCGCGCCGTCGCTCCGGCCCGTGGGCAGCGGGGCGTCGGTGGGCACCAGCGGCCGCGTCAACGGCCGTTCGTCCACCAGCACCGGCTGTGGCCGCACCAGGGGGAAGGCCCGCGCGGCGAAGTCGATGGCGGTGATGACCGGGCTGTAGACGAACAGACGCAACTCCGGCTGGCGGCCGATGAGGCTGTCCAGCAGCCGCTCGGCGCGATAGGGCAGCTCGCCCTGGCCGTCGCCGTCGCTGTCATAGCCGGCGTAGTCGCTCCAATAGTTACCGCGATTGCCCACCGTCCACTCGTTGTCGCGCAGCTGGCCGCCGCCGGCGACGACAACCTGCTGCTCGTTCTCCACGAAGCTGTTGTCGCTGATCAGGTTGTGGCGCACCGATGGCAGCATTTCCAGCGCGATGTCATTGTAGGCGAACAGATTGTCCCGCAGGATGACCGTGCTATCGATCTCCCGCGGCGAGCCGTCGTTGAAGATGCCGACGCGGTTGTCGAGGAGGCGGTTGCCGGTGATGGCGACGTCGTCCATGTCCTTCAGGCCGATGCCGTAGCCACTCGGCCCGCGGTTGAAGGCGATCAGGTTGTCGCGCAGCGTCAGCCGGCGGCCGTACATCAGGTAAGCGCCGACGGAGTTGTAGGTCAGGCGATTGTTCTCGATGATGGCGTCGTCGCAATACATGAAGTGCAGCCCATAGCGGCCGTAGGAGAAGTCGTTGCCGCGCAACGTCATGCGCTCGGAGTACCACAGCACGGCGTCGCGGCCGCGGCGGGTGATGTTGTTCTCGATCAGGACGTCATCGCTGTTCCACAGCCGGATCAGGTCGCCACGCCGGGCGATGTCCAGGTCTTGGCCCTCGATCTCGTTGCCGCGCACGATCGTGCCGGGGGCGGCCTCGATGTAGATGCCAAAGAGGACGTTCTGCAGGCGATTGTCTTCCACAAGGGCGCGCTCACCGGCGGCGATGATGCCCGAATCCTCGCGGTCGAGCGAGTTGCCGCTGTTGCGAACGACGAAACCGCGCACGGTCGTGTCCTCAGCGTCCAGCCGCAACACGGTGCCCTGGTTGCCGGCGTCCAGCACTGGCCAGTCGAGGCCGATCAGCGTCAGCGGCCGGTCGATGACCAGGTTGCCGTGGAACTCGCCGCCGGTCACCTCGATGACATCGCCCGGGCGCGCGGCGGCGACGGCCTCGGCCAGCCGCTCGGCCGGCACGCGGGTTGTCTGGCCCTGCGCCCGCGCGGGCCGGGTGATGGCCAGCAGAGCCAGCGCGCTCAGGAGCATCAACCACAACAGCGTTCGTCTCATATCACTTGTCCTCCAGTCGCGGCCCACAGGGGGCAGCGCGGCCGGATTAGCCTCTAGACCAGCGGCCGGTAGGCCCGGCGCTGATAGAACAGCCCGGCCAGAATCAGCGCCGAGGCCAGAAAGGCCAGCCATAGGCCGATCTGGAAGCTGGCCACTGTCTCGAACTGGCCGACCATGCCCGACCCCAGGATGGGCGGCACGAAGGGCTTGATCGAGCTGCTCAGCGGCGCAGTCGGGTCCAGGTTCAGCCCAAAGTTGCGCATCCAATAATACATGTCGGCCAGGAAGATAACCGGCCAGAGAATAGCCGGCAGCGCCAACAACAGCGCCCACGGCGAGTGGACAAAGATGGCCGCCAGCACCAGCAGCGCCAGCGCGGCCAGGGCGAACACGCCAAACGCCCGCTCCAACTGCGCCGCTTCGTCCAGCGGACGCATGCCGATGTAGTGGTTCAGCCCGTCAATCTCCTTCACGTCGCCCGTCAGCCGGTTCACGTGGGCCGCGACCGACAGCCCGGACGGGTATTGCGGGGCCTTCAGCGTCATCTGCCAATAGGGCACAAACATCGACACCGCCAACAGCAGGGCGGCCACACCCAACAGGATATTGGGCAACCGATAAGTGGCGCGCTCTTTCTCATCGGCCGTTGCCGGCGCGCGCGGGCCAACAATTCGTTTGAATGCACTCATGGTAGTCAACTCACTCACTAACAGACACCTTCTGACCCGGCACTTCCGGCGAAGGTGGTCGTCCGGCCACCGCCTTGGGTGACGGCGCCGGGAGGATCGGCGCAGGTCGCGCCGATCCTCCACTACGGTGCCGCGTCTAGTTGCCGGCCGAGGCCGAGTCCGACGGGGCGATCATCATATAACCCATCATCTCAAGGTGCAGCGCCGAGCAGAACTCGGTGCAGTAGTAGGAGAACACACCGCTCTCCTGGGCATCAAACTCGAACGTTACCGTCTCGCCCGGCTCGATGCTGACGTGGATGTTGTAGGACGGGATGGTGAAGCCGTGGGTCGCGTCCAGCGCGCGCTCGATGTTGGTGATATGCCAGACGACGTGGTCGCCCTGCTGAATCTCCACATGCTCCGGTGTAAAGTGGCTGCGGATGGCCGTCATATAGACGTGGACTTCGTTGCCGTCGCGCTCAATCCGCTCTTCGCCCTGCTTGGGCGCGTCGGGATCCACAGACTGCGTGTGCGGATTCCAGCCCACTTCGGGGTAGACATCCCAGGCCTTGATCTTGTCGGCCTTGATGATCTGTCCGTAGTGCGGCTCGCCGTCGGGCAGGGCCATGTCGTAGATAACCGGCATATCCGTGCCTGTGCCGCTGATGTCCAGCAACTGGAAGTTCTGCGGCAGCAGCGGGCCGACCGGCAGGAAGCGATCGACGGCCCACTTGTTCATGGCCACCAGGTACTTGCCGTCCGGGCTGACCGTGTCGCCTTCGGCGGTGGTCAGGTGACCAATGTTATACTGCACTGGCGTCTTGGTGACCAGTGTCCAGGGCGGGTCCTCATTCTTGGCGTCGGCCGAGCCGCCCAGCGACCAGCGGGCCACGGCCGAATCGAGGAAGAGGCTCGTGTAGGCATAGCCCTTGTCGTCGAACTGCGTGTGCAGCGGGCCAAGGCCCAGCTCCACCTGCGCTTCCATCACCGCGTCGAAGTCCAGCACCGGCACACCGAAGACATCGGTCTCGCTCGTGCCCGCGGCGATGGCGGCCTGCAGCTTATCGAAGCTGTAGATGGTCACATGCGGGTCCAGCTTGCCGGCCACAACCATGAATTCGCCGTCGGGGGTCACGTCTACGCCGTGGGGGCTTTTCGGCTCCGGCACAAAGTAGAGCAGCTTCTCAGCGATAGCCGTCTCCAGGCTGATGACCGGGAAGTCGTTGATCATCTCGACCTTGCCGGCGTTGGCCACATCGACGGCCTTGTACAGATCGAAGACATGCATGTAGTCCATGTCGTGCTGGCTGGCGCCGGACTCGAAGGGCGGGTTGCCGCTCTCGACGCCACCCGTGGCCATCTCGGTGTTGAGCGAGTTGCAGAAGATCCAGCCCTCGCTAACCAGCTTGCCGCTGTCGCACAGGTCCTGGAAGTAGGGCGGCAGCTCGATGGCGAACGACTTCGACTTGTCGATGCGCCCGGTGGTCCGGTCGAACTTCCAGAAGGTGATCATGCCCCGGTAGTCTTCCTCGTAGTTAGCGATGGAGCTATAGCCGAAGCCCAGCGGCATGGCATACTGGCCGCCCTCGATGATGTAATCGGTATCGGGCGTGGCAAACGTGCCGCCGTGGTCGCTGAGGGTGATCGGGTTCTTGACGATTTGCTTCGTCTCGAAGTCGCGCAGGTCGATGACGGCCAGACGGGCGTTGGCCTTGTCATTGATGAACAGCCACTGGCCGTCATAGTCGCCGTCGGTTTCGCTCAGGGCCGGGTGATGGGTATCAGCCCAGATGAGCGGGTCGCCATAGACCGTGCTGCCGCCCTGGGCCAACAGTTCCATCGTGCCCAACTCACCATAGCCGAAACCCTGCCACGGCTCCGGCGTAAAGACGGCGATCTGCTTCAGGATGCGCATCGACGGCAGGCCGATGACATACACCTGGCCCGACTGGCCGCCCGACGCGAACTCATAGTACTCGTCGTGCATGCCGCTGGGCATGTAGGTTTTCACCGCGGCGGCGATGTCGGCCGGGGTCAGGCCGCGCGCCTCAGCGATGGCGTTGATGTCTTCCGTCGCGCCGGCAATATCAGTCTGCGTGCCGGCTGTCCCGCCCTGGTTCCGGCAAGCCACGGCCAACACGGCCACCAGCGCCAGAAGGAGCAGCACAGTGATGAACAGGAACGGTCGGTTCATTGTTCGGGTAAGCTTCATTCCTCTTAAACTCCCTTGCCGGCGAGCCGGGCGGCCGCCGGGATAGATTAGGCCAGAATAGGCACCATGATACGATAAACGGGGCCGGCAATCGTTGCAAAACTGCAAAGAGAGGGGCCAGGGGCCAGGGGCCAGGGAAGAGCATCTTTCCCTGGAACCTGGAACCGGCCGGAAAGGATGCGCTTCCCTTGCTCCTATCCCCTAATCTTCCGTGCGCGCGGGCAGGTCTTCGGCCAGGGCCACTAGTTCGTGGCTCTTCTTCAAGATGATTCGCCGGCGCGCAGTGATGATCCAGCCGGCGTGCTCCCACTTGCTGAGAATGCGGCTGACGTTATAGAGGTTGGTGCCCGTCATCTGCGACAGCTCTTCGCGGCTGATGGTGATGTCGATCAGCACGCCCTCGTCGACGCGGCGGCCGAATTGGCGCACCAGCCGCAACAGCGCCCGCGCCACCCGCCGCTCGACGCGCTGCGTGGCCAGCTCCTGAAAGCGGCTCTGCATCTGGGTGAAACGCGCGCCGACCATCTGCATGCCGTTGAGGGCCAGCTGCCCATAGTCGCGCATCAGCGCCAGCATGGCCGCGCGCGTCCAGCCGACAGCCACGCACGGCTCGATGGCCTCGGCCGACAGCGGATAGGGCTTCTCGTTCAGCGCCATGACGATGCCCAGCCCCTCGCCCGGCCCGAAGTAGGCGACGATGACCTGCTGCCCGTCGGCCGTCACCTGCGACAGCTTGACGCGGCCGCTGGCCAGCACATACAGCATCGTCGAATCCTCGCCCTGATGGAAGAAAAATTCCCCCTGACCCACTTCGTAAATGCGCCCGACACCTAGCACATCGTCTTGCTCGTCCGGCGACAGGCCGTCGAAAAGAGCAAAGCGCGTCACTAGATCGCGGCTACTTACAGAGAGCATGGGGCCAATCATACCACATCCACGTCGTTAGCGGCCCATTTCGGACCTGACAGGTGCGCCTGGGGTGACTTTGGAAAAGCCCCGGACCCGGCGCAATGGCCGTTGACGCCAACCGCCCTTTGCCGCTAAGATAGGCATAAGCAAACCCATCAACGCCCACACCCGGCCCATAGCGCCGGGGCAATGCGACCATTCACCATACCATAAGGAGAAAAGATATGCGATATACCACCTGGCGCGCCACCCTGCCGGCCGTGCTGCTCATGGCGGGCCTGATGGTCCTGGGGGCCGCCTCCGTCCGCGCCCAAGCGGCCGGCCCCTACCCCACCGACCAATGGCACGCCCAGTACTGGGAAAACACCGAACTGAGCGGCGCGCCGGCGTCCACCAGCAGCAGCAACGCCATCCACTACCGCTGGGGCCTCGACCGGCCGCTGGCGGGCCAGGACACCTTCTCGGTGCGCTGGACGCGCCGCGCCTGGTTCCCCGGCGGCGTGCAGCGCTTCGTGGCCACGATGGACGACGGCATGCGCGTCTGGATCGACGACCAGCTCATCATCGACGCCTGGGGCATGAGCGCGGAGCATGTCGTCTCCAAAGACGTATACGTCAGCGAGGGCCGCCACAACGTCCGCGTCGACTACCACGACCTCGGCGGCACGGCCACGGCCATCCTCGACTGGGCGCCCGTGTCCGGCGGCAACACCTACCCCAACTGGCAGGGCGAATACTTTGCCAACGCATCACTGGCCGGCCCGCCGGCCCTCGTCCGCGACGACGCCTTCCTCGACTTCAGTTGGGGCTTCGGCTCGGCGGCGTTGACCCTGCCGGCCGACAACTTCTCCGCCCGCTGGACGCGCACCTTCAACGGCATTCCCGGCCAATATCGCCTCAGCCTGACCAGCGACGACGGCGCGCGGCTGTACGTCAACGACCAACTGGTCATCGACAACTGGGCCATCCAGGCCACGCGGACGCGGGCGGTCGATTACTGGTTCGGCGGCGCGGACAGGCTGCGCGTGGAGTACTTCGAGGCCACGGGCATGGCCTCCTTGCGCGTGGACATCATCCCCGTGCCCGGCGGCGAAGGGCTGCTGCCACCGCCCACGCCCACGCCCACGCCCGTACCGCCCTTCGTGGGCGACACCATCACCTGCCCCGTCCTGCCCACGGCGTCACAGGGCGTCGTCATCAGCGCCCGGCCGCTCAACGTCCGCGCCGCGCCGGGCACGGGCAATGCCCTCATTGGCCAGCTACAACCGTGCAGCCAGCCGCTGCTGACCGGCAATCGCAGCACCGACGGTCTCTGGGCCGAAATCCTGACCAGCAACGGGCAGATCGGTTGGGTGCTGGCGCAATATCTCCAGACCGTCGGCGACGCCGATCAGGGCGTCGGCTAACTGTGGCGTAAGTAATTGCGCCCGCGACGCTTGACTATCGAACGTCAGTCATTATAATGATCATGTTGTGTACTTCACTAAAAACGACTGGTCATATTCAGTAAGGAGCAGCGCTCTATGTCCGTTACGCTTCGTCGTGGTTTCTTAGGGGTCGCCGCGGTGGCGCTGGCGATCGTTGTATTGGCCCTGGGCGGCCGGCCGGCCGCGGCCCAGAACGAAAACCTCTGGTATGCCGAGTTCTGGACGAACCAGGAATTGCGCGGCACGCCCATCCTCACCCGCTGGGACCGCACCATCGACTTCCGCTGGTGGGGCGGCGCGCCCGACCCCCGCGTCGGCGATGACAACTTCTCCGTCCGCTGGACGCGCGCCGTGCCCTTCGCCGCCGGCAACTATCGCTTCTTCGCCACGATGGACGACGGCATGCGCGTCTGGATCAATGACCAGCTCATCATCGATAGCTGGACGCGCAGCCAGGAGCACACCGTGTCGGTCGATCGCTTCATCCCCGCCGGCACCCACAACATCCGCGTCGAGCACTTTGAGGACGGCGGCCAGGCCACGGCCATTTTCCGCTGGGAGCCAATCGGCGCGACCAACGCCGGCCCGCAGTTCCCCAACTGGCGCGGCGTCTACTTCAACACGGTCAATCTGACCGGCGCGCCCGTCCTCGTCCGCGACGACGCCTACCTGAACCAGAACTGGGGCACCGGCTCCCCCGCCCCCGGCATTGTCAACGCCGATCGCTGGTCGGCCCGTTGGACGCGCGCCGTGGCTGTGCAGCCCGGCCGCTACCGCATCGTCGTCAGCAGCGACGACGGCGCGCGCGTGTGGGTCAACAACCAGCTCGTTGTCGATAACTGGATCGACCAGACGACCGTGCGCTCGGCCGAGATCATGGCCACCGGCAACACGGCCAACGTCGTCGTCGAGTACTATGACAATTTCGGCCCCGCCTTCCTGCAAGTCGATCTCATCCCGCTGGGCGGCCCGGCCGTCCTGCCCATTGGGCCGACCACCTGCCCCTCGCCGGGCACGGGCCTGCAGGCGGTGGTGACGGCGACCGTCCCGCTGAACGTCCGTCGTGGCCCCAGCACGCTGTTCGAGGCCGTCACCCAGTTGCAGCCTTGCTCCGTCGTGCCGATGACGGGCTTCCGCAGCATGGATAGCCAATGGGTGCAGGTCATCACCGCCGGCGGCGTCACCGGCTGGGTTTCCGCCCAATACGTCAACACCGGCGTGCCCGTCAGCTCCCTGACGGGCGCTAACTAACCGCGCGGCCGTGCACTCAAGGGCCGGGCCGGGGCGAGCGCCAGACGTTCGCCCCGGCCCGGCCTTTTTTGTTGGCCCGGCGGCCGCCCCTGGGCTACAATTTTGTTGGGAGCAACCGCTCAGCGAGCGGCTATTTCTAATAGGAAGCAATCCCTGCCGGCAGGAGTCAAACCCATGAACGACCGCACCATTCTCAGCCCCTTCTTCCTCGACCAGCCGGCCGGCGACATGCGCGACCTGGCCATGCCCGACTGGCGCGTCCTCGACGTGGCCTTGCCGGAGGGCAGCCCGCTGGCGCGCATGGGCCGGCTCTACGATGCCCTGGCCGGCGAAGTGGCCGCGACGCTGGCCGCGGGCGAGCGGCCGGTGGCCTTCGTCGGCGACTGCTGCGCCGCCATCGGCGTCCTGGCCGGCCTGCAACGCGCCGGGCAACAGCCGGCGCTCGTCTGGCTCGACGCCCATGGCGACTTCAACACGCCGGACACATCGCCCAGCGGCTTCCTGGGCGGCATGCCCCTGGCTATGGCGGTTGGCCTGGGCGATCAGACGCTGCTGCGCGCCACTGGCCTGCGCCCCTGGCCGGCCGATAAGGTGCTGCTGACCGACGGCCGCGACCTCGACCCCGGCGAGCGCGACAACCTCGCCGCCACGGCCGTCGCCCACGTCGGCGACATAGAGGCGCTGCTGCAACCCGACGCCCTGCCCGACGGCCCGCTCTATGTCCACTTCGACGTGGACATCATCGACCCGGCCGAGATGCCGGCCTGCCACTACCCCGCCCCCGGCGGCCCATCGGCCCAGCGGGTCACGGAGCTGTTGCGGGCGCTGGCCGCCACCGGCCGCGTGGTGGCCGTCTCCGTCTGCGTCTGGGACCCCGCCCTCGACCCCGATGGCCACGCCCAGGCCGTCGTTCAGGCCGCGCTCAACGCCCTGTTCGGCCGCTAAACGCCCGCTAAAACCCACATTCTACTTATTGACGCACCGCGTCATAGGTGCTATACTGATTTGTGAAATCCCTCACAATGGACGGATTCGTTGTTCCTCGGTTGTCTGTCACGTCTGCGTCGGTCGCCCGACCGATCCAGGAGGTCAATCTGTGAGCACCCATATCGTTGGTCCCCGAAGCGTATCCAAGCCGCCGTCGGCCGAATTGAGCGCGGCCTATCAGGCCGGCGTGCGCGCCTATGCCGTCGATTACTATGTGCCCGACTACATCCCCCAGGACACGGACCTGCTGTGCGCCTTCCGCATCCAGCCGCGGGGCGTCAGTATGATTGAGGCGGCCGCCGCCGTCGCCGCCGAGTCTTCCACCGGAACCTGGACTGAGGTCTGGTCGAACCAGCTGACCGACATCGACTTCTACAAAGCCAAGGTCTATGCCATCGTCGATGACATCGCCTACATCGCCTACCCGCTAGACCTGTTCGAGGAGAACAGCATCGTCAACATCATGTCCTCCATCGTCGGCAACGTCTTCGGCTTCAAGGCGGTTGGCGCGCTGCGGCTGGAAGACATGCGCATCCCGCTGGCCCTGGTGAAGACTTTCCCCGGGCCGCGCGTGGGCATCTACGACGAGCGCGTCTGGTCCGACAAGTGGGGCCGGCCGCTGCTAGGCGGCACGGTCAAGCCCAAGCTGGGTCTCTCGCCCAAGGCCTACTCGACCATCATCTACGAGTGCCTCGCCGGTGGTCTGGACACCTCCAAGGACGACGAGAACATGAACAGCCAGCCGTTTAGCCGCTGGCGCGACCGCTTCATGTATGCCCAGGACGCCGTTGAGCAGGCCATGGCCGAGACGGGCGAGTTCAAGGGCCACTGGCACAACTGCACCGCCGGCAGCACCGAGGAGAGCCTGCGCCGCCTGGAATACGCCGCCGAGCTGGGCAGCCGCATGGTCATGTACGACTTTCTGACGGCCGGCTTCGCCGCATCGGCCGACGTCTTCAAGCGCGCCGCCGAGCTGGACGTGATCGTTCACTGCCACCGGGCCATGCACGCCGTCTTCACCCGCCAGCCCGACCACGGCATCGCCATGCGCGTCGTGGCCAAGTGGCTGCGTCTGGCCGGCGGCGACCATCTGCACACCGGCACCGTCGTCGGCAAGCTGGAAGGCTCGTGGAACGACACGCTGGGCATCATCGACATCCTGCGCGAGCGTTATGTCAAGGCCAATCTGGAGCAGGGCATCTACTTCGACCAGGACTTCGGCGGTCTGAAGGCCACCTGGCCCGTCGCCTCCGGTGGCATCCATGTCCACCACGTGCCCGACCTGCTGAAGATCTACGGCCCCGACGCCTTCTTCCTCTTTGGCGGCGGCACCCACGGCCACCCGGACGGCAGCCGTGCCGGGGCCGCGGCCAACCGCGCCGCCGTCGAGGGCGTGCTGGCCGGTAAGACGCTGGAGCAGATCGCCCGTACCAGCCCCGAACTGCGTAAGTCGATGGAGCTGTGGTCGGGCGTCACGTTCGAGGTCACACAGTAAGGTTCCAGGGGCCAGGTTCCAGGGACCAGGGCAGAGGCCGGCCATCGCGCAGCCGCTTCTGCCCCTGGAACCTGGCCCCTGGCCCCTGGCCCCTATGGAGGCCGTATGAACCGCAAGACCATCATGCTGGGGGTCGCGGGCGATAGCGCGGCGGGCAAGACGACGATCAGCAAGGGCATTGTCGAAGCCCTGGGCGCCGATCGCGTCACGGCGATCTGCTGCGACCACTACCACAAATATAACCGCGAGCAGCGTCGCCAACTCCACATGAGCGCCCTGGAGCCGGACTGCAACTATATCGATCTCATGGAGCAGCACTTCCGCCTGTTGCGCGAAGGGCAGCCCATCCTCAAGCCGGTCTATAACCACAACACCGGCGACTTCGACAAGCCCGACTACATCGAGCCGACCCAGTTCGTCATCATCGAGGGCCTGTTGCCGTTCCACACGCGGGTCATGCGCCTGTGCTTCGACGCCAAAGTCTATCTCGACCCGCCGGACGGGTTGCGGCGCGAGTGGAAGATCAAGCGCGATACGACCAAGCGCGGCTACACCGAGGAGCAGGTGCTGCGCTCCATGCGCGGCCGCGAAGACATCGCCCCGCGCTACATCCACCCCCAGCGCAGCTACGCCGACATGATCGTCCGCTTCTACCCGCCCGCCCCCGGCACCGACCCCGGCGACAGCCACCTGAACGCGCAGCTGGTGCTGCTGCCGACGCTGCCCCACCCCGACCTGACCGACGTGCTGGAGCATGGCGGCAACGGTGACAGCGCGCCCCTGACCGCCCACCCGGCCATGCGCCTGGAACTGGGCCGCTACGAGGGCCGCCCGGCTGACTTCCTGGAGATCGACGGCTCGGTCTGCCCGGAGCGGGCCGAGGAGTTGATGGCCGTCATCCGCGGTCATCTGCCGCCCAACGTCGCGCTGGACGAAAGCCGCCTGGGCCGCTACCAGTTCGGCCTGGAGGAGCGCCGCAGCTACCCGCTGGCGCTGACGCAACTGCTCATCGCCTACCAGCTGATGCTGACGGCCGACCAGATCGAGCGGGCCACCGACCGGGCCATCAAGCCGCCGGTGGCCATCAACTGACGAACCGTAGGGGCGCACGCATTGGTGCGCCCCGGTTCCATGTGTCCGCCCGGTGCGAATGGCCCCGGGATTGGGCCGCCCCGCCTGTTCGCTGCTATACTACCCTGGAGCGTCGGGCCGCGGCCGCCGGGCTTGCCCCGCTCATCTACCCTGCCCCCGACCCGCTAGCGTCGCCCAAGAGGAGAACTGACCCATGATCGTCACCACCGCCCAACTCTTCAAAGTCGCCTACGGCAACTTCGCCGTCGGCGCGTATAACATCAACAACATGGAGCAGGCCCTCGGCCTCTTCCAGGGCCACATCGAGGCCCAGGCCCCGTTCATCATTCAACTCAGCAAAGGCGCGCGCAAATATGCCAACGCCCGCGTGCTGGAGGCCATCATTCGCGCCGTCGAGGCCGAGTACCCCGACGCCATTTTCGCCGTCCACCTCGACCACGGCGACGAGCAGACCTGCTACGACTGCATCGACTCCGGCTTCTACAGCTCCGTTATGATCGACGCCAGCCACGAGCCGTTCGCCGAGAACGTAGCCATCACCCGCCGCGTCGTCGAGCGCGCCCACGCCAAAGGCGTCAGCGTCGAGTCGGAGCTGGGTATGCTCGGTGGCGTTGAGGAAGATATCAAGGTCGATGAGAAGCACGCCATGCTGACCGACCCCGACGAGGCCAGGGCGTTCGTGCAGCAGTCGGGCTGCGACAGCCTGGCCGTGGCCATCGGCACCAGCCACGGGGCCTACAAGTTCGCCGGCTCCCAGGGGCTGCACTTCGACCGCATCGAGGCCATCCAGGCGGCGCTGCCCGGCTTCCCGCTGGTGATGCACGGCAGCAGCAGCGTGCCCCAGGCCGAAGTACAGCGCATCAACGCCGCCGGCGGCGCGCTCAACCCGTCGGCCAGGGGCGTCGATGACAGCCAGTTCGCCCGCGCGGCCAAGCTGGGCGTCACCAAGGTCAACATCGACACCGACGGCCGCCTCGTCTGGACGCGCGTCCACCGCGAGTTCTTCCGCGACCACCCCGAGGGCTTCGACTTCCGCACGCCGGGCAAGGAGTATGTCAAGGCCTACGCCGACTTCATCGTCGACAAAAGCCGCAAGCTCGGCTCCTATGGCCAGCTAGACAAGGTTCGCGCGGCCGTTTTATGAGGGGCAGGGGCCAGGTTCCAGGTTCCAGGTAAAGAGCGCTCTTCCCTGGCCCCTGGAACCTGGCCCCTGGAACCTGCCCCATCCCATGACCACCACCGAAGTACAGGGCGAGACGCTGCTATTGCTGCCGGAGAGGGCCTTGTTCTGGCCGCGGGCCGGGACGCTGCTGATCGCCGACGTCCACTTCGGCAAGGCGGCCGCCTTTCGCGCCGGGGGCATCGCCGTGCCCGGCGGCACGACGGCGGCGATGCTGGCTCGCCTCAGCGCCGCGCTCGACCACACCGCGGCCGCGCGGTTGCTCGTCCTGGGCGACCTGCTACATGCCCGCGCCGGCCGCGCCCCGCACACGCTGGAGCAGGTGGCCGCCTGGCGCGCCGCCCGGCCCGACCTGCGCATCAGCCTCATTCGCGGCAACCACGACGCCCGCGCCGGCGACCCGCCGGCCGACTGGGGTGTGGAGTGCCTCGACGCGCCCGTGGCCGAGCCGCCCTTCCTGTGGCGACACGAACCGCCCGCCCCCGTCGAGCGCACAGCCCTGTCCGCGCCACCCCACGGCTACCCCGTGGCCGGGCACGTCCACCCGGCGGTAGCCCTCAGCGGCGGCGGCCGTGGCCTGACGCTGCCGTGCTTCTACTTCGGCCGCGACTACGCTCTGTTGCCCGCGTTCGGCGAATTCACCGGCACGGCCATCGTCCGGCCGCGCGCGGGCGAGCGCGTCTTTGTCCTGGCCGGCGACGAGATCATCGCCATGACCCCGTAGAGCGAACGGCCCTGTTCGCTCGGCGCAGCTACGCCGCCCGCCGCCGCAGCCACCAGTAGGCCACGGCTCGCCAGCCGATCATCATCAGCCCGCCCAGACCCAACAAGACGAAGATGAAAACCACCGGGATGGCATTTTGGCCGCGCAGCAGAGCGCGCAGCAACAGCCCCAGCGGCGCGGCCACCAGCCAGCTATTGAGCGCCCGGCCCAGCCACACCTGCCAACCGGGGTCGGGCCGCAGCCGGTAGCTGCCCAACACGAACGCGGCCGCCGTCCAGGTCACAATGAAGCTGACCGTCGTCGAGATCAGGCTGGCCAACGCTCCCTGCCCGGCGATGCCGTGGTCGCGCTGGCCGATGAAGACAAAGAGGAGCAACGCGAGCCAGTCGCCGGCCAGCAGCCACCAGGGCTGCCCCGCCGCGCCGGCCCGCGCCGCCGTGTTGACTTGATTGTTGGTGGTCATGGGCGAGTTGTAGCCCGATTTGGCCGGACGCGCCACAGCGAGCCAGGGCTTTGCCAAAGTCCCCTCAGCCACACCGACCTGACAGGTCGCGAACCACGCCGTCGCTGCCTGTCGTCGCCCATCGTTCCGGCGCAGACGGTCAGTGTTGGCCCATGATGAGCGGCGCGTAGGTGAAACGCGGCCGGACGACGACCTGGGCGCTGAAGGTGGCCACGCGGCTGGTGGTGGCGGTCAGGGTCACGGTGTAGGTTCCGGGGGTGGTGTAGAGGTGGCCGGGGTTGGCCAGTGTCGAGCCTGTGCCGTCGTCGAAGTCCCAGAGGTATGTGGGCACGACGGGGGCCGTGGTGGTGTTGGTAAAGACGACCGGTTCATCGATCCACACCGGGCTGTTGCTGGTGAAGCCGACGACGAGCGACGGCGGAGCGGGCAACGTCTGGAACTGCCAGGTGTAGTCGGCGGCCAGCGTATCGGGCGGGTCGTCGCCGTCCTGGTCGGCGATGCCGCCGGCGGCGATGACGGCCACACACTGCGCGCCGGCCGGCAGAGGGGCGCTGGGCACAACGGTGGCCTGTTGCTCGCCCGGCAGCGTGGTGACGGCCTGCTCCTGGCCGCCACAGGTCAGCCCGAACCAGCGGCCGCTGAAGGTGACCGGCTCGCTGAACGTCATCACGATGCTGACGGTCAGGGGCACATCTATCGCGTCCGCCAGGGGGAACACGGCGCTCACGGCCGGAGCCTGATCCAGCAGGCAGGGGTTGGCGACGCCGGGGCTGGGCGGGGCGGCGCGGAAGCCGGCCGTGCGGCGCGGGCCGCCGTCGCCGTTGGGGCAGCGCTGCAGCGAGTGCGTGGCGGCGTGGCCGCTGCCGGCCTCGTCCAGCGCCGGCTGCCCGGCCTCCAGCAATGTCAGCAGGCCGCCGTCCGGCTCATCCGCCGGGCCATAGACGACGGCATCGCGCAAGCCGGCCACGGTCAGCGGCGCGCCGTCGGGAAAGGCCGCCCCGTCGCCGGCGTAGAGAGCGACGGCATCGGGGCCGTTCTGCAGCGTGGCGTCGGGCAGGGGCAGGTCCACCCCGGCCAGGGCCGCGCTGCCGAGGACGAAGTAGCCACCGGCGCCGGTCTGTTGCCCGGCGAGGTCGATGGCGTGGTAGGCGGCGTCGTTGCTGCCGTTCCAGAGGACGACGACCAGGCCACTGAGGTCGGTGTGCCCGCGGCCGCCGTCGTAGAGTTCGATGAACTCGGCCGTATCCGTGCCTGGCGTGTCGCTGTCCACTTCGTTGATGAGGATACCGTCAGCCGCGGCGGCCGGGGCGATGCGGAAGCTCCAGCTGTAGTCGGCCGCCAGGCTGTCGGGCGGGTCGTCGGCGTCGGCGTCGTGGACGGCCGCCGCACGGAGTGTGACGGTGCATTGCTCGCCGTGGCTGAAGGGCAGCACCGGCGTCAGGGTGTAGGTCGTCGGGCCACCCTCGGCGGCGGCGGCGTGGTGGCCGCTGGCGTCGCAGGTGATGTCGAACCAGTCGCTGGCCAGTGTGACTGCCTCGCTGAACTGCACCTGTAGCTGCGCCGCCGCGGCGACGTGTTCCGCTCCATCCGCGGGCGACACCGCCACCACGGCCGGAGCCGTATCGGCCGGCGGCGGTCCGTCGTAGGACTGGTCGTCGTAGACCAGTTCATCCAGGCAGATCGTGCCGCTGGCGTTGCCACTGACCGCAATGGTGCCGAAATCGACCCGATTCAGAGTGCCCGGCGACGCCGGCAGGGCTTCCACGGCGCGCTGCTGCCCGTCGATGGCCAGGCTGAGCGTGCCGGCCGCCTTGTCCCAATGGGTCTCCAGGAAGAAGAAGTGGTCGGCCGGCACAGGCACCCAGGCAATGTCACGGCCAACGGGCTGATAGCGCGCGACAAGTTGACCGTTGCGCCGTCCCAATTGCAGGACGGCCACCGGCGGCGGGTCGTCCAACGAGGCGTCGGCGTAGTCGTCGAACAGGTCGATGGTGGTCCCCTCCACCAGCATTAGGTCTCTCAGATTCAGGTAAACGCCGGTATAGAGCGCGTTGATGCCCGACAGGTCGGGCTGGAGATAGGCGATATAGCGTGAGCCGCTACTGGGCCGCATGGCCAGGCCGGCCCCCCGATAGCCACAGGCCGCCGTCAGCTGGTTGGCTTCGCCCTTGACCACCTCGACATAGTTCAACTTGGGCGCATCTGCCGACGGCAGGGGCGTCGCGAAGCGGTTGCGCTCCAGGGCGGTGCAATTGAACCGGTCGCGGAAGAGCACATCGGCATCGGCCGCCGCCGGTTCCTGGGGGAAGTCGCCCGCCAGGAAGCGGTCGATGATGTTGCGGGTGATGCGGTCGACGACCGGCTGGTCGAGGCCCAGTATCCAGCCCGTCGTGCCGGCCGAGAAGACCGCGCCGCCCGACGGCAGCGTGTAGAGGCCCATCATGGCCACGCCTTCCATATTGCGCACCTTGCTGGTGACCGAGGTCAGGCCCAGGATGGTGAAGTTGCCGGGCGTGCCCGGGCCCGCGATCGGCCCCAGGATGCTCGAACCGTCTTCGCCGCAGTTGAAGGCCAAGCCGTCCGATTCCTTGTCATGGATCGATGTGGCTCGCGTCGGCCCCTTGCCGAACGATTGGTTCTCGGTCAGCCCGGTGCCATTGAAGATCCAATGGTCGGCATGCACGGTGTAGTAGCCCTTGCCGCTACCACCCGGATAGCCGCCATAGGGCCAGTGCAAGCCGGTGATGAGAAAGGAGGTGTCGGCAATGGGATATTTCCAGTTCAGCGATGTCGAGCCTTCGCGGGTCTTGACGGGATCGTCTACCCGGCTCTTGTAGCCGACCATCGTGCGCCCGTTGTCCTCGAAACGCACCTGCCACCACATGGTATTGCCGCTCAGGTTCATGAAGCGGCCGCCCTCGGCCACGAATGCCTTCACCCGCTGGCGCATGTCCCACGTCCAGTACTCGCTGTGGCCGGCGATGATCACCACGTCATAGGGTTTCAGCAGATCGGGCTGGAACTCCAGGTCATAGGTCGTCGCGTAGGCCATTGAATAGCCGGCGGCCTCGGCCCACTCGACAAAGTGGCTCTCCCAGCGCGTGTAGTTGCCCAGGCCAGAGCCACTGTAGGGACGGTCGAAGCTGACCTTCTGGAGCTTGGGCACGGTGGTGTCATAGAGCGACCCGCCGCCGTAGGCATTGTAGGCGTGGAAGGTGTTGACCGATGTCAGGAAGAGAATGCGCGCCGTTCCAGGGTTGCGCTCGCGGACGAAGAAGATCATCTGGTAGCGGCCGCCGCTGCCACGCGGGATGTCAACGGTGTAGACGCCGCTCGGCCAATCGATGGGCACGGTGAAACTGGCCGCCACCGGCCAGCCGCAGCCGACCGAGGCCTTTTCGGCGCAGCTATAGGTCTGCGTGCTCACATTGGGAATCGTGGCCATCAACTGGCGCAGCGCGCCTTCGCGGTAGATGTTCAGGCTGTAGGCGGAAGCGTTATTGTTGGAGATGTGGAAAGCAATGCTTTCCCCCGGAGCGACCGAGACCTTGGAGGGGTAGCCGCCGTCGACCTGATCGACGGCGCTCATTTCGGTATCGGTGTCCAGTCCTCTGTCGGCTTCTCCGGCAGGGACGCCCCTCAGGGCGTCGCCGGTGGGTGACGCCGATCGGCAGGCAGCGAGCAACAGCACGGCGAGCAATGCGACCACCAGGGTAGATCTATGACGATACATGGCAACCTATCTTACGTGACTCAGCTCAGCGACGACTCGGTTCTGGCCTACCAGGCCCCCCTCCCGCAGGTATTCGCTCCGTGGCGACACAGGGGGCAATCGACGTAGAATACGCCGCGACTTTCGACCGTAGTATAGGCCGATCAGCTCACTTGTCAAGCGCCAATAGGGAGTGTCTGCCCTCGCTAGAAGAAGGGGCCAGGGGCCGGAAGAAGGGGCCAGGGGCCAGGTTCCAGGTTCCAGGGAAGAGGGTGCTTTGCTAGGCGTGGCCTCTTTTCCCTGAAGAAGGGGCCAGGGGCCAGCGAAGAGCATTCTTCCCCTGGCCCCTGGAACCTGGAACCTCTCTTCCCCTGGAACCTCTCTTCCCCTGGCCCCTTCTTCTCGCTCTAAGGCGACAATAGCTCTAGCGCATCGACATTGGCCGAGGAGGACAGGCCGACCGTCACGCCCCGCCAGACGCGGCTGATGGACGAGCAGCTGGTGGCGCTGCCCGGCGTCAGGCCGATGCAGACAAAGACATCGCCGGGGGCCATGCTCTGGCCGCCCAGCGTCACGGACGCGACGGCCGACAGATAGACATCGCTGCCGCTCACGGCGATGGCGTCGATGTCGCCCAGCCCGGCGCTCAGATCGCTGCCATCGATGTAGAGCGACCACGTGCCGCTCGTGGCGTTGGAGCCGGTCGTGCCGTGGAAGCGCAACACATCTTCATCCGCGGCCGAGACGCCCGGCACGCTCGCCCCGCCCAGCGTGCTGATCAGCAGGTCGCCATCGGGCAACACCGCCAGACCGTCGATGTCCTCGGCCGCCGTGGTCAGCCCAACATCGGAACCGTCGAAGTACCAGCTATATTGGCCGGTCGTCGGGTTGTAGCGGACGATGTCGCTGTCGTCGACGGGCGTCTTGCCGATGCCGGGCAGGTTCTTCACCGGCGCGTCCGGGCTGAGCAGCAGCGAGCCGTCAGCCAAAATGGCCAGGGCATCGACATCTTGGGGCAGCTTGTGGGCCGAACCGTCAAACAGCATCGCCCAGCTGCCGGTGTAGGTCAACACGTCCTCGTCGCGGTAGGTCAGGCCGCCGGCGGTGCCGTTGGTCAGCAGGCTGACGGCCAGGTCGGGCGCGGCGGCGAAACCGGCCGTCACCGACATGTTGCCGTTGACCGTCAGCGCCAGCGGGTTGGTCAGGCCAGTGGCGTCGCCGCTCCAGCCGGTGAAGACGGCGCCGCTATCGGGCGTCGCTGTCAGCGTCACGGTCGTGCCATCATAGTAGCCCGCGCCGCAATTGGGCGACGGCTGCACATCGACCGCACCCGGCCCGTCCGGAGTAACCGTCACGCTGCGGCAAGCGCCAAATGTGGCCGTAATGGCCATGTTGCCATAGCGGGTCAGCGACAGGGGGCTGGTCGCGCCGCCGGCGTCGCCGCTCCAACCCACGAAGCCGCTGCCGGGGTCGGGCGTGGCCGTCACCATCAGGTCGGTGTCGAACAGATAGCCGGGCGTGTCGCCGGCCATACAGTTGGACGGCGGGCTGATCGACACCGCGCCCGCGCCGACGACCGTCGTCGCCACGGTCAGACAGGGCGGGTCGCCGACGAAGGCGCAGCCATTGTCGGGGTCCTGGCCAAACTGCGCGGCCAGGACGTCCAGCGCGTCGCGGATCTGCAGAAAGCCGTTGCCATAGGTGGTGTCGAAGCCGGGCGTGCCGCGGTCCTCGGCCGCCGTCTCCAGCGCCGCGCGAACATCGGCGCGGGTCGCCTGGGGGACGCAACTGCGCAACAGGCCGGCCGCGCCGGCGACGTGGGGCGAAGCCATGGACGTGCCCTGGTAGTAGTAGTAGCCCCAGGCATTGTTAATGGAGTTAAACGTCTCCTGCAGCACCCCGTCGGCAAAGCCGTCGCCGCTCAGGTCGGCGTTCGTGTTGCCGCCCGGAGCGGCCAGGTCGATGGCCGTGCCCCAGTTGGAATAGGGCGCGCGGTTGCGGGCGAAGTCCATGGCCGAAACGGCGATGATCTCCGGGTGGTTGCCTGGTTGGCCGACGGTGCCACGGTTGTCGTTGCCGGCCGAGGCGACGATGACCACATCGGCCGCGGCGGCATAGGTGATGGCATCATTGACGATCGCCGTGCTGCACGACGGCCAGCCGGAGGAACAGGCGCTGCCGAGGGACATGTTGATGACCCCCGCGCCGTGGTCGGCCGCCCAGACGATGCCTTCGGCCACATCGCTGAAGCTGCCGTTGCCGTTGTCGTTGAGCACCTTGACGGCCATGATCTGGGCCCCATAGGCCAGCCCGGCCACGCCGATGCCGTTGCCGGTGCAACCGGCGATGGTGCCGGCGACGTGGGTGCCGTGGGCATAGCCGTCGCGGGCCGCCCCCGGCGCGGTGGAGTTGGTCATGGCGTTGTACTCGCTTTGCAGCGGCCGGCAGAAGCCGTCCACGCCGCCGAGCCGCACGCCCGTATCGATCACGGCCACGACCGCGCCCTCGCCGTCAATGGCGTCCCAGGCCGCCTCGGCCTGCACCTGCGTCATGTGCCATTGGCGCGCATAGAGCGGATCGCCGGGCACGAGGGCGGCCGGCAATGCGCGCAGGGCATCGACATGGATGATGTAGTCGGGCGAGACGCGCCGCACGCCGGGCGTTGTCGCCGCCGTCGTCAGCGCCTGATCGACCGTCTGTCCTGACGACAGATAGAGCCGATACCAGTCGTGGAACAGGTGTTCCACGCGCGCGCCGCCGGCCCATTGCGCCGGGTCACCGGTGGCCTCCACGAGTACATACGTCGTCACGCGCACCGGGCCGCTGTCAATCGGCGTCGGGGGCGCGGCCTGGACACGCGTCGCGCCCAGGACTAACAACAGAACGGACAGACAGAAGAAAGCCAATCGCCGCATGACAACCTCCTTGCGAGAGAAGAATGGCGCGACGACAACCGGGAGTTGCCGTCGCGCCGATTGCGGACGGAAACGAAACTCGCTACGGTATTAGCAGTTGCTGGAGCAAACCACCGTGTACGGATCGATCTCCAGGCCGTCGGCATTGCCGTTGAGCGTGGGGTAGTCGCTATTCAGGTCAACCTCCAGAATCGGGTCGCCGGAAGACGTCGTGTCCATCAGGTAGACATTGTTGGCGTACCCGCTGAACGAACCCATCTGGAAGTCGGTGGTCGAGGAGAAGCTGAATCGCAGCGACCATTCGCCCGTCTGGGAATCCTGTTCGAATTCGTGGACGGTGATGTTGCGAATGGCCCGCAGGGGGCTAAGCCCGGCGTCGGTGGCGCTGAAGGCGCGGAACCAGAAGCCGGCCGTGTTGGGGCCGAGGTTCGTGGCACAGAAAACGAGGATGTCGCCGCCCTTGCCGGCCATCGACGCGCCGTTGGCATCGCGGACGCGGTAGTTGGCCGCCGTGGTGATGAACAGCACGCCGGCGGCGCAGTCCTGGGGCACGGTGACGTCGGCCGGCTGCAGATCATCCGGCAGCCACACCGACAGGCTGTCGATCTGCTCGTCGCGCCCGGACAGGCCCACGTCGGAGCCATCGAAGAACAGCTCAAACGAATCGCCGGGGGCATTGACCACCGTCGACTCGAACTTGACGATATCGTTGGGGGTCACCAGACCGTTGGGGCCGGACACGCCGGGCAGCCGCACGCGGTTCTGGCTAAACGACATGTAGATGGGTTGCGCGGCCACGTCGTTGACGTTGAACGGCGCAGTCTCCCGCAGGTCGAAGGCGTTGATATTCTTGCCGGCCAGCCCGTGGGCGGCGGCCTCGAAGGTGGTGTACCAGGGTTGGCCGGGGCCATTGCTGGCGATGATGTCGCCCGGCTGGTAGGCCAGGCCGTTCTCGGTTGTGCCCGCGCCCACGGTGCTCACGTAGACGGCGGTGTAGTCGCCGGGCACGGCGGCCACAGTGGCCGCGCCGGCAGAGAGCAGCAGGACAACAAGCAGGGCAACAAGGGGGGTGCGGTTGAAGCGCAGTTTCATGGGGATTCTCCTGAGTCAATCATAAGGTTGATCATCACGGCCCAACGGGCCGGCACGCGAATACACCTAGCCTTCTCCCCTGATGTCGAACCTGTCCCCTGCGCGGATGATAGGTCTAATCAGTTGGGCGTGCAAGCGGTCGGCCGCGGGCGAGGCGCGTCTCGCCCGCGGCCGGCATGGTTAAGAGTGGCCCAGCGCGATGAGGCTGGGTCTAGCGGTTATTGTCCAACCGCCTCGAACGGAAAGTCCCAGATGGACATGCTCTGGACGAGGCCGTTCACCGGCGGGAAGGTGTCGCTGTTGAAATAGTCCTCGCCCGCGTTGAAGTCGGCATGCGGCCCAAGGAAGTAGATGTCGGGGTAGGAGCTGAGACTGTCGATCTCGTACAGTTGCGACGGTTGGAAGTCCCTATCCGTGACGCCGGTGATGCCAAAGGCCGTGCGCGGCACGAACAGGAAATCAATGCCCGCCGCCAGGTCTTCCTGCTTGGCGTTGATGCCCGGGCCCTTGCCGGCGGACGCGGCCATAGGCTCGGGCGCCAGCGCGAAGCCGATCACGTCCAGGCTGGTGCTGGCCCGGCCGGGGTAGAAGAAGCCATAGTCGCGGTTGTTGAAGACCCGATACCAGAAGCCGGCCGTGTTGGGGCCGACGTTGGTGGCGCAGAACAGCAGCACGTCGAAGCCGCTGCCGACGATCTGGCCGCCTGTGGCCCCGCGCACGCGATAGAGGCCCTGCGTGGTGATGAAGAAGATGCCCGCCGGGCAAGCATCTTCATAGAGCGGATCGGGATAGGTCTCCGGGGCCCAGTAGCCCAGGCCGTCGATCTTCTCCATCCGCGTCGTCAGGCCGACGTCGGAGCCGTCGAACAACATCTCAAACGTGCCCACATCGTTGGGGTCCGTCTCGGTGTACTTGACGATGTCCTGACCCAACACGCGGCCGGGGATACCGGGCACCTTGATGGAGTTCGGACGGAAGGTCATGTACAGTTCGGGAATGTACAAATCGTCGTCCTGCGCCGTCGGGTTGCTGCCGCCCGCGGTGAAGACGAGTTGCTCATTGAAGCTGAAAGCATTGAGGGCGTGCTTGGGGGTCAGGCCATGCGCGCTGCCGTCGAAGTAGGTGAACCACTCCGGCCCGCTGCCTTCATCGGTCACGGCAATGATGTCCTCCGGGCTGTAATCCAGGCCGTCGGCCGTTGTGCCCGCCTGCTGCATCGACACCAGCACCGCGCCTGGCTCGGTCACGCACGCGGCCGCGAAGAGCAGCAACAACATCCCAATCGCGACAACCGAACTACGTTGACGAAAAAAGTAGCGATTCATTGTCTCTCCTATGGGTTTGATTCTCAAACTGCCTTAGACTAAGTGGCCCACAGCACGTGGGTAGCCACGCTCCTCCAGCAGCGCATCTTTACAGCATCGCCACATCCATCTTGGAAACTGACGCTCCAATAGATTAGGCGGCCGCGGGCGAGACGCGCTTCGCCCGCGGCCGGCGTTGTCGTGGCTGGTTGGCTACGGTGGTGTGGGCGTGCCAAACGGAAAGTCCACAATGGACACGCTCTGCACGACGCCATTCACTGGCGGGAACGTCGTTGACGTGGTGAAGTCCTCACCCGTATTGAAATCGACCAGCGGCCCGTCGAATCCTAGGGGCTGGCCTTCCGTACCGGCAAACAGATAGAGCTGCGAAGGCTCAAAGATCTTGGGCGTCTCACCAGTGATGCCGAACGCCGTGCGCGGCGTGAAGAGGAAGGCGATGCCCGCGTCCAGGTCAGGCTCCGGGGCATTGGCCGACGGGCCTTTGCCGGCCATCGCCGACGTGACGTTCGGATCCAGCTCAAAGGCGACGACATCCAGGCTGGTGCTGGCCCGGCCGGGGTAGAAATAGCCATAGTCGCGGTTGTTGAAGACCCGATACCAGAAGCCGGCCGTGTTGGGGCCGACGTTGGTGGCGCAGAACAGCAGCACGTCGAAGCCGCTGCCGACGATCTGGCCGCCTGTGGCCCCGCGCACGCGGTAGGGGCCTTGGGTGGTGATGAAGAAGATGCCCGCCGGGCATTGATCCTCATAGATGGGATCGGGATAGGTCTCCGGCGCCCAGTAGCCCAGGCCATCGATCTTCTCTGTCCGCGTCGTCAGGCCGACGTCGGAGCCGTCGAACAGCAGTTCAAACGTGCCCGGGTCGTTGCTGTCCGTCTCCGAGTACTTGACGATGTCCTGGCCCATCACCCGGCCGCTGATGCCGGGCACGGCAATGGAGTTGGGACGGAAGGTCATGTACAGGTCGGGGATGTCCAGCACGTCGTCCTGGGTGCCCGGCCCGCCGTTGGACATGAAGCTTACCATATATTCGTTGAAGCTGAAGGCATTGAGCGAGTGCTTGGGCGTCAGGCCGTGCTCGCTGCCGTCGAAGAAGGTGAACCACTCCGGGCTGCCGTTGTTGGCCACCGCGATGATGTCTTCCGGGCCGTAGTTGAGGCCGTCGGCCGTTGTGCCCGCCTGGCGCATCGACACCAGCACCGCGCCTGGCTCGGTCACGCACGCGGCCGCGAAGAGCAATAACAGGATCGCGACAGCAGCAAACGTGCCAAAACGCCGCAAGAGGTTGCTAGTCATGTATTCTCCTATCTGATCTGACTCAACTGGACTGCATCGCTAAATGGGTTCGCATGGCCGGCCGCCGTGGAAGCGCGTCTCAACGGCGCAGCAACATGCTTCCTATTCACAGGCACGACAGACATCTCTCAGCCAGAGACCTTCCCTCGTTCTCCAGGCCCCAGACTCGTGAAGAGAAAACCATTGTAAAATACGATGGCCGCGCTGGCAAGACTTTACCTCTAAGTATTTTGGCCCGTTGCCGGGCGCGCGACGATTTGTTCCCACTCCTGGGCCGCATGGACTACAATCGCGGCTGTGATGAATCTGCCCCAATGGCAACCGGCCGCCGCCGAGACCTGGTTTACCGCCCGCGGCTGGTCGCCTTTCCCCTTCCAATATGAGGTCTGGCGGGCCTATCTGGCCGGCCGCAGTGGCCTCGTCCATGCCGCCACGGGCACGGGCAAAACGCAGGCGGCGTGGTGGGGGCCGGTGCTGGAGTATTTGGCACAGGCGGGCGACGACGCGGCCGCGAAAGGGCGCGGCCGCGCGGCCGGCAAGAAGGGCCAGACGCCGGCAACCGTGCCCTTGCGGGTCTTGTGGCTGACGCCGATGCGGGCGCTGGCGGCCGACACCGAGCGGGCGCTGCGCGAGGTGGTTGACGCGCTGGCGCTGCCCTGGTCGGTCGAACGTCGCACCGGCGACACCGGCAGCGCCGTCCGCGCCCGCCAGCTGACCCGCCCGCCCACGGCACTCATCACCACGCCGGAGAGCCTCTCCCTGCTCCTTTCACAGCCCCACAACGAGCAGCTCTTTGCCGATCTGCGCTGCGTCGTCGTCGATGAGTGGCACGAGTTGTTGGGCAACAAACGCGGCGTGCAGACGGAGCTGTGCCTGGCCCGGCTGCGCCGCCTCCGCCCCGGCCTGCGCACGTGGGGGCTGTCGGCGACGTTGGGCAACCTCGACGAGGCGCTGGCCGTGCTGCTGGGTGCGGACGCCGCCACCGGCGACCTCATCCAGGGACACATGCCCAAGGAGATCGTCATCGACACCCTCATCCCGGCCTGGGTGGAGCGCTTCCCCTGGGCCGGCCACATGGGCCTGATGATGCTGTCGCAGGTGGTCGCGGCCGTGGAGGAGGGGCGCACGGCGCTGGTGTTCACCAACACGCGCAACCAGGCCGAGACGTGGTATCAGGCCCTGCTGGCCGAACGGCCGGACTGGGCCGGCGAAATCGCCCTGCACCACGGCTCGCTCTCGGCCGACGCCCGCCACTGGGTGGAGGACGGCCTGCGCGCGGGGACGCTGCGCTGCGTCGTGGCCACCTCGTCGCTCGACCTGGGCGTCGATTTCTCGCCCGTCGATCGCGTCTTGCAGGTGGGCAGCCCCAAGGGCGTCGCCCGCCTCTTGCAGCGCGCCGGCCGCAGCGGCCACCAGCCCGGCGCGACCAGCCGCGTCACCTGTGTGCCCACCCACGCCTTCGAGCTGATCGAGGCCGCCGCCGCCCGCGACGCGCTGCGCGCCGGCCATCTGGAGGGGCGCGAACCCCTCGACCGGCCGCTGGATGTCCTCGTGCAACACCTCGTCACCGTCGCGCTGGGCAGTGGCTTTGTGCCCGATGAGATGTTGGCCGAAGTGCGTAGCGCCTACGCCTACCGCAACCTCAGCGAGGCCGAATGGCAGTGGGCGCTCGATTTCGTCGTCCACGGCGGCGACGCCCTGACTGCCTACCCCGAATACCACCGCGTCGCCCTGGCCGACGGCCGCTACCGCGTCGTCGAGCGCGGCGTGGCCGCCCGCCACCGCCTGTCCATCGGCACCATCATCGGCGAGGCCTCGATCGCCGTGAAGTACCAGAATGGCACGCTGCTGGGCAACATCCAGGAGTCGTTCATCAGCCGTCTGAAGCCGGGCGACACCTTCGTCTTTGCCGGGCGGCGGCTGGAGTTCCTGCGCGTGCGCGATCTGACGGCTTATGTTAAGCCAACCAACCGGCTCAAGGGCATCATCCCCGCCTGGACGGGCACGAGCCTGCCCATCTCGCCGGAACTGGGCGCGGCCGTGCGCCGCAAGCTGGCCGAGGCGCGCGACGGCGTCTATGACGGGCCGGAGATGGCGGCCGTGCGGCCGCTGCTGGCGCTCCAGGGGCGCTGGTCGGCCGTGCCCGGCGAGGATGAGTTGCTGGTGGAGCGGCTGGCCACGCGCGAGGGGCGCACGCCCTTCACCCACCTGTTCGTCTACCCCTTCGCCGGCAAGCTGGTACATCAGGGCCTGGCCGCTCTGGCCGCCTATCGCCTGTCGCGGGCGCGGCCGATCACCTTCACGCTGACGGCCAACGACTACGGCTTCGAGCTGCTGGCCCCGGAGCGCGATGCCTTCGCCGACCTCGATCTGGCCGCGCTATTCACCGTCGCGGGCTTGCTGGACGACATCGCCGCCGGGCTGAACGAGAGCGAGATGACCCAGCGCCAGTTCCGCGAGATCGCCCGCGTGGCCGGGCTGGTCTTCCAGGGCTTCCCCGGCCAGCCGCGCAAGGCCCGCCACCTGCAAGCCTCCAGCAGCCTGCTCTATGAGGTCTTCCGCAAGTATGACCCCGACAACCTGCTGCTGAACCAGGCCGAGCGCGAAGTGCTCAGCCGCCAATTGGAGCAAAGCCGCCTGCAACGCACGCTGGAGGGGATGGCCACGCAGCGGCCGGTCGTCGTCGATCTGCCGCGGCCGTCGCCGCTGTGCTTCCCGCTGCTGGTGGAGCGCCTGCGGGCCGGCACGCTGTCGTCGGAGTCGCTGGCCGACCAGGTGCGCAAGATGACCATTTGGGCGGAGGAAGGCGACCCGGCGACCCCGCCTTGAAGAAGGGACCACGCCCAGCAAAGAACGCTCTTCCCCCTGGAACCTGGAACCTTTCTTCCCCCTGGCCCCTTCTTCAGCGCGCCCCTGCCTAAATCAGCGAGCGATTCACCGGCCCGATGTGGTCCATAAACTCGGCCCGCGTCTTGGGGTTGTCGGCGAACGTGCCCAGCAGGGCGCTGGTGCGCATGCGGGCGTTCGATTTCTTGACGCCGCGCATGGCCATGCACATGTGCATCCCATCGACCACCACCGCCACGCCCAACGGCTGCACCAGCTCGTCGATCAAATCGGCGATCTGCCGCGTCATGCGCTCCTGAATCTGCAAGCGGCGGGCGTAGGCCTCGACGATGCGCGGGATCTTGGACAGGCCAATGACTTTGCGGTTGGGGATGTAGGCCACATGCGCCCGGCCGAAGAAGGGCAGCATGTGGTGCTCGCACAGGCTATAGAAGTCGATGTCGCTGACGACGATCATCTCGCTATAGGTGGCCTCAAACAGGGCGTTGTTGAGTAAGGCCACCGGATCGACGCGATAGCCGAGGAGCAACTCGTCGTAGGCGCGGGCGACGCGGTTGGGCGTGTCCACCAGGCCCTCGCGGGCGGGGTCTTCGCCCACGGCGCGCAGGATGTCGCGCACGGCGTCGGCCACTTTCTCTTTGCAGGCCGCCGCCAGCACGGGGCCATCGGTTAGCTCGCCATCCGGCTGCGGCGAGGTGTTGTCGAGGTGTCTTGCATCTATCATAATCAGGCTATTATACCACAGAGAGGAAGGGTCAGCGGGCGGATGCTCAGCCAGGCCGGGCCGCTGGCCATGGCGCTGCCCGGCCGCGTGATCGGCGTCCCGCGCTTCTCGCCAGCGGCCCGGCCGCGGCGAATCGGGTACACTCGCCCGGCTCAGGATCGAACGGAGGCTCGCTATGAATCGTGACCAGCAGGACCAGGGCGCCGACGCCCGCTTCGATGCCCGCCGCGCCGCGCGACAGGCCCACGCCGACAAGTCCGCCAAGGGCATCATCGACTTCGATGAGATGGCCGAACTGGTCGCCCGCCGCGACATGATCCACCCCAGCGACGGCCTCGGCCTGGAGCGCATCCTGGGCACGAGTGACCTGCTGGAGATCAACTTCCTCGACCTGGGCCGGCGCGCGGCGCGGGCCGTCGGCCGCGTCCAGGTGCGCGACCTCAGCGGCCACGTGCGCGAGTTCGGCACCGGCTTCGTCGTCTCGCCCAGCCTGATGTTGACCAACAACCACGTCCTGCCCACGGCCGAGAGCGCCCGCCGCAGCCTGATCGACTTCGACTTCGAAGACGACGAGGCGTTCCAGCCGCGCACGCCGGTCACCTTTGGCCTCGACCCCGACCGCTTCTTCTACACCAACGAGGCCCTCGACTTCAGCCTCGTCGCCGTCCGTCTGGCGGCCAACGACAGCCCGGCCGAGTTGAGCGCCTACGGCTTCCTGCCGTTGCGGGCCGCCCGGGGCAAGGTGCTGGTCGATGAGTACGTCGCCGCCATCCAGCACCCCGGCGGCGCGCCCAAGAAGATCGCCCTGCGCAACAACAAGGTCGTCGATGTCTTCGATGACTTCATCCACTACACCACCGACACCGACCGCGGCGCGTCCGGCTCGCCGGTGCTCAATGACCAGTGGCAGGTCGTCGCCCTGCACCACGCCGGCGTCAAAAAGCGCGACTCGGCCGGGCGCGTCCTGGCGGTCGATGGCTCGGTCTGGCTGCCGGCGATGGGCGATGACCGCATCGCCTACGTGGCCAACGAGGGCGTGCGCATCAGCAGCATCATGGCCGCCCTGCGCGCCGCGCTGGACGCGGCCGCCTTCAGCGGCGAGGCGACAGCGCTGCTGGACGAGCTGTTCGCCGCGCCGCCGCCGGCCGTGCCCGCGGGCGGCCCGGTGCGCGTGCTGGCCACGGCCCAACACGACCTGGAGTTCTTCCTGACGGCCAAGGGCTATAATCCGCGCTTTCTGGGGCCGCGCGTGGCGCTGCCGCAGCTCTCGCCGGCGCAGTTGGCCGACGTGGCTGAGCGCAGCGACGGCGGCGGCCACGTACTCGACTATGTCCACTTCTCGCTGGTCATGTGCCGTTCGCGCCGCATGGCCTACTTCACGGCCGTCAACATCGACGGCCGCCAGATCAAGACCATCACCCGCGACCGGGACGTGTGGTACTTTGACCCGCGCATCCCCGTCGAGGCCCAGATCGGCCCCGACCTCTATGTGCGCAACGAACTCGACCAGGGCCACCTCGTCCGGCGCACCGACCCCGTCTGGGGCCGGCCGGCGGCCACGGCCAACGAGGACACCTTTCACTTCACCAACTGCGCCCCGCAACACCAGCGTCTCAACCGCCGCACCTGGCTGGCGCTGGAGGACTACATCCTCAAAAACGCCGCGAACTATGACCTGAAGGTGAGCGTCTTCACCGGGCCAGTCTTCCGCGCCGACGACATGACCTATCGCGGCGTCTACCGGCTGCCGGCCGAGTTCTGGAAGGTCGTCGTCCTGATCAAAGAAGACCGCAGCCTGTCGGCCACGGCCTATCTGCAAACGCAGAAGAACCTGCTGGAAGACCTGGAGTTCGCCTACGGCCCCTACCGCACCTACCAGGTCGCCGTCAGCCGCATCGAGGCCATCACCGGGCTGGACTTCGGCCGCCTGCGCGACTTCGACCCATTGGCCGACATCGAGAGCGCTGGCCCCGCCCGTGTCATCGACGAGGCACAAGACGTGCGCCTGTAGGACGGGTTGGCAACCCGTCTCTGTAGGACGGGTTGGCAACCCGTCCTACAAGGTTGATCTCGATGCCGGCGAGGTCATGGAGAACGTCGAGCGCGGGCGCGACATTCACCTCCTACGAGTGGCCGATGTGGAACACTTCCTGCTCCAACTCGGCGCGGGCTACCACCGGCCGGCCGCGCTCGCCGCGCCAGGCCACCATGGCCAGCGCCAGCGCCAGCACCACCAGGCCGGCGATGGCCAGCATCACCACCCGCAGCGCGGCCGCCTGCACATCCGGCGGGGCATCCGTCGCCCCGCCGGCCAGAATCCCGCCCACCGACCGAAAGATCACCCCGGCCCACAGCGCCCCCAGCAGCGCCAGCCCCATCGTCTGCCCCATCGCCCGCGTCAGCGACATCAGCGCCGAGGCCACGCCCAGCCGCCCCGGCGGGGCCGTGCCCATCGTGGCGCTGTTGTTGGGCGAGTTGAACAGGCCGATGCCGACGCCGATGATCGCATAGCGCAGCATGAAGCCCACCGCCGTCGTCCCCGTGCCCAGCGTCGCCATGGCCAGATAGCCCAGGGCGATGACCGCCAGACCCGAAACGGTGATCGGCCGGCTACCCATGCGGTCCGACAGCGTGCCGGAGATAGGCGCGACGATGCCCATGGCCAGCGGCAAGACAACCAGCAACAGGCCCACCTGCTGCACATCGTAGCCCAACACCTCTTCCAAATAGAACGGGATGAGGATGGTCGATCCCTGGCCGACGAAAACCAGGAAGCCGGTGATCAGGTTGACGGTGAACACCGGGTTGCGAAACAGCTCCAGGTCGATGATCGGCTGCGGGTGGCGGCGCTGGATGAGCACGAAGGCGACCAGGAAGAAGATGCCGAAGACGAATTGCATGATGGCCGTGCGGTCGGTGAAGCCGCGTTCCTGGGCCGTGGTCATGCTCAGCAGGATGCCCAGCAGCGCCAGGCACAACGTCGCCGCGCCACTGATGTCGAAGCGCTGCCCGCCCGGCGGCCGTTCGCGCGGCACATAGCGCAGCGTCAGGTAGACGCCTAGGATGCCGATGGGCACATTGACGAAGAAAATCCAGTGCCACGAAAAGTTCTCGATGATGATGCCGCCCAACGTCGGGCCGGCGACGATGCCGATGGACACAATTGTGCCGGCCACGCCCAGCGCCCGGCCGCGCTCGCCCGCCGGAAAGGCGTCGGTGACGATGGCCAGGCCCAGGGCCAGAATCAGCGCCGCGCCGACGCCTTGCAAGACCCGCGCGGCGATGAGCCAGCCGACCGTGGGCGACAGCCCGCACAGCAGCGAGCCGACAGTGAAGACCACGAAACCGGGCAAGTAGAGCTGCTTGCGGCCGTACATATCAGCCAGGCGGCCGACGACGGGCAGCAATGTCGTCAGCGTCAGCAGGTAGGCCAGCACCACCCACTGCACGATGGCGAACTCGGTACTCAGGTAGGTGATCAGCGTCGGCAGGGCCACATTGACGATGCTGCCGTCAATGGTGGCCAGGAAGATGCCCATGGCCACGGCCGACATGATCAGCCATTTGCGGCTATAGTCGCGCTCGACGGCGACGGCCGTCGTTGGTTGCTCCCTCTGCATATTGGCCTCGTTGGCGACGCGGCGCGTTTGGCCCACGACGCAAGGCAAGACGTGGCTACTCTTGTAGCGTCAGCGACGCCGCCGCCGACTCGATGCCCTGCAAGTGGTCGGTGCGGCTGTGGTAGTGCAGCCGCCACATCTCGCGGCGCGGGTGCTCGACATACTCGAAGCGGGTGATGCCCGTGTTCTTGCACCACACTTCGCAGCGCCGCCACGGGCCGATGTTGAAGATGTGGTCGAAGCACAACTCGACGACGCCGCCGTGGCAGACGGCCACAACGACCTCGTCGCGGTGGCGCTCGACCATGTCTTCCACGAACGCGCCGACGCGCGTGCGGAAGTGCATCAGGCTCTCGCCGCCCTCGCGCCCCGGCGTAACGGAGGCAAACGGCCGCTCGCTGCCCCAATAGTCGCTGTACTCCGGCAAGTCGTCGCTCGGCCAGGGCAAGTGGTCGGCGCGATTGTTGCCGATCTCGCGCAGCCGGTCGTCGCTGGTCACGGGCACGTCGTAGGCGGCGGCGACGTAGGCGACCGTCTCCTGCGCCCGCTGCATGGTGCTGGCGTAGAGCGCGTCGATGGTGATGATCTCCGTCGGCATCCACTTGCCGAGCGCGGCCGCCTGCTGGTGGCCCAGATCGGTCAGGCCGGTGTCCTGGTTGCCGCCGTCCCAGTCCTTCAGATTAACATAACTTTGTCCGTGGCGGATGAGATAAAGATGCATATGGCTTCCTTGCCGCCGATCAACGGCGCGCGTCCAGAACAGACCCGAAGACGACCCCCAGAGCCACGCCCAGGCTCAGGCCAAGGGCCAGATTGTCACTCATTTGCCCAAAGAGGAGGCCCAACGCCACGCCGATAGCGATGGCCAGGCCCATATACTGCCCGCGCTGGCCCGGTTCGTCCGGTTTCTTATCGTTCACAGTTGTCACTCTCCCGCGCGGCCGTTGGCGGCCACACACTTTACAGTTTGGTCGAATGGGCTAAGATTCAAGTCGCGATGTGGTGCGTATATATAGTAGATAGAGACAGGCCCGCCCGAAAGGCAGCCCAACGCATCAGTATACATCGCAAGAGCTGATGACGGAAACGAAAAGCCCGCTGACGGACCTGACCGCTGGTCATCTGAGCGATGAGCAACTGATGAGCCGTGTCGTCGCACGCGACCCGGACGCCTTCGAGCGGCTCTATGATCGTCACGCGGCCGTCATCCTGGGCGTCGTCGTGCGCATCGTCGGCGACCGGGCCGTGGGCGAGGAAGTTCTGCAGGAAACCTATTGGCGCTTGTGGAACCAGGCGGACACTTACGACGCCGCCAAGGGTCCCTTGCGCCCCTGGCTCTACAGCATCGCCCGGCGGCTGGCGCTGGACGTGCTGCGACGGCAGAGCGTGCGGCCGCAGGCGGCCCGCGACGAATCCGAGGCGCGGCGCTTCGACCTGACGCCGGCGCCGGACGACAGCGTGCCGGAGGCGGCCGAACGGGCCATCGACGTGGCCCGGATGCGCCAGGCGCTGGGTGATCTATCGCCCGAGCAACAGCGCGTGCTGGAACTGGCCTACTTCGGCGGCCTGACACGCCAGGAGATCGCCCGCACGACGAATACACCGCTGGGCACGGTTCACACCCGCGCCCGGCTGGGTTTGCAGAATCTGCGCGCCAGGCTGGGCGCGGCGAGTGATGAATTGTGATGGATCGCAACGATCGCCTTGAAGACGAACTCTTTCCGTTCTATGCCCTCGACGCCCTGACGGACGATGAGCGCGCGGAAGTGGACGCCTACGTGGTTGCCAACCCGGCGGCCCGCGCCCGGCTGAGCGCCCTGCTGGCCGATGTGGCCGCGCTGGCGGAGCTGAGCGCGCCGCTGGCCCCCGCGCCGGAGGTGAAGGCCCGCCTCATGGCCCGCGTGGCGGCCGACATGCCGCCCGCCCCCGCCCCCGCCCCCGCGCCCGCCGCCGCGCCCCGCCGGCCCGCGCCCCGCCCCGCCGCGCCGGCCCAACGACGCTTCGGCCCCAGAGATTTCTTCCTCGGCCGCGCGCTGGGCTTCGCCGTGTTGCTGCTGCTGTTGGGCGCCTTCGGCCTGTGGCGGCTGTGGGGGCAATCGGCCGCGCTGCAGACCCGCGTGGCCACACTGGAGCAGGGCAACGCGCAGCTTCAGACCGAGGTCGATCAGCTGCGTTCGTTCAACACCATGCTTCTGGACGAACTGGCCGTCCGCGACGAGACGCTGGCCTATCTGGCGCAGCCCGGCGCGGTCACCTTTGCCCTGTCGGACCCCAGCGGCGAGCGCCCGACGGCGGCTGGCACGGTGACGACGGCCGCCGACGGCGCGGTGACGCTGGCCGTCATGAACCTGCCGCCGCCAGAAGCCGACCAGACCTACCAGGCCTGGCTCATCGTCGGCCAGACGCCCATCAGCGCGGGCACGTTCGCCGTGGACCCCAGCGGCCGGGCGCTCTACACCATCGCCAACCCACCGGCGGGCGCGTTCGATGCCTTCGGCGTCTCCCTGGAGCCGGCCGGCGGCAGCCAACAGCCAACAGAGATCGTCCTGCTGGGCGCGGAAGCGTAGGCAGCGGCGACAAGAGGCGCGGCGGCCGCCTTTCGCGCGCCGCGCCGCGTCCCCCCCCCGCTGCCCGCC
>WBZM01000441.1_pt1 | contig 59399 bp, 52 predicted proteins | sample 5204271 | NCBI WGS metagenome assembly WBZM01 (sample SAMN12344346, study PRJNA552823) | activated sludge metagenome | biome: Activated sludge suspended growth; feature: Nitrification reactor; material: Wastewater; isolation source: activated sludge from nitrification reactor of wastewater... | reverse complement strand
ATCCGTCGCAGGTCCGGCCGGTCCGCCAGCCACTCGGACAGCAGGCTGAGAAGACCGCCGATCGCCTGCGGCGATGCCGGATGTTCGATTCGGAATACCGCTGCGACGAGGTTGCGCAGCGACGCGAGTTCCTGCTCGCCATAGGCGTTCTCGTCGATCAGCAGGTGCTTCATCCGCGGCTTGAACTGCTCGACCAGCCCCGGAACCGGCGGGATCAGTTCATGGACATCGGTCACTGCCGACCAGCGGCGGCTGCCGTTGTACAGCACGATCGGCAGGATCGGCGGCAGGCGCCCATCGGCCAGCGCTTCGCCCCGCCGGATCAGGTCCTGATAGAGCAGCCCGACATAGACCATCATGCGCAGCGCCATGTACTGGTTGACAGCGCTCTGGAACTCGATCAGCAGGTACAGGTAAACCCATTCGCCACCGACCCGGACCCGCCAGACGATGTCGTCCGCACGGTTGCTGAAGTCTTCGGTGACGTAGCTGCCGGGTACTCGCTCGAGCGTGCCGTAGTCGAGCCCATGCAGCCATTCGTCCGGCACGAACCCGAGAATCAGGTCGCGCACCAGTTCCGGCGTGGAGAAAAGAAGTTTGTAGCCCGTGTCGTGAGCGCTGGCCATGGTCGAATGGTAGCAGGGCAGCGCGGCACACTCCACAAGACTCTACTGGACAGACCGTCACAGCCTGCACTGCGGATCGGGATCGATGCCTGAGAATACAGGTCTGGTTGCTCGTACACTGCTCCGATCGCTCCGAACCCCATGTTGCCAGTTGCTCTCCGGCTCGCCCCCAAGGCGCCTACAAGACCGTAGCGCCGACCTGCTCCGCTTTGCGCAAGCGAGGGAACACACGGCGACGGAACCGAATCGCCGTCGACCTTTTCGGCGCAGGAGCCCGCAACCAACGACCGCCAAGCCGACGAGCGCGAGGGTCGTGGGTTCTGGAACCGGTATCAATGCCCCGCCATCACCGAGGCTGTATGTCCCGCCGTGGAGGTAGTGGTTTTCGGGTCTCTTCGCGTAGTAGTAGATGTTGAACCCATTCCCCGCGATGCTGTCGGCAATGAACGCAGAAAGATCGCCGTCACGAAAACCGTCGAGTCTGAGGACATCCACGTACAGCGCGCCGGCGCCCTCGGACCAGTTCATCTCGTCATCGAGAAGGTTGAGCGTCTGCCCCACGTCAAGTTCGAGCACGCCCCAACTGAAGTTGTCTTCGAACAGACTCCTGATTGACTGGCCGTGCCCCACCGAACCTCGATCGATGCCCGACAACTCCAGGTTGTGCGCGTTATCCGCTCCAGAGACGAACTTGAGGATGGCTAGACTCGTATCCCACCCCACATTGTTTCGAGTGTCGCCCATGAGATCATTGGAGAGCGCGAACACGGCCCCGGCATTGGCCACGATTTCGCCAGAGTCAGTGCTTGCAAGGTCAGTGGTGTTCAGATTGCTCGAGAAACTGGTGAGTCTGCCCGCGTTCACAAGTCCGGCGTCGAAGTGCTCCGTCGAGTTGATGAGATGGGTGGTCCCCTCGTTGAACACTTTGTCATGGAAGCGCACGGCGCCGTCCCTGAGGTTCACCGTGGCACGAGCGAGGTTGCTGACCGGGCCGAAAACATCCGAGGCTCCAGCAGTCAGGGTGATCGTTCCGGCATTGATCAGATCGCCGGTCCTCACCGTGCCGCTGCCGACGATACTGCCCGAGTTCGCATTGGCAATCCCAAAGCCGTTGTTGTCGAACGTACCGCCCTGCAGTTGAATGAGACCTGAATTCGAGGCGAGCCCGCTTTCGTAGAAGACCGTGGTCCCGGCGTTGGCGATGACCGAGCCGCCCGCCACATTGGTGGCGCCTGGACCCGTCAGCATCAGTGCGCCGCCCAGCGCCTGGATCGTGCCCGTGTTCGCCAGGCCACCGGTCTTTACCGTGCCGTTGCCCAGGATGCTGCCCGAGGGCGCGTTCGTCATGCCGAACCCATTGTTGTCGAACGTACCGCCGGTCAGCTGTATGAGTCCAGAACTTGAGGCAAGCCCGCTTTCGTAGAAGACACGGGTTCCGGAACCGGCCAGGATCGAGGCGCCCGCAACATTGCTGGCACCCGTACCCGTCAGGACCAGCGTGCCGTGCAGCGCCCGGATCGTGCCCGTATTGGCCAAGCCACCGGTCTTCACAATGCCGTTTCCGACGATACTGCCGGATGCGGCATTGGTGACGCTCAAGCCGTTGTTGTCGAACGTGCCGCCTCCCACTTGGATGAGGCCCGAGTTCGAAGCGAGTCCGCTCTGGTAGAGAACCGTGGCCCCGGAGTTGGCCAGAATCGAGGCTCCCGCCCCATTGACGGCGCCTGCACTGGTCAGCGTCAACGTACCACCGTGCGCTTCGATCGTGCCCATGTTGTTGAGAGCACCCGTGTTCACCATACCGTAGCCGATGATACTGCCCGAAGCCGCGTTGGTCATGCCCAAGGCGTTGTTGTCGAAGGTGCCGCCTCCCAGTTGGATCCGGCCCGAGTTCGAAGCGAGTCCGTCTTGGTAGAGGACCGTGGCCCCGGCATCGGCCAGGATCGATCCTTGGGCAACGTTGCTGTTGCCAGTGGCGGTGAACGACAGCGTGCCCCCCAGGGCCTCGATCTTGCCGCGATTGATCACGAGCTTGGACACGGTACCGATGCCGCCAATGGCCCCGCTGTTCGTCATCTCCCCCGATCCGGCGAGAACGGCACCCGCGCCTCCCAGGCCAATGACACCGAGGTTGTCGTAGGTTCCATTCGTCTGCAGGGTCGTGTAGTCAGATGCGACGATCTGCCCGCCCAATGCGTTGCCGCTGAGCTTGTCAATCGTCAGCAGGCTACCGGCTGCGCCGGTGGTAACGTACCCGCCGCCCAAATTGGCGAAAGACCCAAGGATGGTCCCGTTTCCACGGACGACCCCAATGTTGTTGACAGTCCCCGTCGCGTTGAGCGTGTTGCCGTTCAGATTCACCGTTCCGAAGTTGCTGGCGCCACCGGTGAGTTGCAGCGCCCCCCGGATCTCAATGGTCCCGACGTTGTAGACAAACGCGCTGACCACACCGCGCGCGCTCATCTCGAAACCATTGTGCAGGGTGCCGCCGGAGATCACACCGTCCTCCAAGGATAGCGAACCACGATTGTCGAATCCGGCTGATGTGGCGAGGGTGCCACCCGCCACCACGGTGGTGCCGAAGTTGGTCACCCGTGCCACGCTCTGCGACGTTGAGCCGATGTTGAGCTTGCCAGCCAAGGTCGTTACTCCACCGGAGCCCAGGGCGCTGTCCGCAGTCGCGTTGAGCGTTCCGCCTGCCACCGTGATGCCACCTGTGAAGGTACTCGCCGCGCCCAGGTCGAGCGTGCCTTCGCCATTCTTGACGACGGCCCACTTCCCCATGTTCGCACCCGTGCCGCCGGATCCCGTCTGGTCCGCGATGCCATTGGACACGGTCTGCCTTTGGCCCGCCTGAGGGCTGAAGGCGAGGCTGCCATTGCCCTGCAGGAAGAAGCCGGCTCCGAACGCTGAGCCGTTCGCGAGACTTGCCCCGGTTCCAGCAGCGACCGAGTTGCCGTCGAGCGTGAGCGTGCCCGTGATCTCGAGCGTGCCGCCCTGCATGACGAACACTGCGCCACCCATTCCTCCGCCTCCACCCCCTCCTCCCGCGCCGCCGGCGCCGGCCCCGAATCCGGCCAGCCCGCGGTCGCCGCCACCGCCGCCAAACCCACCAGAACCGCCGCCCCCCCCACCACCACCGCCAAACCCACCGGCACCACCGGCGCCACCACCTCCACCACCAAAGCCACCGTTACCGCCGCTGACGCCGACGGCGTCGCCACCGCCGATGCCACCACCGCCACCCGCGACAAACACGCTACCGCCCCCGCCGCCGCCACCGTTCGCGCCGCCCGCTCCGCCTGGGATGTTGGTGAAGGCTGTAGAACCACGCCCGCCGGATGCCGCGCCCAGGGCAATGCCTTGCCCTCCCGGAAAACCAATGGCGGACGAGGTGCCACCGAACGCTCCGGATCCGAGACCACCACCACCGCCAAAGCCGGCACCGAATCCCCCCATGCCGCCGCCACCACCACCCCCGCCGCCAGCGAGGCCGTTGCCGCCGACGGCTGTGCTGTTCCTCAGTTGGACATTGCTGACGCTGACGTCTGCGCCGCTCGCCACGAAGAGCGCACCGCCCAAGCCCGCACCACCCCCGCCGCCCAAGAACCCCCCGTCACCCCCTCGGGCACGAGCATTCTGGATCGTCAGGTCGCGGATCGAGACGACGCCGGCATAGACGAACAGCCCGCGACGAGCGTTCGCGCCATCCAATGAAAAGCCGTTGCCCTCGATCATGAGATTCTTCTGGATCACAGGGAGGTCGTCACCGGCAACGACCACGTTGCCGGCGAAACTGAGGACGTCGCCATTGCCGGCAGCGGTGAGCGCTGCACGCAACGAGGCATCGTCGGTCACGTTGAAGGTCGTGGCAGCGGCCGGTGCAGCAAACAACGCCGAAGCGACGGCCGCGCAGACGAGAACATCGGATTCAGCTCGAAGGGTCATGGATGTCTTGGCCTGATTGGCTATTCCTGAGGAACGATCGGGGGCTTTGGTCCCGCTTCGAGTTGGTTGCCGCAACTTCGCGCTTCGTCCCCAGTGTCGAGGATGAGGAAGAAAGGGACGGGAGCAGCTTGTGCTGCACGCGCAGTTGGAACCGCTCCCCGACTCTCTTGAACGGACGCCATGAGCACGATTCTACTCGACCACACGGCCTGCACGATCCGTTGTTGGGTAGCGCTGCTACCATTTCGAGGTAGCATGAACCCGACCCTGGCTGGATGGAAGCGCCCAAGTCGCCGGGCGCGCCGAGCGACGAGATCCCATCGGATTGATTCTTGGGAGATTCCTTGGAGGCGCGAGCGGGAGTCGAACCCACCTACACGGATTTGCAATCCGGTGCATAACCGCTTTGCTATCGCGCCACGCCCGTCGGCTGACTGGCGGTACGGCCTGCTCGGGGTGGCCCGAGTGCCGTGCGGAAGATCTGGAGCGGGAAAAGAGTCTCGAACTCTCGACCTATACCTTGGCAAGGTATCGCTCTACCAACTGAGCTATTCCCGCTTGCAGAGAACGCGCATTATAAAGGCCTGCCCAAGGCTGTCAACGCATTCGTCCCGGCGGGCGACGGCGGGTGACGGTGGGCCGAGCGGGCGTCGGGCCGCCGCTAGCGCCGCCGATCCTCCTCGATCAGGTGCGGCCAGGCCATCCGCATGTAATAGCCCATCGACCACAAGGTGAGCACGGCTGCGATGTAGATCAGCCAGGTGCCTAGTTCGAAGGCGCTGAAGCCGAACAGCGGCCGGTAGTACAGCAGCATCGGAATGGCGATCATCTGCGCCGTCGTCTTGATCTTGCCGATCATCGACACGGCGACGCTGCGGTGGGCGCCGATGCGCGCCATCCATTCGCGCAGCGCCGAGATGGTGATCTCGCGGCCGATGATGATCGCCGCCAGGATGGCATCGAGGCGACCGAGCTGGACGAGGACGATGAGGGTGGCGGCGACCATCAGCTTGTCGGCCACCGGATCGAGGAAGGCGCCAAAGGCCGAGGTCTGGTGCCAGCGCCGCGCGAGATGACCGTCGAGCCAGTCGGTGGCGGCGGCGACGATGAAGATCAGCGTCGCCGCCAGATCCTGATGAGTGGCGCGCAGCCACGATTCCGGCAGGTAGTACACGGCGATCAGCAGCGGGATCAGGATGATCCGCAGCCAAGTCAGCAGGATCGGTATGTTGATTGGCATCAGTGCAGCGCCGCGTAGATTTTCTCGGCCAGTTCCCGGCTGATGCCCGGAACTGCGGTGAGCTGGTCGACCCCGGCATCCGAGATGCCCTGCAGGCCGCCAAAACGCGCGATCAGCGCCTTGCGTCGCTTCGGTCCGATACCACTGATCTCGTCCAGACGCGAACTTCTGCCAGCCTTGCCGCGTCGTGCCCGGTGCCCGGAGACGGCGAAGCGGTGCGCCTCGTCGCGAATCTCTTGGATCAGATGCAGCGCGGGATGTTCCGGTGGCAATTGTAGCGGCTTGCGGCCGTCCGCGAAAACGAGTGTTTCCAGTCCGGGTTTGCGCGCCTCGCCCTTGGCGACTCCCAGCAGTGGCACCTGCGACAGTCCGAGTTCCTCGAGCGCCGCCGCTGCGGCGGCCACCTGGCCGCTGCCGCCGTCGATCAGGAGCAGTGTCGGCAGTATGCCCTCGCCCGCCGACAGTTTCTCGTAGCGCCGCTGCACCGCCTGCCGGATGGCGGCGCAGTCGTCGCCGGGCTGGATATCGGCGATGTTGAAGCGGCGGTACTCGCCGCGTCGCATGCCGCCGCCCTGATGGACGACACACGAGGCGACCGTCGACTCGCCCTGCGTGTGGCTGATGTCGAAACACTCGATGCGCACCTCTTGCCCCGGCTCGACATCCAGTTCCAGCGTCCGGCAGAGTTCGTCCAGCCGGGCTTCCTGCCGCGCAAGGGCGACCCGCCGCGCCGTGATCGCCAGACGGGCGTTCTGCTCCGCCATCTCGACCCAGATGCGCTGCACGGTGAAGCGCGGTTGGCTCAGGCGGACGCGGACGCCGGTCATGTCGGCCAGCGACGCGGCGACCTCGCCATCGGGCAGGGCCAGATTGAGCAGAATCCGTGGCGGCATCGGGTGCGCCAGGTAATGTTGGTACAGGAAGGCCGTCAACGCCTCGAGCGGCGACGAATCGCCGGCATTGGCGGGAAACTGCGGCCGGTCGCCGAGATGCCGGCCACCGCGGACCATGGCCAGGTTCACGCAGCACAGGCCGTCCGCGGCGACGGCCGCGACGACGTCGACGTCGCCATCCCGGCCGCTCTCGACGTACTGCTTCTCCTGCACCTGGCGCAGCGACTGGATCTGGTCCCGGTAGATGGCAGCCTGCTCGAAGGCGAGCCGGGCGGCGGCGCGGTCCATCAGCTCGGTCAGGCTGTCGATCACATCGCGCTGCCGCCCCTGCAGGAACAAGCCGGCGAGGCGGACGTCCTCGGCATAGCGCGCGGCGTCGATGAGCCCGACACAGGGGCCGGAGCAGCGCCGGATCTGGTAGAGCAGGCAGGGCCGCGAGCGGTTGTTGAATACCGGGTTGTCGCAGGTCCGCAGGCGGAACATCTTCTGCAGCAGATGGATGCTCTCGCGCACCGCGACCGACGACGGGAACGGGCCGAAGTAATCGGCACGCCGATCGGTGCTGCCGCGAAAGAAGGCCAGTTGCGGAAAGCTCTCGTGCGTCAGGACGATGTAGGGGTAGGACTTGTCGTCGCGGAAGAGGATGTTGTAGCGCGGCGCCAGGCTCTTGATCAGATTGTTCTCGAGCAGCAGCGCTTCCGCCTCGGAGCGGGTCACGGTGGTCTCGACATGGGCGACCTGCGCCACCATCAGGGCGATGCGCGGGCTCGGGTGGTGTTCACGAAAATACGAGCCAACCCGCTTGCGCAGATTCTTCGCCTTGCCCACGTAGAGCACCTGCCCATCGCCGTCGATCATCCGGTAGACACCCGGCAGGTCGGTCAGCGTGGCAAGCAGGGCTTTGGCATCGAAGGCTTCGGTCATCGGCAACGTAAGGCTTGCCGCGGCGGCATCCGCGGCGAACGGTCGCGGGCGATGGTATCACGCGCGCCGCCTCGGCAGCGCCCCGGACTGCCGCCCGTCCGCTCGCCGGGGAGCCACCATGCCGCCTCGCCGTGCCGCAGGACGGTCGCGCCGATCCGCGGCGAAACCGGATCTGGGCCGCCATGCTCCACGGCGGTCGGATTGACCGTGCCGCGCGGGCCGACATACACTTGGCCGATGAGCCGCATCGCCAATCCATCGCGCGCCGGTCGGTGAGCACCGGGCGCAACGAGCCCTGCCCCTGTGGCAGCGGCAGGAAATACAAGAATTGCTGCCTCGGACGCGGCGACGCCAGTGGCCAGCAGGCCGGCACGCCAGCCGCCGGTGATCCGGGACACTTGCTCGCGATGTATCGCGGCGGCCGCTTCGCCGAGCTCGCCGCACTGCTGCAACACCTGCTGCGGACCTCGCCGCAGTCGGGCTTCCTCTGGGGGCTGCTCGGCGCCAGCCTGGAAGCGCAGGGGCAGGACAGTCTCGCCGCCTGGCAGCGCGCGGCGAAGCTGTCACCGCAGGATTTCGAGGCGCTGAGCGGCCTCGGCCGGGCTTTCGTCGCTCATTCCCGCCTCGCCGACGCAGTCGCCAGCTTCCGGCGCGCGGTCGCCGTGCAGCCGGCAAATCCGCTCGCCCTCTTCCACCTCGGCGACACGCTGCGCAGGCTCGGACACTTCGCCGAGGCGGCGCAGCACCTCGGCCAGCTGCCCGAGCGGGCGCCCGATTTCGTCGACGGACTGGTGGCGCTCGCCCTGACGCTCGGCGAGCTCGGCCACCTCGACGAGGCGGAAAGGCACTGCCGGCGCGCACTGCAGCTGGCACCGGCGACGCCGGTGGCGCACTTCTGCCTCGGCAACGTCCTGCTGCGCTCGGCTCGCCTTGCCGAGGCCAGGCAATGCTTCGTCGCCGCGCTGCAGGGCGAGCCGAACTGGCTGCCGGCGCTCGAGGGTCTCGGCAACGTGCTGCAGGAGCTCGGCCAGACCGTGCAGGCCAGCGACTGTTATCGCCGCTGTCTCGAACTCGACCCGCTGCTGCCGAGCGTCCATGCCAACCTCGGGCGGCTGTTCGTCGAGCAGAACCGCTTCGTCGAAGCGGAGCACAGCTACCGCCAGGCCGTGCACGCCGATCCGCAGGACCCGGCGCTGCACGAGAGACTCGCCAGCGTGCTGCAGGAACTCGGGCGCGCGGCCGAAGCCCGCGGCTGCTACCTGCAGGCGATCGCCCTGCAGCCCGAACGCGCGAGCGCCAGGCTGGCGCTCGCCACCGCGGCACTGCCGGTGCTGGCGCAGAGTCGTGAGGAGGCGGCGGGCATCGCGCCGGCTTTCGCCGCTGCGCTCGACGAACTGGCCGACTGGCTGCACGCCAGGAAGCGCCCGCCGTTGTCCGTCGCCGAGCTGGCAAGCACGCAGCAGGCGTTCTTCCTGGCATACCGGACCGGCAACCACGTCGGGCTGCTTGCGCGCTATGCCGACCTCGTCGGCGAATGCCTCGGCCCGCAGCGCCGCCCGCAGCCGCCAGCCCGCGCACGGGTCCGCCTGCTCATCGTCTCGCATCACGTGCGCTGGCATTCGGTCTGGAACATCGTCCTGCGCGGACTGTTGCTGCACATCGACCGGCAGCGCTTCGAGCTGATAGTCTATCACCTCGGCAACGCCGAGGACGAGGAGACCGCTTTCGCCCGCGGACTGGTGGACGGCTGGCGAGACCGGCAGACGGTCATCGATGCCGCCGGCTGGCTGGCCGCCGCCGCCGAGGACGCGCCCGACGTCGTCTTCTACCCCGAGATCGGCATGTCCTCGCTCTGCTACTTTCTCGCCGCGCACCGCCTGGCGCCGCTGCAGGTGGCCGGCTGGGGACACCCGATCACCACTGGCCTGGCGAGCATCGACCTCTTCCTCTCCGGAGAGCTGCTCGAGTCGCCGCAGGCCGACGCCCACTACCGCGAGCAACTGATCCGCCTGCCCGGCACCGGCTGCTGCACCGCCGCGCTGCCGCTGGCTGCCGAAGCGCTGCCGGACGATATCGAGACGCGCTTGCGGGCGATGCCGGGGCCGCGCTTCGTGATCGCGCAGCGGGCGATCAAGTTCGACCCCGCCGACGACGACCACTACGCGCGGATCGCTGCCGCCAGCGGGGCGTGCGTCTTCATCATCCTGCGCGACCCGGTCTGCCCGTGGGCAACCGATCGCATCGTCGCCCGCCTCGAGTCCACCTTCCACGCGCACGGGCTCGATCCGGCGCGACACCTGCTCTGCATCCCCTGGCTTGTGCCGGCGCGCTTCCTGACCCTCCTCGACCGCTGCGACGTCTATCTCGACTGCCCGGCCTTCTCCGGCTACACGACGGCCTGGATGGCGCTGCACCGCGGCCTGCCGATCGTCACGCTCGAGGGCCCCGCGCTGCGCCAGCGACTCGCTGCCGGACTGCTGCGCCGGGCAGGACTGCCGGCGGGCATCGCCTCGTCGGCTGACGAGTACGTGGCCATCGCCGCCGGGCTCGCCGCGGGCTGTTGCGACGAGCTTCACCGTCGCGAGCTGCGCGCAGCGATCCGCGCTGCCGCACCGGCGGTCGACGACGACCTGCGCGTCGTCCGCTCCTTCGAGGAGTGCCTGCTGCGCGCGCTGGCGGCACGCGGCGCCGGCGTGCCGCCAGCGCCGGGCGAGACATGAACGGCTGTCGGCGGCGGCGTCCGCCCGGGCAACGGCAGCAAGCCCACGCGCGCTGCCCCCCGGCGCTGTCGCTTGCCGCCGTGCTGGCGCTGGCGGCGAGCATCCTCGCTGGCTGCGGCACCGCGCCGACCGGACCCGCCGCGGGTGTCGTGTCGGTACCGTCGCCGAACCACAACGCCCGTCGACCGAATTTCGTCATCATCCACGACACGACGAACAGCAGCGTCGAGCCAGCGCTGAAGACGCTCACCGATCCGGCGCGCGGCGTCAGTGCGCATTACCTGGTCGGCCGTGATGGCACCCTCTACCAGCTGGTCGACGAGGACCGGCGCGCCTGGCACGCGGGCGCTTCCTACTGGGGCGGAACGACCGACATCAACTCGGCGTCGATCGGCATCGAACTCGACAACAGCGGCGCCGAGCCCTACCCCGAAGACCAGATCGTCCGCCTCCTGCAACTGCTGCACGAGCTGCGCCAAAGTCACCGGATCCCGGCAGGCAACGTCCTCGGTCACGGCGACATTGCCCCGGGCCGCAAGGTCGACCCGGGCCGCCGGTTCCCCTGGCAGCGTCTGGCGGCCGAGGGCTTCGGTCTCTGGTGCCGCGAGCTGCCGGCAGAGCAGGACGCCGTGGCGCTCGATCCGCTGCTCGCGTTGCAGGCGATCGGTTATGACGTCGCCGACCCGGCGGCGGCGCTGGCTGCCTTCCGCCGCCATTTCCTCGGCGTCGATGCGACCGGCGAAGCGGACGCTGCCGAACGCCAGCTGCTGCTCTGCCTGCTGCTCGAGAAGCGCCGCAAGGCGGGTCGCTGAGCGGTCGCGGACGGGCTCCCCGGCGGCCGGCAGCGCTGCACGAGGCACGCCCGCCGCAGCGCTTCAGGCCTTCAGGCTGAAGGGCGTGAAGTTGGTCTGCAGGTCATAGTAGTCCTCGTTCTCCGCCCGCTTCAGCGCCCGCACGATGCGGTAGGTCAGCGGCGTGAACAGCACTTCGACCATCACCTTGACGACGAACTGCGAGAGCATCACCTGCCACAGGATCTCGTTCGGAATCAGCCCGGAACCGTAGAAGGCCAGCGGGTAGAACAGCGCCGAGTCGACGCCCTCGCCGACGATGGTCGAACCGATGGTCCGCGTCCACAGCCAGCGGCCACGGGTGAGGATCTTCATCTTGGCGAGGACGAAGGAATTGACGAACTCGCCGCAGAAGAAGGCGACCAGCGAAGCCAGCACGATGCGCCAGGTCGAACCGAAAGCGATCTCGTAGGCGGCCTGGTTCTGCCACTCCGGCGCCGGCGGCAGCTGCACGACGATCCAGGCCATCGCCGAGGCGAAGGCCATCGCCGCGAAGCCGGCCCAGATCACCCGCCGCGCCCGCGCATAGCCGTAGACCTCGGTCAGGATGTCGCCAAAGATGTAGGAGATCGGGAAGAAGAGGACGCCGGCGCCAAAGGTCACCGGCCCGAGCAGCGGCAGCGTCAGTTGTGCCGCCTTCGCCGGTCCGATCAGGTTCGAGCAGAGGTAGACCGCGACGAAGGCCGCCATCACCAGATCGTAGTAGCGATAGGTGGCGGCCGGACGCTGCGGCGAGAGGGAGGCTTCATCGTGCATCGCCCGTCTTATACCACCGAACTCCGCCGACCGCAGCCTGCCGCCGCCCGCCGCGGGGCATATCGACCAGCGCTGGCCTTGCGTGCGCCGGCTCGGCGCCGGACGAAGGCCCGCGACCCTCGCGTGAAGCACTATAATCTCGCCCTCCATTCCCGCGGACACGATCGTGCTTGAGCGTCTCGCCGTTCTTCCCCAGTACCTGATACCGAAACAGGCACTGACGATCCTCGCCGGCAAACTGGCCGCGAGCGAGTCGGGCAATCTGACGACGCAAGTCATCCGCTGGTTCGTCCGCCGCTACGGCGTCGATCTGGGCGAGGCGGCCGACGCCGATCCGGCCAGTTACCGCAGCTTCAACGAGTTCTTCACCCGGCCGCTGCGCCCTGGTGCCAGGCCGCTCGCCGACGCCGACTTCATCTGCCCGGTCGACGGGGCGATCAGCCAGTTCGGCGCCATCGAGCGCGACCAGATCTTCCAGGCAAAGGGTCACCACTACACGACGACCGCGCTGCTCGGCGGCGACAGCGGACTCGCCGCCCGTTTCAGCGATGGCGCATTCGCCACGCTCTATCTGAGCCCGCGTGACTATCACCGCATCCACATGCCGGTTGCCGGCCGCCTGACGCGGATGATCCATGTCCCCGGTGCACTCTTCTCGGTCAACCCGACGACGGTACGCGGCGTACCCGGCCTCTTCGCGCGCAACGAACGCGTCGTCTGCGTCTTCGACTGCGACTTCGGCAGCTTCGTCCTCGTTCTCGTTGGCGCCACGATCGTCGGCAGCATGGCGACGGTCTGGCACGGCACCGTCAACCCGCCGCGCAGCGGTGTGCCGCGCGAATGGTCCTATGACGCGCAGGCGCCCGACCTCGGCAAGGGCGACGAGATGGGGCGCTTCCTGCTCGGCTCGACGGTGGTGCTGCTCTTTCCGGCCGACGTCGTGCGCTTCAATCCCGCCTGGTCGCCGGCGCGTCCGGTGCGCATGGGCGAGGCGATGGGCGAACGCATCGGGCGTCGTCCATGAGGGCCGCAGTCGAGGGCGCGACGTACTGCCGTGACTCCCGGACTGCGTCAGGTCGCCGACATTCCCCGTTCATTTTCTGGCCATGGCAATCATTCGCTGCAATAAGTGCGCTCACCTTCAGGAACAGGCCGACAGCGACGTTGGCGTCATGGTCTCCTGCCCACGGTGTGGCAACCCGACACAGGTGTACCCGACCATCTTCTTTGTCACGCGGCTCCTCGAAAAGTACTTCACCGCCCAGCGTGAAGTGATTCGCTTGAGCGCTGCAGTTGCGGGCGGGAGCGAAGCAGCCTCGCCAGCGGCAGCGGCAGCGGCAGCGCCCGCCCCCGCCACGCCAGCCGCAAGCGTCGATCTCTCGAACACCGATCGAATGACCAGCAGCGAACAACACCAACCGATTGCCGAGTGGTTCAAGCGCCGGCAGATCGCGGTGCAGATCGCGGCTCAGGCCGTCGACACGAGTGGCTTCTTCGACGAAGTCGCAACGCTGATCGGTCGCGATCTGTCGCTGCTCAAGGAGGTCCTCGACCGCATCCGCTGGGCCCAGCAGAAAGGGTACGCGAGCACGGTGGTCCCCTTCGACGGAAGATCGCCGAGCGATGCGCAGAAGCTGACGAGCTTCTGCCGGCAGCTTTACGACTACTCTTTCGTTGCCAAGGCGATTCCCAACAAGCAGAAGAAGCATCTGCTGCTGGTCGTGCAGACCGCGCCCGCGATCCGTCACTTCTTCAACGGTGAATGGCTGGAGTGGTTTGCCCTCATGACCTGCGTCGAGCAAGCCACGGCGCACGGCAAGCGGTTCGCGTGTGCGCGCAATCTCGGGCTGACATTCAGTGACGGCGAGCGGCAGGAAGTTGACGTCGTTCTGCTGCTCGACGGGCAATCGCCCATCCTCATCGAATGCAAGAGCGGCGAGTATCGTCCGGACATCGACAAGTCCGTCGGGTTGCGCAAGCGCCTCGGTCTGAGTGGCCGGCACCTCGTCGTCTGCGTCGCCGGTCTCGAAGACGAGATGGCCAAGGGCCTGAGCGCGATGTACGACCTGAGCTTCGTCAGCGAGCGTGGACTCGTGCAGCTCATCGAGCGCATCGTCTGACACCGACACGCCCACAAGCTGCCCGACAGACCCCTAGACCGTCAGGCGCCCGGCAGCCGGTAAGCCTTGAACTGCTCGCGCAGACGCAACTTGTGCAGCTTGCCGGTGGCGGTGTGCGGCAGTTCGTCGACGAAGGCGACATCGTCCGGCAGCCACCAGGTGGCGACCCTGTCGCGCAGGAAATCGAGCATCTCCTCGCGGCCGAGTTCGTGGCCCGCCTTGCGCACGATGATCAGCAGCGGCCGCTCCTGCCACTTGTCGTGCGCGGCGCCGATCACCGCCGCTTCGGCGACTGCCGGATGGGCAATCGCGGCGTTCTCGAGAGCGATCGACGAGATCCACTCGCCACCCGACTTGATCACGTCCTTGGCGCGGTCGGTGATCTGCATGTAGCCGTCGGCGTCGATCGTCGCCACGTCGCCGGTGTCGAAAAAGCCGTCGCCGTCGAGATTTCCGGCGCCCGCCTCGCGATAGTAGCCACGGGTGATCCACGGCCCGCGGACGAGCAGATGACCGGCCGCCTGGCCATCGTGCGGCAGTTCGACGCCGTCGTCGTCGACGATCTTCATCTCGACGCCGTAGACCGCCCTGCCCTGTTTCTCCTGCACGGCCAGGCGCTGCTCCGGCGAGAGGCCGGCATGGCGCGGCAGAAGGTTGCAGACGCTGCCCAGCGGCGACATCTCTGTCATTCCCCAGGCGTGCACGACGAAGGCGCCGAAGTCGTTGGCGAAGCGCTCGCTCATCGCCCGCGGCGCCGCCGAGCCGCCGATGACGACGCGTCGCAGGCAGAGTTCCTCGGCCGGTCGCAGGCCGGCCGACTCGACGTATTGCTGCAGCATCAGCCAGACCGTCGGCACGCCAAGCGCCAGGGTGACGCGCTCGTCGCGCAGCAGTTCGTAGACGCTGCGCCCGTCGAGCGCCGGTCCGGGCATCACCAGCCGTGCACCGCTCATCGCGCCCGCGTAAGGCATTCCCCATGCGTTCACGTGGAACATCGGCACCACCAGCAGCACACTCTCCTGCGCACTGACCGCCAGCCCGTCCACCGCGCAGGCAGCCCACGAATGCAGGACCGACGAGCGGTGCGAGTAGAGCACGCCTTTCGGATTGCCGGTCGTCCCCGATGTGTAGCAGAGCGACGAGGCGCTGTCCTCGTCGAACTGCGGCCACGCGAAGTCTGCCGACTGCCCGGCAAGCAGTTCTTCGTAGCACAGCAGCCCGGGCAGGCTGCTCGCCGGCATGTGGGCGCGATCGGTGAGGACGACATGGCGGCTGATCCCGGGCGCACGCGCCGCCAGCTTCTCGACCAGCGGCAGGAAGCCGGGATCGAAGAACAGCAGCCGATCCTCGGCATGGTTGACGATGTACTCGATCTGCTCGGGAAAGAGCCGCGGATTGATCGTGTGCAGGACCGCCCCCATTCCGGAAACGCCGTAGTAGAGCTCCATGTGCCGGTAGCCGTTCCACGCCAGCGTCGCGACCCGTTCGCCGGCGCCGACGCCGAGCGCCGTCAGCGCATTCGCCAGCTGGCGGGCGCGGCGGCGGACGTCGCCATAGGTACAGCGATGGATCGGTCCTTCGCTGGTGCGCGAGACGATCTCGCCCTGCGGGTGCAGGCGGGCGGCGTGCTCGATCAGCGACGAGATCAACAGCGGTTGCTCCTGCATCAGTCCATTGAGCATCACTCACCCTCCTCCGACGGGTTTGCTGGCAGTGCCTGCAGCGCTCGCATGAGCTCGCTGCCATAGGCCGGGAATTCGTGCACGTCGGCATGCGCGGCGTCCGCCAGGCGCAACAGCCGGGCGTGTGGCGCCACTGCCGCCAGTTGCTCGCTGTGCGCGATGGGAATCAGGCTGTCGCGCTCGCCATGCACCAGCAGCAGCGGGCCGTCGATGCCGGCCGCGTCGGCGCAGGTGGCCAGTGGATAGCGCAACAGCGCCGGCGGCAACAGCGGGTGATGCTGCCGCATCAACTGCCGCATGCTGCAGTAAGGCGAAACGAGGATCGTCAGATCCGGCCGCACCTCGGCGGCAAGTCCCGCCGCCAGTGCGGTGCCGAGCGAGCGGCCATAGATCACCAGCCGCCGGCCGGCGTAGGCGGGTGCGATCGCCTGCCAGGCGGCACGCACGTCGGCGCGCAGTTGCTCCTCGCTCTCGATGCGCCCACCGCTCTTGCCATAGCCGCGGTAGTCGAGCAGCAGCAGATCGTAGTTCGCGGCGCGATAGAAATCGGTGCTGCGCAGCCAGTCGGCGGCGTTGCCGCTGTTGCCGTGCAGGAAGAAGATCAGCCCGCGCGGATTCGGCAACCGCAGGTGCAGCGCCGACAGCGTCGCGCCGGCGACCGGTATGGCGACCTCGTGGACATCCGCCAGGGCGAATCGGTGCGTCGCCGGCAGCGGCGCCGGCCGGAAGATCAGCCGTTCCTGGTGGTGGTAGACCCAGGCCAGCAGCAGCAGATAGGCGAAGCCGGCGAGAACGGCCAGCGAGCCGCCGGCCCGCAGCCAGCCGAGCACGTCGTGCGCTGGCGTCGCCTCTTCACCCACCGACGGCGCCAGGATGCCGGCAGGCACCGAAAAGGGTCGTTCGCCGAGCATCGCGCGGCCTCAGACGAGCTGTTGGAAGCGGTGGATCAACGGCGGCTGGGCCAGCAGGGCGCCCGCCTGCTCGATGGCGCGCGCGACATGCGCCGTCTCCAGGTGGCCATCGGCTGCCGCCTGATCGGACCAGCGCTCGACGGTGACGAACTCGCACGCCGCGTCCTGGTTGTGGAACAGCTCGTAGCCGAGACAGCCGGCCTCCGCGCGGCTGGCAAGGGCCAGCTCGACGAGCACCGTCTGCAGTTTCTCCTCACAGCCCGCGTGCGCGGCAAGCCGCGCCATGATCCTGATCATCTCTCTCTCCTCGTCTCCGCATTCGATCTCGTTCGCGGCTGACCTCGATCAGCCCACCATCGTCCATACGCTCCCGGCCCGCCAGCGGATGCAGACCGGCTGCGCCCAGGGCTTGCCGTCCGGCGCCACGACCGCGGCCGCAGCGGACCCCAGGTCAGCCATCGGACCCCCGCCGGGCGACGGCCAGCCCACTGTCAGCCACTGCGCCACCGGCTGCCGGAGCCGCCGGACAGGCCGCCCGCGGCGCTGTCGCCGGACCCAAGTTGGCAATGTCGTAACCGCAGGGATAGGCGGCGCGGGCGATGCGGGTCCGCAGCTTCGGGTGCCGCCGCCGTGGCAGCCAGCGCAGCAGGCGCGCCCGCCCGCGCAGGGCCGCCTCGACGGTCCACAACAGCCACCGTGGCACCGGTCGCAGATCGAGCGCAAGCAGCAGCGGCGGGTCGAGCAGCGCGTGGATGCTGCGGCGAACCAGCGGACGCAGCGGCGCCGGGAACCATCCGGCGAACATCTCCCTCGTCGCCAGCGCGACCTGCCGACAGGCGGCCAGAGGCCGGAAGTGGCGCATTTCGTACTCGCGGCTGAAGGCGGCGAAGTCGGCCAGGGTCGCGGGAATCCCGAGGATTTGCATGCGCTCGCCCACCTCGCGCCAAAAGGTGAACCACGCCAGGCGTTCTGCATCGCTCATCCGCCGCCAGCCGAAACGCTCGTTCCAGCGCAACGGCTCGAGGACGAAGGTCGACAGGACATAGAGGAAATCCTCGTTGGCAATGCGAAAGCGCGCGTGCAACTCGTTCATGCGCTCGATCGCGCGCTGCCCGCGCCGGCTGTCGAAGCCGTTCTCGATGATCTCGCTGACGATCAGGTCGGTATCGTCGTAGCGCTTCTGCGGTCGCCTCTCGAACTCGCCGGTGGCGTGCAGCAGGCCGCCGATGCGCGCCGACGCGAAGCTGCGGAACAGGGCCAATTCGAGGGCACGCGTCGTATCCCAGGGAAAGAGCACGGTCGCCAGGTGGCGCACCACCTGCTGGCAGTCGCGGCCATCGTCGGCGTATGGGTGTGTCGTCATCGCGCCCCTCCTCTTCTCTGCTCGATGCCGCAACATACGCGCTGGCGGCGGCACTGGATGCAGCCGGCAACGCCGAAACTGCCCGGAGATCCGCCCGGACCTGCAAGAAACCCCGCGCCTGGATTACAATCTGCCGGCCAAGGACCGCCTCGCGCGACCGCGTCTGCGACTGCGACAGGCAGCGGGCGCCAGGGACGGCGCGCTGGCCGTCACATCACCGACTGCCGCCAGTGGAGCCGCACAGATGGCTGTCGAGACAGGCGCGGCCGTCGAAAGTTCTGATCGCCGGGGAAAACGCCCGCCACCGTGACCACCTGCAGGGACAACCGGACCTCGTGATGTATCGGAAGATTTCGCTCATCGTCCAGCCCGGCGACAGCTTCTTCCCGATCGTGCGCGCGATCGATCGTGCCGAGAGATCGATCAACCTGACCGTCTTTCGCATGGATGATCCGATCATCCAGCGCGCGTTGATCGAAGCCCGCCAGCGCGGCGTCCACATCCGCGTGCTGATCTCGAGCAGCGCCCGCGGCTGGGAGGAGCGCAATCGCAGGCTGCTCAAGGATGCCAAGGAAGCGGGCATCGACACCCGCGAGCCCGCCGGCGACAGCAGGCGCGCGCGCTACCACTACAAGGTGATGACCGTCGACGAGACCGAAGCCTTCGTCTTCACCTTCAACCCGACGCGCGACAACCTCCACTACGCGCGCGACTTCGGCGTCGAGGTGTATAGCCCGTCGATCGCTGCCGAGATCAACCGGCTGTTCGATGCCGACTGGGCCGATCAGCCCTTCACCCCCGACCGGGACTCGCCGCTTCTCGTCAGCCCGTTCAACAGCCGGCCGAAAATGGAGACACTGCTCGCCGGCGCGCGCAGCTCGATCCACATCGCCGATGCCAAGCTCGCCGACCCGGCGATGCTCCGCCTGTTGATGAAGAAGGCGCGCAGCGGCATCGAAGTGCGCGTCCTCGGCGACGAAAGCCAGTGTCGCAGCTTGCCGCCCGGGGTCGAATTCCGGGCGGTGCCGCGCTACCGGCTGCACGCCAAGTGCAGCATCATCGACGGCGCGACCGCCGTCATCGGCAGCATGAACCTGCGCACCGAGAGCCTCGACCGTCGCCGCGAGCTGTCGATCATGGTCGACGACGCGGAGCTGCTGCAGGGGCTGAACGCGGTCTTTGCCAGCGACTGGGAACACCGGGCGCCGCTGCCCGACAGCACCGCGACGCAGGTGCTGCGGCAGAGCCAGCTCGGCCCGGCCGGGCCGCTGCCGTCGGCGGCCGGTGGCTTCGTCCTCATCTCGCGCAGCAACCCGCAACTGCGCCATGTCCTGCGCGCCGGGATGAACTCCATCGGACGCGCGCAGGACAACGACGTGGTCATCGGCAGCGCCCGCGTCAGCAGGTACCACGCCCGCATCAGCCTCGACGACGGCATCTGCACGCTCAGCGACCTCGCCAGCGGCAACGGCACCTTCCGCAACGGCGAGCGGGTCGACGGCAGCAGCGCACTGTACGCCGGCGATGTCGTGCGCATCGCCGACAGCGACGAGTTCCGCTTTCTCGAACTCTAGGCTTCCTCCACGACCGATCTCGCCCGCCGACGATGACGATCGAGCGGCGCCGGTGGTTTCGATCGTCTTCGGTTGCAGACCCTTGAGCTTCAGGTGCTGCAGTGCGGTTCAGCATTTTCACGCAACGTTGGCGAGAGCACGAGGCGATGGGCTTGGCCTATTCCTTCATTGCAGCCAAGGCGGCTGCGGTGATCTGTTCGACCTCCTCCATGGTCGTCGCGGCCAAGGCATCGCGGGTCACCGATTCCATTTGTTTGAGCGTCATTTTGTGCAAGAAGTGGCGGATGCGCGCGGTCTGAAAGGCGTTCATGCTGAAGTTCCTGACGCCCATTCCTACCAAGAGGCAGACCGCAGCGGTGTTCCCCGCGGCTTCGCCGCACACCGAGAGACCGATGCCCTGATTCAGAGCCGTCCGCACCACATGCTCCGTTGCCCTCAGGACGCTGGGGTGCAGGAAGGTTAGCGCGCCAGAAGACTCCAGTCGCTGGCGGTCCGTGGCCAGGATGAAGTGCGCGAGATCATTTGTTCCGATCGACACGAAATCCACCATCTTGACGATCTCGCGGATCTGAATCACCGCTGCCGGCGTCTCGATCATCGCCCCGACGATAACCCGCCCCGTGATCTGCTCGGCTTCGATCACCTCAGCGAGTAGATAGCTGGCCTCTCTCAGGTCTGCCACGCCCGTGACCATGGGGAACAGGATCCGGACGTCGCCCTCCCGTGCGGACCGGAGAATGGCTTGGATTTGGGTGCGGAACATGGTCTTCTCACTCAGCGAGAACGCCAGTCCGCGTTTCCCCATCCGGAACGTGAGCTCACTCTCGGAGCAAGTGAACTTCGGGATCTTGTCGCCACCAAAATCCATGGTGCGGATGACCACGCCAGAAGGATGGATGGCTCGTGCCACTGCTGAATAGGCTGCCACCTGCTCGTCAAGGGTGGGCGGTTGGGTGACATCGAGAAAGAGGAACTCGGAGCGGAAGAGTCCCACGCCATCGAGCCCGTACTCGGAAACCAGGTGCGCTTCATCCGGTCTGCTAATGTTCGCAAACAGCCGGATGCGTATGCCGTCCTTGGTGGTGGGCTCGGGCGCCCCACTCTCTGGCGAGACGGTGTCGTGCATGGTATGTCGGATGCGACGCTCCGCGAACAGTTCAGACTGATCCTTGGTGGGTGCCACGATCACACTTCCGGCTTCCCCATCCACCAGCAGGCGATCTCCCGTTGCCAGCAGGTCCATGACGTCCTTGATGCTGCTTACCGCCGGGATGTTTCTGGCCCTGGCCAAAACCGCGACATGCGATGCCGGGCTGTTGCGCTCGGTGACCAAGGCTGCCAGATTGACGAGATCCAACTGGAACATGTCGGAGGGGAGGAGTTCCGCAGCGACGACTATCGTGTGTGGCGGTAGTGACGCCAGACGGTTCGCTGGCGATTCCCCGGAATGCCCGAGATTCCGCAAGACGCGGCGGCCGATGTCACGGATGTCGGCACCGCGCTCGCGCATGACTTCGTGCTCCAGTCCTTCGAGCATCTCCGCCATTCCCCGAACTTCCTCCGCAACCACTTGGTCGACATTGATGAGTTCCTCACGAACGCGCCGCTTGCAGGTGTTCCAGAACTCGGCATCGCTGAGCATGGCCAGATGTACGCCCAGTAAAGCGCTCTCGGCAGCATCCATGTTGCCGGAGAGACGCCTCGGGTGGTCGTCCAACTCCCGGTTCGCTGCCGCCAGCGCCGTGTCGAGACGGCTGATCTCGGCCTCCACATCGCGCTGCGCAATCGGGTGGCGCACCGACGTCAATTCGCTGGCCGGTGGCAGGTGTACCCACGCCACGCCGTCTGCCATGCCAGGAGAAAGTCCTCGCCCTTGCAGGGTCGCACTCGCCATCTTGGTGAAGGCACGCAGCTGGCTCACCTCAAACTCTCTTGCCTTGACGGATGCTTGCAACTGACTTGTCCGAACCACGGTCCTGCCGATCAAGTACGCATAAAGCGTCAGCGCTGCGATTTCAATGAGCGCATTGAGGCCGGCCACGACAGGCGATACGTTGGTGCCCCAGGGAAACTCATAACCGATCCTCAGCACGGGCAGCGTCGTCGCCAGGGCATAGGCCAAATATCTCTGCTTCCGCCAAGCGGCAAGTCCCACCGGAAGAACATACACCAGCGGAAACTGAATCTCCTGGCCGGTGATGATGTCGATCCATAATACAAGCGCCGTGTAAATCCCGACGGACAGTTTGGGGTACCTATTGCTGATCGTCGCTATAAATTGAAGGGTAGGGGACATGCTTTCGCTCCTGTTGTTTGCGTTCGGGGCCGACACGCAACGAGGCCCGATGAGGCGCGATGGATTCTTCGTACGGAGGGAGAGAGTGTCTTGACGTTCTCAGCCATCCGATTGCAGGTTCCACAGCACCTTGGCAGTGAATCATTGCGGCGGGGACCAATCCGGACAAGCGAAGAGTCACGATGAGTGGGCACCTCGACCGGTCTTGACGGCTTGTTCCTGTGCGACTGGCGGATCTTCTCCATTCGCGTACATGCCGTGGAACGCTGCCACAGTTTTGCTCACCCATCGCCGCGGAACCAAAGCAGACCAAGCAGTTCACAGAATACTACGGCCATGCCCCGCAATCGTTGCAAACAGTTTCGTCGCGACGTCGCATCGTTGCAGATGGTTTCTGCCTTCCGTCCGGGACGACAACTGCGTCGCCCGGAACGGGTCGAAGGCCACCGACTGCACATCACAGCGAGGCGACGTCGAGGAGGTCCGCTTCGATCCACAGGAAGTCGAGGACGTTGACGGTGGCGACCGTCCGCCGTAGGCTGTCCATTCGGCCTCGGTGCTGCTTGGTGCCGGTGGTTTGCACGGTGTCCTAGGGGAGGCAGTAGCGCGTGACGACAGCAAGCGGCGCCGTCGATTCCCAAGTGCCATCCGTGGCGGGCCGCGATCCCGTTGCGCCGCCTGCCGCCCACCACTGAGCAGCCCGGCCCAGAGGCGCTGGCTCGAATCCACGCGAACCTCGGGTGAGATACAGCCTCCAAATACAGCCTCCATCGAGGTGCTGAGCAAGACCTGCTCGAAGCAGCTCAGTTCTATCCGCGCGAGGCCGGCGCGAAGATCGCGAACCGCTTCATCAAGCGGTTCGAGCGTGTCGCCATGCTGGATCGCCGTCTTCAGGCGGACGCCGAAAGCCAGCAGGTGGCTGATCTTCGGCCGCGCCCGAACGAATCCATCAGGCGGGCATGAACATAGAAGAACTTCGTCTTTGCGTGGCATGCTGCAGCGGCTAAGCTTGGTGGCTGCGTGCTCAACGAGTCGTGGCAGGGCAGCCGGTCCCGGCAACCTGCCATCCCCACACCCTTTTTCGCCCCAGGAGATCCGCATGTCCAAATGGTATGCAGACAATTCCCTGTCCATCGGCCGTACGCCGCTGGTCAAGCTCAATCGAATCGCCGACGGCGCGCCAGCGAGCGTCTTCGCCAAGATCGAGGGCCGCAACCCCGCCTATTCGGTCAAGTGCCGGATTGGTGCGGCGATGATCTGGGATGCCGAGCAGCGCGGTCTGCTGGGCCCGGGCAAGGAACTGGTCGAGCCGACCAGCGGCAATACTGGCATCGCCCTCGCCTTCGTCGCAGCGGCACGCGGCATTCCGCTGACCCTGACGATGCCGGAAACGATGAGCATCGAGCGGCGCAAGTTGCTGGTGGCCTATGGCGCCAGGCTGATACTGACCGAAGGCGCCAAGGGCATGAGTGGCGCCATTGCCAAGGCGGAGGAACTCGTCGCTGCCGACCCGGACCGCCATGTGCTGCTGCAGCAGTTCAAGAACCCCGCCAACCCGGCGATTCACGAGAAGACCACCGGCCCGGAGATCTGGGACGACACCGACGGCGATATCGACATCTTCGTTTCCGGGGTCGGGACCGGCGGCACCATCACGGGCGTCTCGCGATACATCAAGAACGTCCGTCGCAAGCCCATCCTGTCGGTGGCAGTCGAACCCTCCGCCAGCCCGGTGCTCACGCAGACGCTCGCGGGCGAAACGCCGAAGCCGGGGCCGCACAAGATCCAGGGGATCGGTGCCGGCTTCGTGCCGCAGGTGCTGGACCTCTCGCTGGTAGACGTCGTCGAGCAGGTGTCGAACGAGGAGGCAGTCGACTACGCGCGCCGCCTCGCCCGGGAGGAGGGCATCCTCGCCGGAATTTCGTGTGGTGCAGCGGTCGCCGCGGCGCTTCGCCACGCCAGGAAAGCCGAGAACGCCGGCAAGACCATTGTCGTCGTGCTGCCCGACTCGGGCGAGCGCTACCTGAGTTCGGTGCTGTTCGATGGCATGTTCGACGCCACGGGCCAGGCGCTGCAAGGCGGTTAGAAGGCGGCCCCTGCGGCCACCATGCTGCGCCACCGCGAAGCGACAGGGTTGACACCTGGGGCCGTGGCGGCCGCCTCGGCCGGATGCCGGCGCGCCGCGGCGGGCTGGTGGAGCGCCTCGCCACGCCGCGGGCGGGCGAGCCCGCCGCGCCACCACCTGCCCCGGCTCGCCGTCCGTCGCTGCCAGAAGGCGGCCCCCGGCGCGCAACGCCGATCCGCTGGCGCAGCCGCCACCGGGTTTTCATCCGATCGGCCACTCGCCTGTGCGAAGCGGGCTGCAGCCTTTGCCAGACGGCAAGGCCGTCCCGTGTCACTGCCGGGCGATCGTTGCCCGGCCCGCATCAGTCTGCCCTCCCCTGCCGAGAAATCCGCCGCCATTCGAAGCCAACACCCGCCGGGTACTTGCGCAGACGATCGGCATCGTTGACCTGGCCCTGCCACAGCCGTGAAACGGCAAACGGGCGGCGGACAGACTGTCGGAGCCGCGACCGAACTCGATCAGGGCGTTGCAAGCGGCGTTACGGGCCGCGATGCCCGACTCAGGATGCTGACCGCAGCTTCGCATTCGCGTCGAAAGCGCTGCGCGCGGCGGTCGGCACGCATTCGCCCCGCGAGCAGCAACGGAGCAAGGAACGCTCTGGTGGCGACGCTGCGACCCGTGCCGTGGCGGAATGAAGAAAGGAAACGAGTCATGCAAGAGGCAGCCAGGCGGCAGTCGGCGAGCGAAGTGATCGCGCTTCCCGGCGCCCAGCCGATCCACATGTGGACCGAAGGCGTTCCGGTCGAGGATGAGGCACGTCGGCAACTGATCAACACGGCGCGCCTGCCGTTCATCTTTCGCCACCTCGCGGTGATGCCCGACGTCCATCTCGGCAAGGGGTCGACAATCGGCAGCGTCATCCCGACACGCGGTGCGATCATTCCCGCGGCCGTCGGCGTCGACATCGGCTGCGGCATGATCGCGACGCGCACGACGCTGAACGCAGCCGACCTGCCCGACAACCTGCATCCGCTGCGCACGGCGATCGAGCAGGCGGTGCCGCACGGGCGCACGATCGGCCGCGGCAAGCGCGACGACGGGAGCTGGGAGAACCCTCCGGCCCTGGTCAACGCGCTCTGGCGCGAGCTGCTGCCCGGGTTTCAGCGCATCGTCGCCAAGTACCCGCGTCTCCAGTCGACCAACAACCACAAGCATCTGGGCACGCTCGGAACCGGCAACCACTTCATCGAGGTCTGCCTGGACGAGGCCGATCGCGTCTGGTTCATGCTCCATTCCGGCTCGCGCGGCGTCGGCAACGCGATCGGCAATACCTTCATCGAACTCGCGCAAGCGGACATGCGGCAGCACCTGGCCAATATCCCCGATCGCGATCTGGCATACCTCGAGGAAGGCAGTGCGCATTTCGACGACTACCTCGAAGCGGTCGGCTGGGCGCAGGACTACGCGCGCCGCAACCGGCAGGCGATGATGTCCAACCTGATCGCGGCGGTACGCAAGCTCATCACCCAGCCCTTCGGCATCGATCTGGAAGCCGTCAACTGCCATCACAACTATGTGCAGAAGGAAACGCACTTCGGTAGCGAAGTCTATGTCACGCGCAAGGGGGCGGTTTCCGCCCGCCGCGGTGAGCTGGGCATCATCCCCGGCTCGATGGGCGCACGCAGTTATATCGTGCGCGGTCTCGGCAACGAGGAATCGTTCTGCTCGTGCAGTCACGGCGCCGGACGCACGATGAGCCGCAACGAGGCGAAGCGACGGTTCACCATCGCCGACCAGGTCCGTGCGACCGCACACGTCGAGTGCCGCAAGGACCAGGCGGTGATCGACGAAATCCCGATGGCGTACAAGGATATCGACGCCGTCATGCAGGCGCAGCGCTCGCTGGTCGAGATCATCCACACGTTGCGGCAGGTGGTCTGCGTCAAGGGATGAAGGCACTCTTCCTTGACGGCAGCCAACGGCCATGACTGTCGAGACACCGGTGATGATGCAAGTCATGACCGTTCCCCTGATCCCCGAGCCTTCTCCCGCGTGCTGAGGGAGGCAGATGCCAGAACCGCGCGACGGCGTCACGCCGGGCTTCCCGAGCTTCCGGCAGGGTGATCAGATGACGGCGGCGACGACGCGGCCGAGCAGCAGGCCAGCGACGACCAGACAGAGAACGGCAAAGCCCTGCTGCAGGCGCTCGCCGGCGAGGCGAGCCGCGAGCAGGCGGCCGAGGAGCAGGCCGGCCATCGCGCCGGCGGCGAAAGGCAGTGCAAGCTGCCAGACGATGCCGCCAGCCAGCGCTGCCGCCCCGACGCCGCCGAACGCGACCAGCGTCATGACGCCGAGCGAGGTGGCGATGACGCTCGCCGGCGGCAGATCCGAGTATCGGCCGAGCGCCGGAATGATGACGAAGCCGCCACCGACACCGAGCAGGCCGCTCAGCAGGCCGCTCAGCACGCCGGTTGCGCCGAGTACGCGCGCGCAGCGGAGGTTCCAGTCGAAGCGTCCGACCGCCGGGTTCAGCCGACACGGCCTGTCAACCACCGCCGCTGCGTCACGCGGCGACGACCGCCTGCGCCACAACCTGCGCCCGCCCGTCCACGCGAGCAGCAGAGCGAAGGCCAGCGTCAGCGGCAGGTTCGGGATGCGTTGCGCGAGCCACACCCCGAACGGCGCGGCCACGATGCCGCACAGCCCGATCAGCCCAGCGGCGCGGTAGCGCAGGATGCCGCTGCGCAGGCCGAGCAAGGCGCCCAACCCGGCGGCGAGGCCGACCGCCAGCAGCCCGATCGGCCCTGCCTGCTGCATCGGCAGGGCAAGACCGAACACCAACAGCGGCACGGCGATGATGCCACCGCCGGCACCGGTCAGGGCCAGTACCAAGCCGACGGCGGCGCCGAGCAGCGGGGCGACGATGGCCTGGTCGATCGGCATGACCACCTCAAAGGACATTCAGCGGGATCTTCAGGTAGCGTGTCCCGTTCGCTTCCGGTTCCGGCAGCGCGCCGCAGCGCATGTTCACCTGCACGGCAGGCAGCAGCAGGACCGGTACCGCCAGCGTCGCATCGCGACGCCGCCGCAGTTCGACGAACTCCTCCTCGCCGATCCCGTCGTGCACGTGAATGTTGCTGCGCCGCTGCTCGCCGACGGTGGTGAAGAAGGCGTTCGGCCGCTCGCCGGGGGGATAGTCGTGGCAGAGATAGAGCCGGGTCTGCGGCGGCAGCGCGAGCAGCCGGCGCAACGAGCGGTAGAGCGCGTGCGCGTCCCCGCCGGGGAAGTCGCAGCGCGCCGTGCCGGTATCGGGCATGAACAGCGTGTCGCCGACGAACACCGCCTGCTCGTCACCTTCGGAGAACAGGTAACTGAGGCAGGCCGGCGTGTGGCCGGGAGTGTGCAGCGCCGTGATGCGCAGGCTGCCGACCGTGATCGTCTCGCCGTCGGCAAGAAGCCGATCGAACTGCCTGCCATCGATGGCGAAACCGGATCCGAGGTTGAACAGTCCGGCGAAGAAAGCTTGCACGACCGTGACCCGCTCGCCGATGCCCGTCCGGCCGCCGAGTCGCTCCTTGAGATGGGCGGCGGCAGACAGGTGGTCGGCGTGAACGTGCGTCTCGAGGATCCACTCGACGCGGGCGCCGCTCTCGACGACGCGGTCGATCAGCCGGTCGGCATGGTCGGTGCTCGTTCTGCCGGCTCGTGGATCGTAGTCGAGCACGCTGTCGACGACGACGGCGCGCTTGCCTTCGGCATCGAAGACGAGGTAGCTGTTGCTGCTGGTCGAGGGATCGAAAAAGCCTTCAATGTGCATGCTGCTGCTCCCGGTTGAGCGCTGGCCATCGACCATCAGCCAACGCGAAACAATCTATTGACAAACATAATACTCTTAAACATAATATTGTCAAGTAGAACTTGTCGATGGGAGCAAAGCATGCACGGTACCCGCCTCGATATCGAGTCGATGCGCGCTGCGGCCGGCGAGGCGACGACCATCCTCGGCGTTCTCGCCAACACCAACCGCCTGTTGCTGATGTGCCAACTCAGTCAGGGCGAGAAGTGTGTCGGCGAACTCGAGGAACTGCTCGACCTCCACCAGCCGACGCTGTCGCAACAACTCGGCGTCCTGCGCAGCGTCGGGCTGGTTAACACGCGGCGTGACGGCAAGAAGATCCACTACTCGGTCGCCGACGCGCGAGTGCTCGCCCTGCTCGGCACCCTCTATCAACTGTACTGCCCGCAAGTGGGGGACGGAAACCCATGATCACCATCGACTGGCTGCATTTCACCCCCACCAGTGCCTTTGCCGGTGGGCTGCTGATCGGTCTGGCAGCGGCGCTGCTGATTCTTCTCGAAGGACGCATCGCCGGCATCAGCGGCATCGTCGGCGGCCTGCTGCAGCCGCTCGCCAGGAGCGACGTCGCGTGGCGGCTGGCCTTTGCGCTCGGGCTGGTCGCGGCGCCCCTGCTCTATCGGCTGCTGGCGCAGTTGCCGCAGAGCCGCATCGATGCCGACTGGGCAACGATCGTCGTCGCCGGACTGCTGGTCGGCTTCGGCAGCCGGCTTGGTTCAGGCTGCACCAGCGGGCACGGCGTTTGCGGGCTGTCGCGCCTGTCGCCGCGCTCGCTGGTGGCCACGATCGTCTTCATGGCAGCCGGATTCGCGACCGTCTTTGCAGCTCGTCATCTCTTCGCTTAGGAGCCGCGCGTGAGCATCCTGATTTCCCTGCTGATCGGTCTCGTGTTTGGCTGCGGCCTGATCGTCTCCGGCATGAGCAACCCGGCCAAGGTGCTCGCTTTTCTCGATCTCGCCGGCGACTGGGATCCTTCGCTGGCTCTGGTCATGGCCGGCGCGATCGCCGTCGGCCTGGTCGCTTTCCGCATTGCCGGGCGGCGAGCGACCTCGCTGCGCGGCAAGCCGCTGCAGATGCCAACCGCGCGCCAGATCGACCGCCGGCTGCTCGCCGGCAGCGCGCTCTTCGGGATCGGCTGGGGTCTGGCCGGGATCTGTCCCGGACCGGCTCTCGTCCTGCTCGGCACAGGTGCCGCCAAGGGCCTCGTCTTCGTCCTCGCCATGCTCGCCGGCATGGCCATCTTCACCGCCAGCGAGCGCCTGTCGCGCGCGCGTCAGGCAGAATCAGCCCCGGACCAGTGATCCGGGGTTCCCCTTGCTCAGGAGAGTTGCATGTATTCAGTAGATGTCGATGATTCGAAAGTGATTACGGTAAGCGGCGGCAGGCATCGGGCGAGCTACGCCGTCGATGGCTCGCTGATGAATCCCCTGGAGGCCTTCTACGCCGTGCTGGCGAGTTGCGCGGCCGTCTATGCGAAGAAGGAGTGCAAGGCGATGGGCATCCCTGCCGCCGGCATCAGGATCGACTGCAAGCCCTTCGCCGGCCATGGCGGTGCGCTGACGCTGTCGCGCTTCCGCACCGAAGTCAGCTTTCCCGAGACTTTTTCCGCCGAACAGCGGGAACGCGTGCTGCAGGCGATCAGCGAGTGCGCCGTGAAGAAGATCGTCCAGACGGGCGCTGAGATTGCCTTCTCGGTCAGCGAAACCGCAACCACCGCGGCAGCGTCCTGAGGAGGCTGACCATGAAGTCGCCCATCGCCATCGCCCTCCTCGTCACCTGCAGCCTGCCGGTCTGTGCCCAGGATCTGGCTGCGCTGAGCAGCGAAACCAGGAGCACCGTCCTGCCGGTCATTCCGAAAGTCGTCGCCACAATGCAGGAAGCCGTGGCGAACGAGGGGGTCGCCGGCGCGATTCCCGTCTGCAAGGACTTGGCGCCACAACTGATCCGCAAGAAGCGAGAAGAAACGGGCTGGGACATCCGGCGCGTCAGCCTGAAGACGCGCAACGCCGAGCGCGGCACGCCGGATGCGTGGGAAGCGGCACGACTGGCCGACTTCGACCGCCGCGCCGCCGCCGGCGAGAAGCCGGAGACCATCGAGGCGAGCGAGATCGTCTCGCTCAACGGTCGTCCCGTGCTGCGCTACATGAAGGCACTGCCGGTCAGCGAGGTCTGCCTCGGCTGCCACGGTCCCGTCGACGGTCTCGATGCAGACCTGCGCCGGAAACTTTCCGAGCACTACCCCGATGACCGCGCAACCGGTTATGCCAAGGGGCAGATTCGTGGAGCGCTGACGGTCAAGCGTCCGTTGTAAATCACGACGCCGCTTCGCCTGGCGCCGCGAGACCGGCGCCGCCGGCCTCGCCCGCTGGCCTGGGTCAGTGACGCGCCGCGCGGCGGCGTTGCCCGGCCCCGGCAAGACCGAGCGCCGTCGCCAGCAGCGCCAGCGAACCCGGCTCTGGAACCGGTGCGGATGGGTCACGGATCACGTCGAAGCTGATGTTGTCGATACCGATGTTCCAGTCGGTTCCCCACTCGATATAGGCAGTGCTCGCACCGGGAGTGCCGAGGCCGAAGGCCGAATGACGTGGCGAGGTGGCAAAGTCACCCTGCACGGTCGTCGGCGAGAAGGTGCCGGTCACTGGTCCAATTCCGGCGACGATCGTCTGCGCAAACAAGTCTACGTTGGGCCAGCCAGCCAGCTCGAAAGACACCGAACTGATCAGCCAGCCGGGGTCGGCCGTGAAGCTGATCCGGGCGAGCGTGCCGTTGGTCGGCGTGAACGCGACCTTGCTCAGATCGCCGTAGTCGTTGTTCCAGAAGAGGAGGTGGCTGGTGGCGCCGCTGCTGCCGCTGTAGCTCACGCCGACGCGCGCGTCACCGGCACCGCCGGCACCATGGTCACCGTAGTTGCTTGGGATGACATCCCAGTCGGCCAGACTGAGGTTGTCGAAATCGATCGTGCCGGCGTGCGCGAGCGAGCTGGCGCCTGCAAGCAGCAGGGACGCGAGCAGGGAGGAAACGGTTTTCACTGTTGTTGGCTCCGGAAAAGGTTGGCGGGCGACGGCAAGCCCTGCACGGCCTCCGTGCAGCAGCGGGCTTGCCGCAGTTGGCGGACAGCAAGGGCGCCTGAACTGCAGCAAATACCGTGCCTGCACGATGATTCTGCTCCAAGCACCTGTTTTAATGAGCTCCACCAGCAGCCCCGGCACGAGTCTTGCCCTCTTTCTGTAAAATCGACCGACATCGGGCTTTGCAGCGGGCCGGCACACCACAGCGACGACAACGAGGAGAGGCATGGATGGCCGCCTGGGCCAGGCAGGGGAACCGCCCGCCGGCTGGCGCCGAGCAACCCTGAACCAATTTGCCTCCCGGGAAGCCGCCTGGCGCTGCCGGTTCGCAGATCACCGCTGCAACGGCTTCGACGCGACAGCCCGCCTTCTTCGCTCAGCGACCCGTCTCCACCTCCGCAGCGCCGGCTCGGGCAGCGGCCGTCATGCCCTCCGGCAGCGATCGGATGTGCAGGTCGCGCTGCGGGAACGGGATCTCTATTCCCCGCTCCGCCAGTGCGCGCGAGATTCCCTGGTTGATCTCGTGCTGCACGCGCATCCGCTTGTCGAGCGCGTCGACGAAGGCGCGAATCTCGAAGTCGAGCGAGCTGTCGCCGAAAGCCACCAGGAAAACCGACGGTGCCGGATCGGGCAGCACGTCGGGGTTGCCGTGCACGACCTCGAGGATCACCCGCTGCACCAGCGCGATGTCGCTGCCATAGCCGACGCCGATCTTGGTCAGCAGACGGATGATCTGGTTCGACAGCGTCCAGTTGACGACGTGGCCGGTGATGAACGACTTGTTCGGAATGATCACTTCCTTGTTGTCGAAATCGATCACCGCCGTCGCCCGCGCGCGGATGCGCGCCACCTTGCCGGACACCTCGCCAACGGTCACCACGTCGCCGATGCGGATCGGCCGCTCGGCAAGGACGATCAGCCCGGAGACGAAGTTGGCGACGATCTCCTGCAGACCGAAACCGAGGCCGACGCCGAGCGCGGCGACCAGCCACTGCACGTCCTCCCAGCCGACGCCGAGCAGACGACTGGCAGCGACGATGCCGCCGCCGGCGACCGCGTAACGGGTCATCACGGTGATCGCATAGGTGGCGTCGGCCTGCATGCCGAAGCGCCGCAGCAGCACGATGTCGAGCAGCGCCCCGATGCGGCGGACGACGACGGCGGTGATCACGAGGACGACGATCGCCAGCAGCAGGCGACCCACCGTCAGCGTGTGCGTCACCGCCTTGCCGCCAACCGTTTCGGTATAGCTCCACAGCTTGTGGTCGGTGATCACGCCGAGCGTCGCCACGGCGTCGCGCCAAACCCACCACAGCCCGCCGACCAGCAACAGGGTGACCACGAAGTCGAGCAGCGAGCGCGTTTCCTCGCCCAGCGCCGCGAGGTCGAGACGTAGCCGCTGCCGCCTGTCGGCGTGTGCTGCCAGCGCACGCCCTGATTCGCCCGCAGCCGGCGGCGCTCCCGCGCCACCCTCGACGACCGCCTGCTCGCGCGCGAGGCGCTGCCGCTGCATCTGAACCCACAACGCCATCAAGCCGTAGAGGACGACGGCGAGAAGGACGAAGAAGAAGGAATTGACCAGCCGGCTGAAGACGTAGCCGGCGGCAACGATGTAGCCGGCGAGCGCCAGCGCCGCGACGGCGGCGGGGACACCGACGAAGCCGAGCAGCCACACCGGGCGCAGGCGGACTGCCCAGCTGCGCGGCGCAACCTGGCGCCAGCGGCGCATCAGCGCGCTGCCTGCACGCAGCAGGTGAAGAAAGAACAGCGCCACCGAGGCGGCTCCCAGAGCGAGGGCGACGCGGCCGAGACTCTCTTCGTTGGCAAAGGGTGCATGCGCCGTCCCGTTCATCGCGGCGACGAGCATCAGCGGCACGAAGATGAGGGTCAGTGCGCGCAAGTCGCGCCGCATCGCCGTCAGCAGGGTTTCGTCCCAGCCGAAATGGCGGGCGGCAACCCCACCCGGGTCGAGCAGCCAAGCGGTGATCAGCAGGGCCAGCAGGAGCCGGCCGACGACGAGCAGCGCGTGTCCGAGTGCACCGGTGAACTCCTGACTCTCGACCGCGCTCGCCAGTGGGCCGGCCGCCGTCCACATCAGGAGCGGCAGCGGCAGCGCCAACAGGCAGGTGACCGCCAGTGCGCCCAGGGCATGCCGCAACCGGTAGCGATCGGCGGGCAATGCCGCCGGCGACAGCGCCAGCAGCAGGCGCCGCAGTCTGCCGCGCAGGAGCAGCAGGAGGCCGACCATCGACAGCGTTGCTGCCGACCACGACGGCATGCGCCCGAACTCGCTGCGCAGCGCGTCGCCGGCCTCGCGCCAGTGGGCGGGCGAGAAGGTCCAGCGCAGCGCCGGCACGAGTTCGGCCAGCGTTCGCGCGCCCGGCGGGGCCGGCGTCCAGAAAAGCAGCTCGGTCAGCTTCACTCGCGCGGCGTCGGCGTCCTCCAGCAGCGCGCTCGCTGCCTCGCCTGCCTCGTCCAGAGTCCTGCGCATCCTGCTCTGCTCGGCCGACAGCCGATGCAGCAGGTCGCGCTGCTGGCGCAGCGCCGCCGTCAGCGTGCGCAGCCGCTGCGGTCGTTCTGCATCGCTGACCGGCGGCTGCTCCTTCGCCAGCAACCCCGCGCTCGCCGCATCGAGATCGTCAAGCCGGTGCAGTGCGCGCTCGACGGCGAGTTCGGAGTCGCTGGCAGCGGCGAGAAGCTCCATGCGGCGTTCCTTGCCGGCGGCGGCCTGTTCGGCGGACGGCAGCCCGCGCAGATACTCCCGGAGCGTCTCGGCGAATTCCTGCCCAAGTGCCTGCACGCTGGCGCGGCGCTCGACCCAGCGCATTCGCTGTTCGAGCTCGGCCTGATCGCGTCGCAGGTCGGCGAGCGCCTTGGCCGGCTCCTCGATGGCCTGGACCGTTGCAGCGATGTTCGTCGAGATCTGGTCGTTGCGGTCGGCGACGACGCGCAGCGGATCGAACGGCTGCGCCAGCACGGCGCTCGACAGCAGCAGGCACAGCCAGACGAGCCAGCGACGCAGGACGGCCGTCGGGCTGCTGATCACTCGCTGCCGCCGCCTCACAGGCCGCCACCCCAGCGGTATTGCCAGGCGATGCCGATCAGGTCGTAGTCGTTGCCGGTACGCGACGCGACGCCCTTGCTGGCATAGATCTTGACGGAGTTGTGGAGATCGACGGGCAGCGCCAGCGTCGCGCCCAGCCGCCAGTTCCGCTGCAGGTCCGAAGCTTCGACCCCGTCGAGCGTCGTGCGACCGCCGGTGAAGTAGGTGGCGTCCAGCGAAGCCCAGATACCGGCAGGAAAGTTGTAGATCGCGTGCCCCTGCAACGAGTAGATCGGAGCCTGCTGCCGCCTGTTGCCGCCGTAGAAGTCGCTGTTGTCGGTGAACAGGGTGACTGCCGCCTGTGACTCGAGCGTCCACCTGCCGAGCGCCTTGGAAACCCCCACTTCCGGCTTGAACGACCAGCGGTTGGTGCCGATGTTGACCACCCGCGTCGGGTCGTACTGGCCAGCCGGCGCCGACACCTGCAGGCTGACGCCGACGATCAGGTCCTGCTGGTACTCCCTGAACTCGCGCAGCGACAACGCCGGCGCACCATGGAGATTGACCGAAAGGCGAAAACGCGGGTCGGCCAGCCCGTCGACGATGCGCTCGATCGGCTGCCCGCGCAGCTCGGCGTGCCCCGAAAGCCAGCTGTAGGGGAGGATGGCGTCGAACTTGGCCGACATGCCGGCGAGATCGAGGACCCGCGCGTAGGCGAGAACGGCGTTCGAGGTCCGCATTTCGGCGTTGCGGATCGGCAGTGAAGAATCGAAAGGGACGGCGCCGACCGTGTAGGCATAACCGGCGATCAGGAAGTTGACGCCGACCGGCGCGTTCGAATAGGCGCGCGGCTCGATGTCCTGCGCGTAGGCCAAGCTGCTGGCGACGAATCCGGCCAGCAGGGCGAGAAGACGCAGCGTTGAAAACCGCATTCGACCAGCGTCTTCTGCTCATTCCGCTCGTCGGACGGCGTACTAGTTCAGATCCTTGTCCTGCCAGAACTTCGTGCCGCGCACGGCGACTCCGGCCTGCAGGCCGTTCCTGGTCAACGTGTAGTAGGCACCACCGGGACCACCGCCACCCGCGACACCGGCCGACTTGCCGCTCGCTCCCGCCTGCATGCCACCGCCGCCGCCACCTTCCCAGCCCTTGCTGACGAACCAGTCGAGGGACTTGGCCGAATCGAAGATGATCAGCGTCTCGCTCTCCGCCAGTCCGATCTCGGCACCGGCACTCGCTTGCGCCATGGCCATGAAGGTGTCCTTGCCGGTCCGGTTGTTGTGCACCAGGCCCTTGCCGCCGGCACCACCGACGAGGAAGCTCAAGCCATAGGTGGTGAACACGGCGTAGCCGGGTGACTTCGCCACGCGCGCACTGAGGTCCGGCTGCGCGGCGTAGAACTTCTGAAGAGAAGCCTGCGTCACCTGCCGAATTTCGGCCTGTTTCGCTGCCTTGTCGTCAACCGCCGCGGCGGTGCCGGACAACAGGGACAGGGTGAGCATGCCGCCGAGAAGGATTCGGTACGTTTTCATCGAGCAACTCCTTTCGCAAGTGGCCGGTCGGCCGGAAACCAGGGCATCCTATGCGCGCAGCCGGAGGTCGTCAATGCATACCTGTGGCCGAGTTGCTGCGGCGGCGGTCACGGCAGGATGAAGCGTGTATATACTGTTGCCCGCTGTCGACCGGCATCGCCGCTGGCAGCCCTCGGCGAAGCGCGGGACGCGGCCGTCCGCACGCGGCGACGACGGGCCACGACCAGTGGCTTGCCAGAAGCGGGAGACCGAAGGGACGTGAACGCGACGCTGACTGATGCCGACGGTGCAAGTACCGCGGGTTCGGCAAGGGAACTGGCCGCGCGGCTGCCCGAGCGCGGCTTCTTCTGGCTCGACCTGGCGAACGCCGGCGAGGACGAGTACACCGCGGTGGCCGCCGCGCTGCATCTCGACGACAGCCTGAGTTCCTGGCTGCCGCGCTTTGGTCGATCGGCGCACCTCGAGTCGAGCCCAGGCTACCTGCGCATCTCGGCCTGGGCAGACACCGGAGCGCAGGGAATCGTCGAGGGGCACATCCTCTACTCCCCGGCCTGGTTGATCACCGCCTTCGACGGCGACGCACTGTGCACGGAAGCGGCGCGCCAGCGCTTTCGTGAGCTGCGCGACCGGATCGCTGCGGATCCCGGTTACGCGCTGCTCATCGTCCTCAATGAACTGCTGACGGGTTTCTACCCGCGCCTCGAGCGCGCCGACGAACTGCTCGACCGGCTCGAGGACCAGATCTTCCTCGATCCGGTCGCCGAGCAGTTGCTGAGCCTCGCCGATCTGCGCCGCGAAATGTCCTCACTGCACCGGCTGCTCGTGCCGCTGCGTGATCGGGTGAAGAACGTCGTCACTTCGCTCGGGAGGTTTCCCGGCATCAGTGAAGAAGTGTGGCCCGCATTCCAGACCTACAGCGAACGCGTCGCCGAGCTGGTCGAACTGATCGACGATTACCGTCAGCGTACCGCCGACGCGATGGAGGCTCATGCGGCGAACCGGGCCAACCAGCAGTCCGAACAGATCAATCGGCTCACCGTGATCTCCTGGGTGTTTCTGCCGATCAGCTTCCTCACCGGCTACTTCGGGATGAACTTCGACTGGGCGTCCAAGCAGCTTCTGTCAACCCGCGACGCCTTTCTCCTGCTCGGCGTCGGACTGCCCCTGTTGTCGCTCGTCCTGACCGTGCTGCTGTTCAAGAGCCTCGGCTGGCTCGGGGCTTGGCGCCGAAAGAGCAAGCAGGCGAAGCGCAACCGCCCGGATTGGGTACGCCGCGCACGGCACCACCGGAAGCACCGGGAAGGCGACAGCACGGCAACTGGCCGGCCAGCCAACGGGCGGTGATCGATCGCACGTCGAGCGCGATGGCAACCAGCAGCCCACCCGCCGTGGTGCCTGCCGGCAGCAGGCCACCTGCCCGGAATCAGAGCTGCGGCGTGCCGCCTGCCGAGTTCGGCGACGATGCCTCGGTCGCATCCTGCATGTGCTCCCAGGCATCCACGACGGCGCGCAGCGAACCGTAGAAAGCGTCGGCTCCGAAGACCGCCGTCAACCCATAGCGGTCGAACTGTTCGCGCACGGCCGGCGAGACATGCGCGAAGACCAGGCTGATCCCCTGCCCCTCGAGCAGCTTGCAGGTATCGCGCAACATCGCCGCGGCCGAGAAGTCCACGTCGCCGATCGCCGCGGCCTGTACGCACACGCAACGCAGCGGCGCCTCGCCCCGCGCCTTCGCCAGTTGCAGGACCTCCTCGGCGAACTGGCCGGCGTTGGCGTAGTAGAGGCTGTTGGTGAACCAGTAGGCGAGCAACCCGGGCGCGATCTGACGCGCTTCGCCGAGCGGCACCGTCAGCCAGCCCTTGTGCTTCTTGTCCGCCGCGATGACCGAGTTGTTGCCGCGATAGCCGCGCCGCACGTGGTCGAGCAGCGACAGCACCATCGCCAGGAGGATACCCTGCTCGACGCCGACGACGACGACCGTCGCCGCCGTCAGCAGCGCCACCCAGAACTCGGCACGTGCCTGGACGTAGATCCGGCGCATGCCCTGAATGTCGATCATCTTCACCGCCACCAGGAAGACGATCGAGGAGAGCACCGCCGTCGGCAGATGCGCCAGCGGCCCGGTGAGAAAGAGCAGCACCAGCAGGACGAGGACACAGGTGGTGAGCTGCGCGACCTGGCTGCGGCCACCGCCGCCATCGACCATGGCGGTGTTGGTCGGGCTGCCATTGACGATGAAGGTTCCCGACAGGCCGGCGCCGAGATTGGCCATGCCGAGGCCGACCATGTCCACGTTCTCGTCGAAGCGATCGCTGTACTTCGCGGCGTAGGCGCGCGAGGTGGCGGCGCTCTGCGCCAGGATGACGACAAAGCAGGCGAAGGCGATCGGCAGCAGCTTCTGCAGCAACGGCCAGCTCCATTCGACCTGCGGCAGGCCGAGCGTCGGCAGACCGCTCGGTACCGCGCCGAGCGTCTCGAGGTGGGCATCGAGAGCCAGCGCCCAGCTGATGCCGATGGCACCAACGACGGCGATCAGCCCGCCGGGGACGCGCTCCGAGATTCGCCGGCAACCGAGGATCACCGCCACGACGGCGAGCGAGACGCACACCGCGTAAGCATTGCTGTCGCCGATCAGCCGCAGGTCGCGGGCGATCTCGAGCAGCGGGTCGTTGCTCGTTCGCTGCAGGCCGAGCATCCCCGACACCTCGAGCAGCGCCACCTGCACACCGACGCCGGTGAGGAAACCGACGAGGACCGTGCGCGAGAGGAAATCGGCGAGAAAGCCGAGGCGCAGCACGCGTGCGGCGAACATCAGCACGCCGGCGATCAGCGCCAGCAGGCTGCACAGCGCCAGCCACTCGTTCGAGCCGCGCACCGCCATGCCGGCGAGGCCGGCGGCGACGACCGCCGCCGTCGCCGAATCGGCACCCACCGACAGATGCCGCGACGACCCGAAAATGGCGAACAGCGCCATCGGGATGAGGATGGTGTAGAGCCCGGTGATCACCGGCGTGCCGATGATCTTGGTGTAACCCATGGTGCCCGGGATGGCGAGCGCGGCCAGGGTCAATCCGGCCAGGACATCGCGCGTCAGGCCGGCGCGATCGACCGGCAGAACCCCCTGCAGAACGGGTAGCCGAAAGCGCCGTCCTTCGCCTTGCTGTGTCATCGTCCCCTTGCAATCCATGTCGGCTCTGCCCCGCGGCGCCGGCCTTGCCCGTGCGCTGCCTCTGCGCCGCGCCGGCGGCGTGCTCCTGCGCCACAACCTCCCGCTGGCGGAAAGGAAACGAGAGCACCGTGGCGCGAGTATCTCCGCCCTGACCCCCCGGCGTCAAGGATCGAGCGCCGCCGTCGGCGTGGACGCAGGCGGTCTGCTAAGCGCATCATCGGTGCGGCAGGCGAACGGCGGGATGCGAGCGCTCGTGACGGCGGAGTGCGCAATATCTTGCTAACATGCCAGCCATGAAAGCCCATGCCCTCGTTCACCGAAAGGAAGTCCGTGCCGACGGCAGCATCGTGGAAGTCGTCGTGTGGCAAGTGGCCGAACCCTTGGCCCCTTGCGAGCACCACTACAAATATCGTCTGGCCTACGTTGAGAACGGCCGGTGCGTGGTGCGCTACGACAACGAACTTGGCAAAGGCGATCATCGCCATATTGACGGCGTCGAGAACGAATACCGATTCCTCAGCCTGGCGCAGCTCTTGGCAGATTTTAGAGATGACGTGGAGAACCGCCAATGAAAGCAATCATCGAAATCAGCGCGCGTAACAGCATTTTCGACACGGCAATCGCCGACATCGCAACGGGCGGCAGCGCGGATTTTCATCTCAGCTTCGAGTCCGCCCGCCAGCTCTTTGCCGAAATCACCCCGGTCCGGCTCGACTTGCTGGATACCCTGCGCAAGAACGGCCCATGCAGCATCTGCGCCCTCGCCAAGACCGCCGCCCGCAACTACTCGAACGTCCACACGGACATCGCCAGGCTCATCGATCTCGGGCTGGTCGAGCAGACCGATGGCGACATGGTCCACGTTCCGTTCGACGATATCGAAGTGCATTTTCGTCTGGCTCATGCGGCTTGATTTCTGCCGAAACAGGCAGTGCCGATCGAGGATTCCCCAGCAGGCGGCTGCCGGCCGATCGGGCGGTGCCGTCCGCCGTGCTGCTCGCCGGCAAGCGAGCCTATCCACCCGCGGACTGTCGGCGTGTGCATGGCTACGCTGACCTCGTCGCCAGCGGGGACGACCCGGCGGCCGCCGACTACGCCGGCAGTAAGGGATGGCTCGGCGACGACTTCGCCCCGAATGAGTTCGACGTGGCGGCACATTCCCGACGGGTCGGCCGTTGCCGAGCACCCGTCCCGGTCGGCGGCTGCCGTCTACGCCTTCGCGCCGCGCTTGTTGGCGGCCTTGGCGGTGCCCGGGCGCTTCTCCTGCGCCGCCTCCGCGGCGTGGTACTTGGCGGCGATTTCCTGCAGGTTCACCCGCGTCGGCGGCGTCTTGAGTCCCATCGCTTCCATCGTGTCGACGATGATCTGCGAAATCGCCAGGTTGCGGAACCACTTGTGGTTGGCCGGGATGACGTACCACGGCGCTTCCTTGCTGCTCGTCCGGCTCAGCGCCTCCTCATAGGCGGTGACGTAGTCCGACCAGAGCTCGCGCTCGGAATAGTCCGACTCGCTGATCTTCCAGTTGCGCGCCGGGTCGTCGAGCCGCTGCTTGAAGCGGGCCAGCTGCTCTTCCGGACTGATGTGCAGGAAGAACTTGAGGATGCGCGTGCCGTTCTGCGCGAGCATCTTCTCGAAATCGTTGATCAGCGCATAGCGCTTCGACCAGACCGCCTGCGGCACCAGGTCGTGGACGCGCACGACGAGCACATCCTCATAATGCGAACGGTTGAAGACGACGACCTCGCCCTTCGCCGGCGTCCGCTGGTGCGCGCGCCAGAGGAAGTCGTGCGCCGCCTCGTCGGCGCTCGGCTGCTTGAAGCCGAAGACGCGCGTGCCCTGCGGGTTCATGCCGCTGAACAGGTGGCGCACGACGCCATCCTTGCCGGCCGCGTCGAGCGCCTGCAGGACGACCAGCAGCGACTGGCCACCGTCGGCGTAGAGCAGCGCCTGCAGCTCGTCCATGCGCGCGACGTTCTTCTGCACCTCCGGCAGCGCCGCCTCGGCCGAAGCATGCGGCCCGCTCTGCGACGGATCGATCCTCGCCAGGCTGAGCTTCTCGCCCGGGTTGACCATGAACTGTTTGCGATAATCCATCACTCGACTCCTTTCCTGACAGTGGCGCCGGCTCGCCTCAGCCCGTGACGACGTGCGGCTGCAGCGACTGATTGACCAGAGCGGCGTGCTTCACGTGCCGTGCCGTCCGGTAGCTGGCGAAGCGATCGTCGATCAACCGGGCACTGCCGGGAATGAACAGCCCGGCGATCACCTCGGGAACATCAGCTGCACCTGCGCCCGCAACTGCCAGTTCGAGCCCTCATCGGGATGGACGACGTTGTAGTAGGCGGACAACTGCATGTTCACCGGCAGCCGGCCAAAGTGGAAGATGTGGCCGATGCCACCGCCGATCGGCACCGTCCACTTCTGGCCCCCGTCCGCCTTCCAGTTCACCGTGGCGATCGGCGATGAGGTGAGGTAAGTCCCGCCCGGGAAGTTGTAGTTGATGAATGGCTGGATCAGGCCGTTGTTGTAACTGCCTCCCTGCTGGCTGCTCGACAGCGACCAGACGTTGTTGACCAGGACGCCATAGACCCACGGATCCCCCTTGTCGAGGTGGAGGACGACGAACGACGGCCCGAGGCCCCAGTTGCCGTTGCCCAGGCGGTCGTTGCTGTTCGTCGGAATCTGCAGGACCGGCCCGACCCCCCAGATCAGTCCCTTCGGCTGCGCCGGCGAGAGAAAGGCGGTGAAAGTCGTATCGCCGACGCCGGTCGTCTGATCCTGTCCGGGAGTGAAACCGGGTTGGGTGATCACCGGCACGATGGTGCGCGTGATCAGGTTCCACTCGCCGTTGAGCCCCACCGGCACCACCGGCTGGATGTTGAGCACGTTCTGCGTGCCGTTGCGCGGGCCGGTGTTGAAATTGGTGTTGTTCTGAAACGGTAAGCTGACCAGATTGCCGACCGGATTCTGCGCCAGCTTGGCGAGTTCCTCACTGCTCATCCCGGCCGCCGCCGGGGCGATCGTAACGACGGCCACCATCAGCCCGGCGCAAGCCGAAGGGTGACGCACCCTCGATCGCCCTGGCATCCCCGCCCCCTGCCCAGCTGGCCCGGCGAAATCCTCAGTCGCCATCGTCCGTCGATCAGGGCGCCGGCACGACACGATAGTAGACCCCGTTCGCGCCGTAGGCGGGCTGGAACCAGGTGTTGCCGACGAGGTAGTAGGTGGTGCCGAACTTCTGCACCACGGTCGCTCCGGCAGGCAGTGCTGCATAGCTGGTGCCCATCGCGTAGGCGGCTGCCGTCGTCGCGCTGCCGGCTGCATAACCGGAGGCATAGGCGCTGCTCGTCGCCGCCGCGGTATTCGCCGAAGCGACCGCCGCGCCGGCGGCGACACCGACAACGGCGCCCGCTGCTGCCGCACAGCCCACGCAGCCGGTCGCCGGGTAATAGGCCACCGCCGCCGGCGGGTGATACGGATAGTAGGGAGCCGGCGGGCGGTAGGCCGCGGCGCCATCGGGGGCGACGTGATAGGCGCCGTCGCCGTAGCGGGCGGCGGTCGTCCCACCATACATGTTGGTGTGCTCGACGCCGTCGCCGTAGCGACCGGCGGTGCTGCCGCCATAGACGTTGGTATGCTCGGTGCCGCCACCAAACGCATGTTCGGAGCTGCCACCCCAGGCGTTGGTGTGCTCGGTGCCGACGCCGGCGACGTGCTCGGTGCTGCCGCCGAAACGGTTGGCGCTGCCCCAGGCGGCCGCTTCGCCGGCCAGCAATAGACCCCCGGCGAGGCCACCCAGTACGATGATGATTCTTTTCATGCCTTCCTCCCCTTACTGCGATCTGGCCGCCGCTGCGGCTGCCGGCTTCGCTGCCGGATGGGCAAACGGGATGGCCACCGCGCTGGCCGCCTTCGCCGTCGTGAAGTCGCTCGCCACCACCACCGGGTCCACCTTCCAGTTCGACAGCTCCATCTGATGGCGCTGGCGCAGCGGATCGCGGCGATAGACCGCACGCAGCATCCGCGGCAGCTTGTCCTCGGCGCCGATCCACAGCTGCATGAAGACCTCGTTGTTGGCGAAGGCCACCACCTGCGTCGTCGTCCCGCCGACGACTTTCGACTGGCCGACGACGAAGGCCGTGCCGAGACCGGCGGCGAGGTTGGCGTAGGGATCGGCGAGCAGCACGTCGGCAAACGGGAAGTAGATGCCGGCATCGCGGAACGCCACTTTCAATGCCTCGTCGATCGTCGCCGGCGCGGCCGTCACGGCGACGAAGTTCTCGGCCGGCGAGAAGGCGGTCATCGTCTTGCCGTCGAGGTAGAACTCGGAGGCGGGGCCATCGCCGAGGGTCAGCACACGCAGCTTGTCGGGGCGCTGCATGAGCACCTCGGAGATCGTCATGAACGCCAGTGGCGGCCCGAGGCGGCTCGGATGTTCATAGGTGACCTGCGCCGTGAAGGACAACGAACGTGCCGCCATCAGTCGCTCGCTCATTGCCTTCAGCAGATCGAGCGCGCGCTGCTCGAAAACCGGTTTGCCGACAACCGGGGCAGCAGCCTTCTTGCTCGTCGATGCCGCAGCCTTGGCCGGCTTGGCCGCCTGGCCGCCGACGGCATCGGCCGCCTGCGCCTGCATCCCGGCGACGAGAAAAACCCCGGCAACGAGCATCGCCGCCCGCCGCACCAGATGATGAAGATCGATCATCGACTCTCTCCGCAAAAAAGGAAACTGGTCCATCCTGTTGCCGGTCCGGCAAAGGCTCAGGGAATCATCCCGCATTCGAACATCTTGTTGGCAATCGGCGCGGCCACGCGATTGATGAACTCGGTGCGCATCGCCGGATCGTTGCGCAGCATCTGCAGCACCTCCTGCTCGCGCGGCGACTTCGGCTCCGACCGCTGCACCCACAGTTCCTGGCAGCTCGATTGCTGGTACTTCTGAACGACCCTGGCGGCAACCATGTCGAGAAGCGGATACTGCTGCGCCCAGGCGTAGCCGCCGGCGACCGCCGCGGCAACCAGCAGAAAAACGGGAAGGATCTTCTTCATGTCATTGCTCCATTCGTCAATCCGACCGGCGGCCCGTTCGCCGCCCGGCGTCAGAACTTCCAGTTGAAATTGGCGGCCATGAACAGCGCGCCGGTGTTGCGGTAAGCGCCCTCGACGTCGCCACGCCCGCCGAGAAGGGGCGGTACCTCGCCGCTCTTCTGCAGGTCGAGCGTACCGCCATAGACGTACTCCGCCGACAGCCCCCAGTTGAAGCTGCGGTCGACCTCGTTCTGCACGCCGACGCCGAAACGCCACGCGCTGTTCGCCGGCAGCAGCGGCGACTGGATGTCACCGCTCTGGAAAGCGGAGTCATAGGCGATGCCGAAGTTCAACAGCCAGGGTTGCGAGATGCGGTACTGGCCACCGAGCGCGACGTGCCAGGTGTCCTTGAAATCGAGGTCGGTCGTCAGGCTGGCAGGATTCCGCGTATCGCTGATGCCGATGTCCACCTTGCCGAACTTCGACCACTGCTGCCAGCCGACGCTGCCGAGCACCGCCCACTGGTCATCGATCTGGTGGAAGGCGCTGGCCATGACGCCCTGCGGCACGTAGATGCCGAGGTCGAGGTTGGCGCGCTGCGCGCCACGGCTCGCCAATGCTGCCGCGAGGACCGGCGACAGTCCGGAGAAATCGGGACGCGCCGAGAAGTCGAGCTTGACCTGCGAATTCCACGTCAGCCCGAGACGGGTCGCCGGATCGACCTCGTACAGAAGCCCCAGGTTCAACCCCCAGCCCCAGTCGCGATCGCTCACCTCGAGCCGGCCATCGGGACTGCCGAAAGCGCCCGGATTGTTGATCGCCACCTGCTGCTTCATGATGCCGAACATCGCGTTGACCGTCGCGCCGAGCGAGAGGCGGTCATTCACCTTGTAGGCGATCGACGGCAGCAGCGACAGGCCGATCAGCGTGCCTTCCTGGCCGAAGTAACGCCCCACCCAGCTCGAATCGTACTTCACCGCCAGACCGAAGTTGCCGGCGGTGCCGAAGCCGACGCTCAGGTCGGGCGTGACCTGCTGGGTGATGAAGAAGCTGCCGCCGGGAAACCAGCCGATCGGGTTGCCGCCCTCGTTGCTGCCGAGAGCCGGCGAGGTGCCGGCAGCGCGCGAGAAATCGACGTCGCCGTAGAGCAGCTGCGCCGCCGCCAGCACCTGCGTTCCCGCCAGACGGGTCATTCCGGCCGGATTGGTGAGCACCGTCGACGCATCCTGCGCGCGCGCGCCGTAGCCGGCCGAAGCCAGGCCGACATCTGCCGTCCCGACCTCGTAAAGGCTGATGCCGCCGGCACTGGCATTGCCAATGAGGACGACGGCCAGGCTCGCGACCATCGCCATCCGTCTCGCCCGATTGCTCACGCGCCGCCGTCCGGCCGCCTGTTGGCTGTTCCGCATCGTTTCCCTCCCCCCTCAGTCGAACGCGGTGCAAGGATAAACCGTTCACAACGCGAGCGCCACCCTGCCAGCGGCTTGGTACGGCTGCAGGAACTCGACCGCGCCATTGAAGATCAACCCCATTCCCATCGCCGCGACGAAGAAGCCGACGATGCGCGTTGCCGCGTCGATCCCCTGCCGGCCGATGCGGCGCAGGATCGGCTTGGCGTAGGTCAGCGACAGGTAGGTCACCGCCATGCAGGCGACGATCGCCGCGCTGGCAGCAACGAAGTGCATCAGCTCTGCGGCCGACTGCTTGATCGTCGACGCCATGCTGATCAGCGTCGCGATGGCGCCGGGCCCGAACATGATCGGCATCGCCAGCGGCACGAAAGCGATGTTCCCTCCTTCTTCGTTGCCGCGCGGAATGATGCCACCAGACGCCGGCGGGTTGAAGAGGTCGAAGCCGACCCGCGTCAGGATGACGCCGCCGACCACCCGCACCATGCTCAACGGCACTTCGAAGACACGCAGCAGCAGCGTGCCGAAGAGCAGGAAGAAGAAGCTGAGCAGCAGCGCGTACAGGCAGGCATCCCGCGCCACCCGCCGCTGCTCGTCGGCCGGCTTGCCGTCGATCAGTCCGAGATAGACCGGAATCGCCTCGAGCGGGTTGATGATCGCCAGCAGGGTCGTGAACAGGCTGATGAAGAGGCTGAGTTCAGGTGTCATCCGCGCTCCGCAGAAAGGGGGAAAACGACATCCGCTCCCGGCAAACCCTGTCCGCCGTCGAACCCGAACCCATGCCCGGGCAGCCGAGGAACGCGGCGCAGAAGATATCACAGCGATGGTCGCAGCGGGGTGGCCGGCCGCTGGCTGCAGTCGCCGCGCGCCGCCGGACATCCGGCACCCAGCCGCCCCGCCGGGCACGTCCGCAGCGCCGACGGCGAAGGCAGCCAGAACACACACTCGGGGGATGATCCACCTTGACCGCCCGCGGACCCCGGCCGCATACTCGGCGCCATGTTCCTCGGCTTCCTGTACGTCGTCTACTTCCTGCTGGCGGTGGCGGTTGTCCTGCGCATCTTCTCGCACCGCAGCTCGCGCGGGTCGGCGCTCGCCTGGTTGCTGCTGGTCATCCTGGTGCCGGCGGTCGGCGCCCTGATGTACCTCCTGATCGGCGAACGCCGCCTCGGCAGGACCTGGATGCAGAGAGCGATCAGCCTGCAGCCACAGGTCGTCCGCTGGGCGCGCGGCATTCCGGCGACCGACGTGGTGACGTCGGCCAGCCTGAGTTCCGCCGCCGAAAGCATCAGCCGGCTGGCGACCGGGCTCACCGGCCTGCCGGTGATGGCCGGTCACCGGTTGCGCCTGCTCGCCGACAGCGAAGCGGTCATCCGCTCGCTGCTCGCCGACATCAACGTCGCCCGCAACTCGGTACACCTCGAGTTCTACATCTGGAGCCCGGGCGGCTTCGTCGACGATCTGGTGAGCGCGCTGGTGAACGCCGCGCAACGCGGCGTCAGCTGCCGGGCGCTGATGGATTCGCTGGGCAGCAGGCCTTTCTTCCGTTCCGAGGCGATCGAGCGGCTGCGCGCAGCCGGCGTCGAGGTCGTCGAAATCCTGCCGGTGAATCCGCTGCGTGCGCTCTTCGTCCGCCTCGACCTGCGCGACCACCGCAAGATTGCCGTCATCGACCGCGGCGTCGCCTACACCGGCAGCATGAACATCGCCGACCCGCGCTTCTTCAAGCAGGATGCAGGCGTCGGCGAATGGGTCGACGCCATGGTCCGCATCGAGGGACCGGCGGCCTGGGCCCTCGAAGCCGTTTCGCTGTCGCTGACGGCGCTGCAGACCGGCCACGACTTCGCCCCGCCGGAACCGCCGATCCTCTCGCTGACCGACAACTGCCGCGTCCAGATCTTCCCTTCCGGACCGCAAACCTCGACCCGCCACATCGAGGAACTGCTGCTGACGGCCATCTACTCGGCGCGCCGCGAGATCGTCCTCACCACGCCCTATTTCGTTCCCAGCGAGACGCTGTTCACCGCGCTGCGTTCGGCCGCCACGCGCGGCGTCGCGGTCACCCTGATCGTCCCGGAAAGGATCGACTCGCGGCTCGTGCGCTACGCCAGCGATGCCTACAACGACGACCTGCTGGCCGCCGGCATCACCCTGCTCCGCTTCCGTGACGGGCTGCTGCACACCAAGAGCATGGTGATCGACGAACAGATCACGATCTTCGGCACCGTGAACCTCGACCTGCGCAGCTTCGAGCTCAACTTCGAGGTCTCGCTGATCGCCTACGACCAGCGCTTCTCGGCCGAGGTACGCGCACTGCAGCGCCAGTACGAGTCGCGCTCGCAAGCCCTCGAACTCGAACACTGGCGCGCCCGCCCACTCTGGCGGCGGCTGCTCGAGAACGCGATCCAGGTGATGAGTCCTCTGCTCTGATGCCGTGCCACTGCTGTCGGCAGACGGCGAATCGGCCGCCACGCGAGGTGCCAGCGGACCGACAACGCGATCAGTGGCGCAGCAACCGGGCGGATCGAGTCCGGACGCGCTGGAATTCGTGTACTGTCACCGCAATCAAAAAGCGGGCTGTTTGCCGAAGTACTCGAAGCAGCGGGCCAGGCCGGCTCGCTGCTCTTCGTTCAGCGCAGAAAACTCGACACCGCAGAGGCAGGCGCCGCCGTTCGCGACCTCGCTCCAGGCGACACGCCCAGCGAGCCTGAGGGGAGCCTGCTGCTCATAGAGCGCCATCTCCTGTGCCGGCAGAAAGATCGACAGGCTGAGTGTCTGGTTGGTCTTGACCGGCCGACCCAGACGCAGGCGCGCGCCGACCAGCGACACGTCGCTGGTGATGCCGTCGAAGCTCTCACCCCCTTGCTGCACGACGACCCGCAGGCTGCTCGGCAGGCGCGGTGCGCGACGCTGTTCGTGCTGCGCCTTGTCGATCAGCGGACTGTGGGTGAACGAGAAGCTGGCCATGATCGCGTTGAGGCGGGCCGCGACCGAGCGCAGGTCATCGCTGATCGTGGCCGTGACCTCGACCTTGTTGCTCGCTTCGCGCAGGGTCTGGAACAGCGTATCGAGCGTCCGCCGGAGCAACCCGGACTGATCGAGCTGCCGCGTGCTGGCCGTCGAGATGCTCTGGTTCGCACGCACCGTTTCGGCAACGTTGCTCGAGATGCGCTCGATCGTTTCGGCCATGCGACGCGATTCCGCGCGCGTCTGGCCGACCGACGCCACCAGTGCGTCCATGGTCGACACGACACGGCTCACCTGCTCGGCGAGATGCCCGATGATGCTCCCGACGCGCTCGGCCGACTTGCTGCTGCGTTCGGCGAGCTTGCGCACCTCGTCCGCCACGACCGCGAAGCCCCGCCCCTGCTCACCGGCACGCGCCGCCTCGATGGCCGCATTGAGTGCGAGCAGGTTGGTCTGTCCGGCGACATCCTTGATCGAGGCGGCGATCTCGTCGATTTCGCGCGCCGACCGCTGCAGGTCGCGAATCTCCCCGGACACCTGCTCGACCCGCTCGGACGTGGTCTCGAGCGCATCGATGCTGCTCTCGACGCTGGCAATCCCGGCGCGCGCCATGCCCTCGACGCCGTTCGAGCGCTCGACCGCGGCGAGCGCCTGCGCGAGTGCCTGGCGAGAGATCTCGTCGAGCCGCGACATCGCGCCATCGACCTCGCCGGAACGGCTTTGCTGCTCCTGGCTCACCCGCGCGATCTCGTTCGAGATCGACGAAATCTGGTAGGACGACTGGCCCATGCTCAGCCCGCAGTTCTCGACTTCCTGCAGGACGTCGTTGAGACGCTCCTGCATGCGCTTCATCGTCGTCAGCAGGTCGCCGACCTCGTCTTTCGAGGCAACCTCGATCTCGTTGTCGAGCTTCCCGGCGGCGACCGCATGTGCCACGTCCATGCCGTGCGCGAGCGGTCGCGTCACCACCCGGCGGATGAACAGGAAGATGATGAACAGCATCGGAACGGTCAGCAGGACCGCCGCCAGGACGGTCTGCATGCGCTGGCGGGCGACAGCCTCCTGCGTCTTCTGCAGTGAAATCTTCATGCTGACCGCGCCAAGAACGGTGCCCGGCGGCACGGCATGGCAGGTCGTGCAGTTCTTGCCGAGATAGTTCTCCTGCGCCAGCGCCGGCCGGATCACCCGGAGCGCCTCCTCGCCACTGCCCGTCGCCTCGACCGCGGAGTACGCCTCGCCCGTCGCGAGCACCTGCGCTTCCCGAGTGTCGTGTTGTCGCTCGTCCTCGGCCCCGGCGCCGAACTGCCTCGTCACCGCCTCGGCGCGCAGGACCCGCAGCTGACGGATGCTGGGCAGTTGCTTGATCTGGTCGATGAACACCTCGCGTTGCGGCATGGTGCCGGTGACCATCATGCCGGTCAGCCCGGCGAGCACCATGTCGTGCGCACTGATCGCGAAGTCCTGCGCTTGCACGATCGCCGCCTCCTCGCTGACGCGCGCCGTCCACAGGATCATGACCGCCCATGAGGCAATGGTCATGGCCCCGATCGAGACGATCAGGCGCACCCAGATCTTCTGGTTCCCGAATCTTGCCAACAAGCCGATCAACGACATGGTGCAGCGATCCTTTCGTTGCTGTTCTAGTGCGCGACCGATCGGCGGCGGTGCTCACCCGCTCACTCCCCGCCCATCGATTCGATGTGTCTCGTCGTTCGCTCCCTTGCGCCTTGCATCTCGCCCTGTTTGCGGCGATCTCTTCACAGCCGCTCAGCCTCCCCCGCCGGCATCGACCAATCGCAGCGCGCCCTCGCCGTACAGGCAGTACAGCAACGCGGTGGCGCTCTGCTGCTCGCGCGCCAGGGCACGCGCCGCCTGCAGCGCACCGGCCACGCTGTCGCCTTGCAACAGCCCGCGAAAGAGGGCGAGGGCGAAGTCGCGGGCGCCGCTGTCGTCGATCGCGCCGCTGTAGGTGCCGAGGAAGGCGCCGACGCCGCTGCGCATGGCGAGGTCGGCAAAACCGGGGCGCCCGCGCAACCCGGCGCTGACCGTTGCCTCATGGGCACCGCCCTGGCCCTCGACGCCAGCGGGAATGAATGCCGTGTAGTGCGAGTTGAGAAACATGAAGGCGGGCGAATGCCGCGTCAGCCAGGGCCGCATCATGCTCGCTGTCAGGTGACGGTCGGCGAGTTCGAGGTAAGCCTCGTGCTCGTCGAACCAGGCATGACCGGCGAAGTGGAAGACGTCCGGCGCGAAATCGTCGAAAGCCCTCGCCAGCGCATCATGCGTTGCATCCGGGCCGAGCAGGAGTCTCACCTCACCGACGCCATTGGCGCGGATTTCATCGGCCACCGCGCGCCCCTCGGCGGCGGCACCCGGCAGCGCCAGCGCCGGCTCGGCGCTCTTCGTATCGGCGACCACCAGCGCACGCAACGGTGAAGCGACCGCCGGCAGGCCCCGTGCGCTCTCGGAGACGCCAACCGGTGCACGGTAGACTGCCGCCAGTTCGGCCAGCGTCCGCGAACCGGCTGCGAGCAGTTCCCACGGCAGACGCTCCACCTCGCGCGTCAGGTCGAGCCGCAGCAGGCGGCTGCGCCGGCCCTTCAGCATGTTGGCGAGTGCTTTCAGCATCACCGGCCCGAGCGTCCGCCCCAAGGCACCGCTGCACTCGGCGAGCGAGCCCTCGCGGTCGCTTCCCGACTCCAGCGCGCGCGACGCCGCGGCAGGCGCTGCCCAGGCTTCGCGCGGCCCGGAAGCGGTGGCAACGAGCTTGCCACCGTCACTGAGCATCGCCTGCACGGCCCCTTCGCGCCAGTCGAGAGCGAGGACGGCGGGTGTTGCCACTGCCGCTGGAGCAGGGGCTGCCCGGGTGGCGCGCCGCGCCGGCGTCGCCACGGCTACCGAGGCCACCCGCGCGACACTGGACACGGTCGCTGCGGGTGCTGCCGCGAGCCGATCGGCAAGGCTCTGGAAGAAGACGGGAACCGCCTCATGCTGTCCCTCGGGATAGGCGATGACGCGAATCTGGCAGACGCGCCAGAGGTACTCCTCCTCGACCTTGCCGATGCCGGACATCAGCGCATAACGCTCCGGAGCAAAGCCACGGAAGGTGAGGAGCTGGCGGTCGAGCAGCAGGTTGAAATCGGGATCGGCGAGCGAATAGCCGACGAAGAGCACCGAGTGCGTCAGCAGGATGGACGAGAACACGGCGCTGAACGCCGCATTGCCGTGGATCAGGTCACGATAGTCGCGCGAGGTGAAGACGAGGCTGTCCGGCTTGTCGAGATCGCCGTGCGCCTTGAGCACGAAGGGCGCGCCATCGAACAACAGACGCCCGAGCGCTTCAGTGTCGAGGCTGGTCAGGGTCTTCGGCAGACCGCCACGCTCCTCGGCGTAGGCGCGCTCCAGAAGCTTGTCGTAGTTGGTCGTCACCCAGGCGGCAAAGGGCAGCCGGACGGCCAGTCGATGCGCTTCGGGCACCGGCCTGCCGGAGTCGCTGAGCCGTTCGCCGAGCAGCCGTGCATACTCGCCGGGGCCGAGCTTGAGCTTGCAGTGATCGGCGATCTGCAGCCACTTGCCGGCAGCAATCATGCTCTCCAGCTCGCGGCGGGACTCCTCACCCTGCATCGTTTCGGCGATCGTCGCGTCGACGACATCCTGCACCAGCGATCGCCAGGTCGGCAGCCCGGCCTGCGCCGACAGCCCGGCGCCGGCGAACAGAAGCAGCCGGCGCTCGCGCAGGTGCTGCAGCAGTTGCGGCGGAATCGGCAGATCGGGCGCCGGCGTGGCAGTGGCGGCAGCGACCGGCGCCGGAGGTTCGGGAGGGTTCCTGGCTGGCATTGCTTGCCCCGCCTCAGCGGCCGCCGGCGGCCACATCAGGAACGGGCGCGCCCGCATGGCCGCACTCGGCGGCGCTCGCGCGATCACTCTGCGCGACCTGCCCCGCGGGTCCGGCGACGGCGACGGCAGCATGGTCCACCTCGGCAATGCCGAGTTCGGCCAGCGCCACCTGCAGCGCCGACAGGTGCCTTTTCGTCGGCGCCAGGAAACACACACGCGCGAGCCGGGTCGCTGCCGCCCGCGCTTCGAGGTAGTTGCGCGCGGCTTCGAGCTGCTTGCGGGCGTTGTCGACCAGGCTGGCGGAGCCGCTGCCGGTCGCCAGCAGCGGAAACAGGATCGACCGATACGGCGCCTCGCCCGCTTTCTCCAGACGCGCCGATTCGCGATCGGCCTGCACCAGCGCTGCCGTCACGCACTGTTCCACCTGCGCAATCGGGTGATAGCCGCCACCAATGACGCCGTAGACCGACGCGACGTGGAAGATTCGCCGTACATGGTGCGACTCGGCCAGGGCGCCGCTGCCGGTCGACACCACCATGCCCGGGTTCACCTGCTGCCGGCCACGCATCCTGGCGCGCAGTTCGTCGGCGATGGTGTCCTCGACGATATCGCCGACGTCGTCGCGGCGTGCCCCGAGATAGCGGATCAGCGCCGAGACGGAGGCATCGAAGACACGCGCCATCTGCATGTTGATGTTCTCCGAGCTGACCCAGATGTCGATCTGGTCGTCGGCACTGCCCGAGTCGAGATTGACATGCCGCAGATTGCCGGTGATCAGCCGAATCTCCCTGCCAGGCGCATTCGCCGGTGCATGGCGATGGATTCGCGAAGCGGCGAAGGCGCCCAGCCGCGAACTGACCTCGAGGCCCGGTACAGCGGCATGGACGAGGCTGTCGCGCGTGCTCGACAGCAAACCGTTGCGAATGAAGCTGCGGATCAGAGACTGCGCCTGCGCGATCTTCTCCGTATCCGAGTCGTCGTAGTCGATGGTGTTCATGCCGGCGATGTTGAAGGGGTTGCGCGTTCCTTCGCGGCGGATGAGCACCGTCACCCGATCCCTGAGCGCATGGCGCACGCCGAGTTCGTAGTACACGTTGGGGTTGGCGGTGCTGATGTCGACCACTGCAACCTCGGCGTCGAGGATGAAGTTGATCATCCGTTCGTGGATGAGGCCGGCCTTCTCGACCTCGTCGCAACGCAGGCAACGGATGCGAATCCGCTCCTGCGCCAGCGAGTCCACCGCCGGCTTGATGATCTGCCGGTAGACCGCGTCGAAGTCGATCAGCTTGCCGTGATCATCCTTCTCGCCGAAGGGCATGATGACGAAACACAGGCGCCCCGTGTCGTCGCTCCGCTGTTCGTTCGCCATGTCGTTCCCCTTCTCCCCGTGCGGCCCGCCCGGCCATGGAACTACGGCAGTGCTCGCGCGCGCAGCCATTGCAGACCGATGATCGTCTTCGCATCGACCAGTGCACCTTCGCGCAGCGCGTCCATCGCCGTTGCCGTCGACATGCTGACGATGCGGATCTCCTCCTGCTCGGCAGCAACGCCGCCGCCGCTGCCGACGCGCCCGTCCTCGCTGACCTCGGCGTAGTAGAGCCAGATGCGCTCGGACGAGCCCCCGGGAGAGACGAAGAAGGTGGCGATCGGCTCGCAGCGGGTGAGCGCAAAACCCAGTTCCTCCTCGATCTCGCGGCGCAAGGCGGTCTCCGGCGACTCGCCGCGGTCGATCATGCCGGCGACGACTTCGAGCAGCCAGCCGGAACCCTTGCCGACGGTCGGATAGCGAAACTGCTCGGCAAAGAGCAGGCGGTCCGAATCGCGGTGGTAGACGACGGCGGCGACCGAGTCGCCGCGCTCGAAGACGAGCCGCCGCGCGGGCGGCGTCATCGAACCATCGGCACGCTCGAAGCTCACCTCGGCTTCGTCGACCTTGAAGAAGTCGTCGAGCAGGCGCCGACGACCGCGAACTTCCACCCTTCCCATGGCACCCCTTCCCGCCCCATGTACACTCGCCCCGCAGCTCGGCGACTCGATCCTTTCCGGGTTGCCGCGCGACACGCCGGGAAGCATAGCGACCCCCCGCGCACGCGTCAATTTCGCTGCGCCCCCGCACGGCAGCGGACAGCCGCGCTCCCGGCTGCCGCCCTGTCAGCTTCCGTGACGCTGCCAAGAGCAGCAGCGGGACGTGCAATTGCCGCGGATCAGGGCCACGGGGTACCACCGCGTCCCGTGGTCGCACGGGCGCCGGCCAGGCCGTGAGGCGATGGCCGGTGCTGCAGCCAGCGCGGGAGATCGCGTCAGGTCTCTTGATCGGCACGCGCCGCCGTCCGCCCGATGCTCTCGATGAAGCTCGTGGCGAGAGCGATCTCGCGCAGGAAGCAGGTCAGGCCGGCAATCAGCGCCAGCATCGCGGCGACGAACAGCGCGCCGATCGGGCGCGACAGGTCGATCTGCATCTCGGCGCCGATGAAGAGCGCAGCGACGACGAGGCAGACCAGCAGTTCGCAGGCGACGCAGAGGCTGATCGCCCAGTGGATCATGCGCGCCCTTCGCGACAGCGAGACGATGGTGGCGAGCGTCTGTGCACGCTCCGTCGCCGGCAGGCTGCCGGGCAGCAGCTTCTCGAGCACGTGGAAGCGGTCGATCACCCGCGCCAGCCGGTTGGCGAGAACGCCGAGCAGGGCACCGACGCCGGCGAGCAGGAACACCGGCGCAACGGCGAGCTGGATCACCTGCGCCACCGACGAGACCTGGTTCGAGAGCGTGAGCATCGGCCGACCTCCTGCCTGGGTTCCTGCCATTGACGAGCGTGGGCGACCCACCCGTGCGGGCAGCGACTCGACTCTAGCCGACTGTCGGCTGCGGCGCAAACCTCGAAGCGCGTGCTGCAAACCCCGCCCCACTGTCCGCGAAGCCCACGCGGCGAAACGCGCCCATGTCCGGCAACGCCGCCTCTCGCCGCCGCGGCACCGGCCGACCTTGACCGGTGCAACGGGCAGCGCGATACTCTGCCACCTCGTCTCGCCAACCTTCGCCTCGAGGACACTCCGATGATGATGACGCCCCGCACGCCGGCCCCCGGCGGGCTTGCCTGCCTGATCGCAATCGCCCTGCTCGGACCACTTGGCTGTGCCAACCAGCAACCGATGGGTCCTCCCCTGCAGGTGATCGACGTCATCCCCGGCAGCGGCCCCGCCGTACTGCCCAACGGCGCAGCGATGAGCGCCGGCGACACCGCTGCGGAGCCTGCCGCACAGCCGCCGCAGGCTGACGCCTGGCCACGCCAGGTCGCGCTGGCCAACGCGACGGCCCTGGTGTACCTGCCACAGGTCGATGGCTGGCAGGGCAACACGCTCGCCTTCCGCGCCGCCGTGTCGCTGCCGGGCAGCGGCACGAACCAGCAGACCTTTGGCGTCATCTGGGGCAGCGCGCGCACCGCCGTCGATCGCACGACGCGCACCGTCAGCCTCGAAGACCTGAAGCTGACGCGGGCGCGCTTCCCGACCGTCGCCGACAACGGTCTCGCCTACCTCGAGCAGTTGCGCGACGCCCTGCCGGCAGCGCTGGGCAGCATGTCTCTCGACCTGCTGCAGGGACAGCTCGCCGCCTCGCAGACGGTGCAGCCGAAGAGCGTCGCAGTGAGCAACGAGCCGCCACGGGTCATCATCAGCCAGAGTCCGGCAATCCTGGTGCCGATCGACGGCAGCCCGGTGATTCGGACAGTCGCCGGGTCGCGCTTCGAGCGGGTGATCAACACGCAGGCGCTGATCGCCCGCCCGCGTCTGGGCAGCACCTGGTACCTGCACGTCTACGACGGCTGGCTGGCTGCGTCGTCGCTCGACGGGCCCTGGCTGCCCGCAGGCGAGACACCGCTTGGGCTCGCCGACCTGATGCAGCGGCTCGCCGGCAAGGGCATCGTGGACCTGCTCGACGGCGGGCCGAAGGCGGACCCGAAGCCGTCTCTCGCCAACGGCGTGCCGACCATCCACGTGACCCAGACGCCGGCTGAACTGGTCGTCTTCAAGGGGCAACCGAACTTCGTCCCGATCACCGGCACCGGCCTGCTCTGGGCCGACAACACGACTGCCGATGTGCTCGTCAACACCGCCAACGACGATTATTACACCCTGCTTTCCGGGCGCTGGTATCGGGCTCCGTCGCTCAACGGCCCGTGGACCTTCGTCGCCGCCAATTCACTGCCGGCGGACTTCGCGCGCATTCCGAAGGACGCTGCCGCCGGCGTCGTCCTCGCGTCGGTCGCCGGCACACCGCAGGCGCAGGAGGCGCTGATCGCCAACTCGATCCCGCAGACGGCAGTCGTGCCGCTACGCGACGGCCCGTCCTTCACGCCGACCTTCGACGGCGCACCGCAGTGGCGCGGGATCGGCGGGACACCGCTGCAGTACGTCGTCAACACCGCGACGCCGATCATCAAGGTCAGCGCGAACGCCTACTACGCGGTGCAGGCCGGCGTCTGGTTCACCGCCAGCGGACTGACCGGACCATGGACCGTCGCCAGCAGCGTACCCGCCGTGATCTACAGCATTCCGCCGAGTTCGCCCCTGCATTACGTCACCTATGTCCAGGTGTACGGGGGCAGCAGCGAGGTGGTCTATGTCGGCTACACGCCAGGCTACCTGGGAACCGTCGTCGCCCCTGACGGAGTCGTCGTCTATGGCACCGGCTACACCTACGCGCCGTGGATCGGTTCCGTCTGGTATGCGACGCCCTACACCTGGGGACTGGCTGCCGCACCGATCTACAACCCCTACGTCGGCTTCGGCTTCGGCTTCGGCCTCGGCCTCGCCACCGCCGCCTGGGCCGCGCCCTACTGGGGTGGCGCCTACTACCACCCCGGCTACTGGGGCTATCCCTGCTGCGGCTCGGCCAGCGCGAATGTCTATGGCCACTGGGGCAACACCGTCTACTCCGGGACGCGCAGTTGGACCGCCAGCGCCGATGGTCGCGTCGGCACGAGCGCCAGCGGTACCTATGCCAACACTCGCACCGGCACCACCGGCTCGTATGCAGCCGGGCGCAGCTACAACCCCTATACCGGCCAGGCGACGCGCGGTTACGACCGCACCTTCGACACCGCCGGCGGCGTCAGCGGCAATGTCGCACGCGCCGGTTCGTACAACGCCTACACCGGCCAGCGCTCGTACGCCTCGAGCGCCACCGCAACGGGCCCGCAGGGCAGTTCGGTGTCGAAGACGGCGACGGCAACGGCGGGCCCCGCGGGGGCCAGTGCGCAGCACACGGTCAGCGCTTACGACGCCAGAACCGGCGAGAGCAAGAGCTATACATCGAGCGGGCTGTTCGGCGACCATTTTGCCGGTGCCGACGGCAACGTCTACCGCAACAGCGACAACGGCTGGCAGCAACATGGCGCCGGCGGCTGGCAGTCAGCGAGCGGCGACACCTCGTGGGCCGACCGCGAACAGCAGGCCAGAAGCAGTTACCAGGGTGGCTGGGGCGGCGGCGACCGTGCCGCCGGTGGCTGGGGCGGTAGTGACAGCTGGGGCAGCCGCTATGGCGGCGGCAGCAGCTTCGCCGGCCGCTTCGGCGGCGGCGGCTTCGGCGAAGGACGCTTCGGTGGTGGAGGCTTCGGCGGCGGCTTTCGCGGTGGCTTTGGGGGCAGACGCTGACGCAGCGCAAGCGCGTCCGGCAGCAGGATCAATGACCCTGGCAACGGCGACCAGATTCTTGCCGCCGCCGCGCCAGGAACACGCGGACCCTGTCTCGCAAGCAGCGCCGGACAGCGCGGCGCGGAGCCAGGACCAGTTCACGATCGAGGAGGATGTCATGCAAGTCAAACAACGAGGAATCTTCATTTTTCCGGCTCTCGCGCTTCTTCTCGGCGGCTGCGCCAGTCCGCAGCAAATGCTGGCCAGCGAGGAGGAGCAGGCGCTGCTGACCGCCGTACGCCGCGGCCAGTTCGAGATGTCCTGTCCGACGGCACGCGGCGTCGTGCTCTCGGCCAACCTGTTGCAGCCCGTCCTCTGGAACGGCATCGAGCGCGCCGAGTACACGATCGGTGTCGAGGGCTGCGGACAGAAGGCAACCTACGTCACCGTGTGTCCGCTCGGCTCGCCGGGCTGCGTCGCCGTCTCGGGCCGCAATCTGGCGCAGTAGCCGCCGTCGACGCCGCACGCGAGGAACACCGCCATTGCCCGGTCAAGACGGCCCGCGCGGGGCGCGTGCAGCGCCGCCGGGGAACTGCGCAGGGATCGACGGCAGCGGCCGTCGGGATGCCAGCCGAGGCGTTCGGTGTGCGGCTGCCGACGAAACGTCGGCAGGAAAAGAGGTATCATGCAGCGGCTGCAACGCAGCCATCGACCTTCCCCTCCTGCTCAACCGCCTTTCAAGGAGCCCAGCATGTTCAAGCAACTCACGTCCTACCTTTCAGCGCTCGCGTTTGCGGTTCTCCTGGCGGCCTGCGCGGCGCCCGGGCAGCAGCCCGGAGAAATGGAAATCCGCAGCGGGGTGATCGAGCAGATCAGCTTCGTCGAGCTGCAGAGCAACCAGCATCAGGGAGTCGGAGCGGTCGTCGGTGGCCTCGCCGGCCTCGGCATCGGCAGCCTGATCGGCGGCGGCAGCGGGCGCGACGTGGCGATGGTTCTGGGTACCATCGGTGGCGCGATCGCCGGCAACCAGATCCAGAAGCGCTACGACCAGCCTGTCCAGGGACAGCAGATCATCGTCCGCACCTCCTACGGCGTCCTGGTCTCGGTCACGCAGCCGACGAACCAGTCGCTGTTCCAGGGCCAGCGAGTTTTCATCGAGGGTAGCGGAGAAAACGCTCGTGTCGTGCCGCGCTGATCGAATCCCGGTCTCCGGCGGAGTCCCGTCACGCTCGCTGCCCGGACGCGCCCAGGGAGGAGCCGACGGCATGTCGCGTGCTTTGCCCAACCCGGCTGCGTCCCCACGCCAGCGACGGCGGAGCGATCGTCCGGCGACGTTCCGCCGCTCACTCGCCCTGCTGTTGGTTGCTGCCGCGACGGCCTGCGCGCCGGACGCCTGGCGGCCGGACAGCCGCTTTGATGCATTCCTCGATCAGGTGCAGGATCGCTGCGGCAACCTCGACGTGGGCGGCCGGCGCATCGGCGCCAACCTCATCCAGGGTCCCGATTCGTATTTCCTTGACCTCACCTCGCGCTACTTCCACCGCGAGATATCACGCGAGAACTATGCCGACGCGCTTGCCGGTACGTTCTCCAGCGACCCGGGATCGGCTGGCATTCGCTGCATCCTCGCTGTGCCGCGGAGCAGCGACCCGATGCCGATGCCGGCAGCACTGCTGCAGTGATCGCCGCCGGGACACCCCGACCGCCGGCTGCTGCGCCGGTCGCCCGGCCCTTCCGCCCGCATTGCGACGGATGACCGGGCGACGGGTGCAATCGGAAGTGCGACTGTGGATCAGGCGGCCTGTTGACGTCTGGACTGCCAATAGCGGTCCCACTCCTGGTTGGCACGGCAGACACGCAGCGCCAGCATGTGCTTGGCGTTTTTCAGTTT